>JAEEGK010025113.1_pt1 | contig 12272 bp, 7 predicted proteins | sample 8958771 | NCBI WGS metagenome assembly JAEEGK01 (sample SAMN16246547, study PRJNA631951) | gut metagenome | biome: gut microbiome; feature: rumen; material: SC-attached | host: Bos | place: Iran: Karaj | collected 2018-10 | reverse complement strand
GTGGCATCCAATATGGCACCGAGCCTGATGAATTCGGTTGGACAACCGTTATCGAAGGCCTCTAATTTAGGAGGATTTGGGAAAGTTTTGAAAAAATGCGTCACAAAGTGGCGCATTTTTTAATTAATGTGTATTTTTGTGGCGGAAAATATTAATCAGCTAAACTATAACACTATGAAGAAGTTTACTTTTGCCTTAATGGCTTTGCTGGCCTTCACCTTCTCATTGAAAGCCCAGCAGTATGTATCAACAGAACCTGCCAACAGGAACGTCATCATCGAAGAATTCACTGGACGAGGCTGCGGCTATTGTCCTGATGGCCACCGTATCGCAAATGAATTGATGGCTGCCAATCCTGGCAGACTTTGGGCTATCAACATCCATGCTGGTGGTTATGCCCAAACCTCTTATCCTAACATGATTACCCAAGACGGTAACACTATCCACGGTGGTTTCAGTATCGACGGATATCCCACTGGAGTAGTCAACCGTTCAACACCTAACGGACAGAGCAGAAGTGCTTGGGCAGGCATTGCCAACCAACAAATGAACCAAGCTTCGGAATGCAACATTGCTGGTATGGCCATCGTCAATCCTCAGACGCGTATTGCTACTATCACAGTTGAAGTGTATTACACAGGCAACAGCACCGTTGACCAAAACTACTTGACCGTAGCTATGCTGCAAGACAGCATCCTTGGTTCTCAATCCGACTATGGTAGCCCTTCATTTAACCCAACTCAATGGATTGGCAACCAGTATGTTCACACCCACATTCTTCGCGATGTCATCAGCGAAAGTGCTTGGGGCGATCCCATCAGCCCTACTACACAAGGCACTTTGGTCACCCGCACATATTCGTATCAGATTCCTGAAGTCATTGGTAGCCCCAATGGTGTGGATGTTGATATCGACAACATCTTTTTCTTGGCTTGGGTTGCCGAACGTCAGCAAGGCAATGCCTACCGTCCTATTCTGACCGGCTGCAAACTCGACATGGTGCAAGGCTCTGACGAGCCCATCTATCCTATGATTAGAAGCATTAGTCAGGTTGGTGGTGCTACATGTACACACACCAAGACTGTCGAGGTTAAAGTGCAAAATGGTGGAACGGAAACCCTTACAGCTTTGACAATTGAGGCAGCGGTTGAAGGCAATAACTATTCTGTTGAATGGGAGGGCGAACTTCCGCAATATGCCATGGAAAACGTCGAAATCCCCGTTGAGGTTCCTTTTGGCAACCATGCCATAACGGTGAATATCACAAAAGCCAATGGACAAGACATCCAATGCGAGTCTGTTGCTACCCTCAGCTGCATGGAATGGTCTGATTTTGAAATAGAAGGAGAAGAAGAACAACTTCGCCTCGAGCTGATGCAAGATAAATATGGTGCACAAATCACTTGGGAGTTTACCGCTTCTGATGGTACTGTTATCGCTTCAGGTGGTCCTTATACTACGCTTGCCGGTGGCGCCACCGTTACTCAGCTCAATATCGAGCATATTACTGTGCCCGCTAACGAATGTGTTACTTTCACTATCCATGATGGTGGACAAAACGGTATCTGCTGCTCTTATGGTCATGGCTACTACATCGTGAAGGACAGCCAAGGCAATGTGCTTTTCGGAGATGAAAACGATGGTCAGTTTGGAAGTGAAGCCTCGCATCTGCTTTCAGTGAGAGGTCCTCAGGCCATGGTGGAAGTTGGTGAAACCGAGGTCAGCAACGTGGATTACACCCATGCCGACTTTGTTTCCTCACTGGTCTATGAAGGCTACCCTGAAGGGGTGGGCTTCGAGTGCCGCAAGGTTACGAGCTCCGAGCCTTTGATTATCCCCGGCATCTTGAATGAATTCGGAAAGATCCTTGGCTCTACTGACGAGCTTGAACACTCTAGCATCTATGTGGTGAAGTCCTACGCTGTCGTTAACGGCGAGACCTACTACGGAGCTGAGACCACATTCCAGACTTGGATGGAAGGTGTCAACGAGCTGGAAGAGACCCTGAAGATTTATCCTAACCCGACCTCGGGTGTGCTCAACATCCAAGGTGAAGACATGAAGAGCATCGAGGTTTACAACACCATCGGCCAGTGTGTGATGACGCAAGAGGTCAATGGCAATGACATTCAACTGAATACGGAGAGCCTGAACAATGGCATCTACTTCCTCCGTGTTCGTGCCAATGACGGTGCTGTGCTGAACCGCACCTTCTCAGTGGCCCGTTAATCGGTGTCTGTTGGATTACAACGAAAAAAGTCGTCTCATTTGAGGCGACTTTTTTCGTCATTGCGAGCGAAGCAAAACAATTCGCGAAGCTTGTACGCGCTCCCCCTTTTAAGGGGAGTGGGGGGATTAAACCAATCCTTTCTCCTTCAGCAACGCACTCATTTGTACCTGTAATTTCTTCGCTTCCTCACCAGCCCTAACGGCAAAATCACTGCCATTCGAAGCATAGATGATGCCTCTCGACGAGTTGACTAGCAAACCGCATTCGTCGTTTAAACCGTTCTCTGCCACGGCCTGCAAGTCGCCGCCTTGGGCACCCACGCCAGGCACGAGGAAGAAATAGTCGGGCATTATCTTGCGGATCTCGCCCAGTTCCTCGGGATGTGTCGCACCGATGACAAACATCATTTGTTCCGAAGTTGCCCAAGTGGTGGCTGTTTGCAGCACCTGCTGGTGTAACATTCGTTCGCCTACATTGAGGTATTGGAAATCTTGCGATCCTTTATTGGAGGTCAAAGCCAAGAGGATGACCCATTTGTCCTCGAAGTTGAGGAAGGGCTCAACAGAGTCCTTGCCCATATAAGGCGCCACGGTCAGGGCATCGGCTTTCAGGGTGTTGAAGAAAGCCTTGGCGTAGTTGGCCGAGGTGTTGCCGATGTCGCCGCGCTTGGCATCCGCGATGATGAAGACATCGGGATAGTTGTTCTTGATGTATTGGATGGTGCGCTCTAAGCTCTGCCAGCCTTTGGCACCATACACTTCGTAGAAAGCCGTGTTAGGCTTGTAGGCCACAGCATACGGTGCAGTCTTGTTGATGATTTGTTTGTTAAACTCAAAAATAGGGTCGTCCATAGCCAACATTTCCTGCGGAATCTTGTTGATGTCGGTATCTAACCCGACGCAAAGGAACGACTGCTTTTTCTTGATTTGCTCAAATAACTGGTGCTTATTCATAATGTTTGTGTTTTATATGCAATAAGTGAAGGCCCCTGAGCCTGCGGTCCCTGAGGCCCTCGAAGGGTCGAAGGGCCGGTTTATTAAGATTCAATGTTTTCTTTCAATCTTTCAGCATTTTCCGCCATCTGCAAGCGGTTGATTATCTCATCCAAGTCACCATCCATGACAGCAGCAAGGTTATAGACCGTCAAACCTTCCACGCGGTGGTCGGTGACGCGGCCTTGAGGGTAGTTGTAGGTGCGGATCTTTGCCGATCGGTCGCCGGTCGAGACCATGGTCTTGCGCTTGGCGGAGATGTCGCTGATGTATTTCTGGTATTCCATGTCGTAGATACGGGTGCGTAGTCTGGCCAAGGCACGTTCTCGGTTCTTGGGTTGGTCGCGGGTCTCGGTGCACTCGATGAGGATCTCCTGCATCTCACCCGTGTTGGGGTTCTTCCACATATAACGCAGGCGCACGCCCGATTCCACCTTGTTCACGTTCTGTCCGCCAGCACCACTAGAACGGAAAGTGTCCCATTTGATTTCGCCCTCGTTGATTTCCACGTCAAACTCTTCGGCTTCCGGCAAAACGGCCACCGAAGCGGCGGAGGTATGGATGCGACCTTGGGTCTCGGTCTTGGGCACGCGCTGCACACGATGTACGCCCGACTCGAACTTCAAAATACCATAGCAGCCATTTCCTGTCACGGTGAAGTCGATTTCCTTGTATCCACCACTGGCACCTTCGCTCACGCTGGTCACTTCGACTTTCCAGCCACGGTTTTCGCAGAATTTGCTGTACATACGGAACAAGTCGCCGGCAAAGAGGCAGGCTTCGTCGCCGCCCGTGCCTGCACGGATTTCCATAACGGCGTTCTTGCTGTCCTGCGGGTCTTTGGGAATCATCATCACGCGGATGTTCTGCTCCAGTTGCTCGATACGTGTTTGGGCGGTGTCCAACTCCTCTTGGGCCATCTTGCGCATTTCTTCATCTTTCTCGGTGGCCAGGATTTCCTTGGCTTCTTCCACGTTGGCTTTCAGTGTCTTGTATTCCTTGAAGGCCGTGACGATAGGCTCCAAGTCCTTATAGTCCTTGTTGAGCTTCACGAACTTCTTCATGTCGGAAGCCACGGCAGGGTCGGCGAGCTGTTCGCCCATTTCCTCCCAACGGTGCTTTATCGTTTCGAGTTTTTCGGTGATGTCCATTGCTTTTTAATTATTCTTTCACCCATTTACCAGTTATAGTGGTATAATCATCAGAATTGGCTTTCCAAAAATAAAGACCTGAGGGCCAATTAGAAATGTTGATATTGTCGTTGGGCGATTCTATTATAAAAACCCGACGACCAGTTTGATCATAAAACTCTATATTGGAAATTGGAGTATTTGCTCGGATATTAATGGTGTTTTTTCCGGGATTCGGATAAATGGAGACGGGCCATGTATTCTCGTTTATGCCAAGATGGGTATACGTGATATGTATATCCCTTAGTTCGGATGAGACACATGATTGGGCATGGTTGAAAAAAGCGGAGGTTCCGTAATTGTTTTGACTTGATACCCAATCGTTATTGAAATATACTTTCCATTGTGCATCAACGCAGTTCCCAAAATCGTCAATTATATAGTCGCAAGCTCTTTTTGCAACCCATTCATTATTTTGCCATACTTCAAAGTAATCTTGAACAAGAGTGCCGTCTTCCAAATAAGTTCGGGTGTTTCGGTCGTAATTAATCCATACAGTATCCATTATTTGTCTTGTTATGGTCGTTATGGTGCCCGTCTCGTCATATTCATAAAACGATCTTCCGTGGTCATACCAACTTGAGGAGTTATTATACATTTGTAGTAAGGAGCTTGAAAGACGGCCATTTTCGTAAGTATAGGTTTCTAAGGACCAATTGTAGCCATAATATTGTTCGCATTTGGAGCTCAAAAGGCCATTATCATAAGTATATTTCCATTGGTAATATATCTGATTCGTATTGATCAATCTCCATATTTCATCAACCAATAGGCCTTCATCATTATATGAATAAAGGAATTCCAATTGTGTATGGTCATCTTGACCAAACACATAAATATCCTCTAACATGTAAATCAAATGGTCTTGTTCATCGTATGAATAATCGTATTCCCAGCGATATTGCCAACCATTGTCATTTTTTTCTTCCATTCTGCATGATTTAAGCCTATTATTATCATCATAATCGAAAAAATATCTTGCAGATGGTTTCCAGTCATTAGCGTTGTCAAGCTCATAGTCGTTTATTATGCTGATTTTTCCATTGGGAAGATAGACGAAATCAGACTTTTGTTGAATGAAATATCGATATTCGTGACCTGTAGTAGATTGTTCGATTTTCCACCAATTCCATAAAATATGGTCAACTTGGAACTCGGGGTTAGGTATATTATGACCTTCAAAATAAGGGCTGTTAGGTAAGAATGTGCTGAAAACTTCTTGGCTTTTTCCGTTAAGCACAAGCAATAATATTGTTGCGAATAGAAGAACCTTTTTCATTGTATTAGTATTCAAACTCTCCAAACTCACTCTTTATCGTCAGCCGCTTCACATCCGAAGCCTCCACGTGTCCAATAATCTGGCTATCAATATTGAACTCCTTGGCAATGGCAATCATTTCATTGGCGGCCTTTTCGTTGGTATAGATCTCCAAGCGGTGGCCCATGTTGAAGACTTTGTACATCTCGTGCCAGTCCGTGCCCGAGGCGGCTTGGATCATCTTGAACAAAGGCGGCAACGCCAGCATGTTGTCCTTCACAATGTGCAGTTTATCAACGAAATGCAGTACCTTGGTTTGGGCGCCACCGCTGCAATGGATGATGCCGTGGATCTGCTTGCGGAACTCCTTCAGAATCGGGATCATCAGCGGGGCGTATGTGCGGGTGGGAGAGAGGATGAGTTTGCCCACATCCACGCCTGGGACCTCGGTGGGGTCGGTCAGTTTATGCGGACCAGAATACACCAACGCTTCGGGGATACTGTGGTCATAGCTCTCATCGTATTTCTCTGCCAGATAATGATTCAACATGTCGTGGCGGGCTGAGGTGAGTCCGTTGCTGCCCATGCCGCCGTTGTAGCTGTCCTCGTAGGTGGCTTGTCCGTAAGAAGCAAAGGCCACGATGACATCGCCGGGTTGTAGGTTGTTCTCAATCACTTCGTTACGTCTGATTCTTGTGGTCACGGTACTGTCGACGATGACGGTGCGAACGAGGTCGCCCACATCGGCGGTCTCGCCGCCCGTGAGCCAGATGCCGATGCCCAGGTCACGGAGTTTCTGCAAGAAATGCTCTGTCCCGTTAATCAATGCTGAAATCACCTCGCCTGGAATCAGGCTCTTGTTGCGCCCGATGGTTGAGGAGAGCAGCATGTTGTCGGTCGCGCCTACGCAGATGAGATCGTCGGTGTTCATCACCACGGCGTCTTGTGCCACGCCTTCCCACACGCTCATGTCGCCCGTCTCTTTCCAATAGAGGTAGGCGAGTGACGACTTGGTTCCCGCGCCGTCGGCATGCATGATGTTGCAATACAATGGGTCGCCGCCGAGGATGTCGGGGATGATTTTGCAGAATGCGTTGGGATACAAACCCTTGTCAAGGTTCTTGATGGCGTTGTGGATGTCTTCTTTTTCGGCTGAGACGCCGCGTTGAGCATATCTTTGGTTGTCCATTTTCTCCATTTTTACTATGGCTTATGGCCTATGACTATGGCCAACTTTCATTGGTCAAGTGGCCATAGGCCATAGTCATAAGCCATAGTCCAATTATTTGAACTTTAACTTCTTTTCTTTGGTGTCAAACTCGAAGTTGCCGAGTTGCTTCATGTTCTTCTGTCCGATGACCCACTGCTCGATCATCTTGCTGACGACTTTACACTCCACATTGTAGAGCGAACGGCCTGCGATTCTCACTTCCTTGATGACGACGATGGAATTGTTGGCAATGCCGCCCGTGGTGAGGATCTTTTCTACATCGCCCTTGAAGTCATCTGCGGTGATGCGACCGTCTTTCAGCAACTCTAAAGCACGGTTTTCACTGACACAGAAGTCTGCATTTTGGCTGTAGGTGAATGGTTCCTTGTAGCCGTCCACGTTGGCAATGAAGTTGAAATAGCCCTTCTTGTCGACTGTGAACATCTCGCTTTGGTCTTCCTGCGGGTTGATGGCGATGTTGACGGTGCCGCCTTCTTTGATTTCATCACGCGGCACATAGTCCTTGCTCAAGATGCGGAACTCTGTACGACGGTTCATCTGGTGGGCGGCTTCCTTCACTTCGGTATTTGGCAACTTGTTGATGAAGTCTTCAGTGAGTCTCGTGCCAGCCTTGAAGGTGTAGCCTTTTACGGTGATGTCGTTTTGGATGGTGCGAGGCACTCTCTCGCCGTAGCCCTTGGCTGTCAAGCGCAACGGGTCGATACCACGGATGATGAGGTAATCAACCACACTTTGGGCACGCTTCTGAGACAGTATATCATTGTGTTCGTCAGTATCACGAGCATCGGTGTGTGAAGCCAACTCGATAGTGATGGTCGGGTTGACTTGCAGCGTTTCAATCAGGCCTTGCAGCGAGTCCTCAAACTGGGGCTTGAGGTCCCATTTGCCCAAATCATAAAGGATGTCGGGCAACATGATGGGCTCCTGAGGAATAGGTTCAATATCATAATCCTTTTCAATATCCTTGCTGAACTCCAGTCCGATGGTGGTCTCCTGTGCGGTCAAGGTGAAGTAGTTGTCCTTATCGATGCTGATATCGTAAGTCGTGTTCTTATTGATTTGGCTATCGCTGAAGTTGAAGTAGCCCTTGTCGTTGGTGCGCGTCATGATGTTGGACCCATCACTGCCAATCAAACGCACGGCAGCATTGCTCACAAACTGCTTGGTTTTGGCATCCTTGACCGTTCCTGAGAAGGTAAACAGAACGGGCGGCTCCTCAAAGTAATAAATATTGTCCAAACCACGGCTGTTGCCACGGTTGGAGGAGATAAAGCCTCGCTCATCATTAGGATGGAAGACAATGGCGAAGTCGTCGCCTGTAGAGTTAATCGGGTATTTCAGGTTACGAGGTTCCCCCCATTCGCCAGCAGTGTCCATGGATGAGACAAAGATGTCGAGCCCGCCCATACCACCGTGACCATCGGAGGCGAAGTAAAGAACTGTGTCATATCTCAAGAAGGGAAACACTTCGTTACCAGCCGTATTGATCCGCTCTCCGAGATTGAAGGGATGCTTGAAGGGTTCAGTGGCATTCTCACGCATGGCTACCCAGATGTCGTTACCACCAAAACCGCCCTTGCGTTCAGCAGCAAAGTACATGATGAGCTCATCACTCGAAAGGGTGGGATGACCGACAATGTCCAAAGTGTCGACGCCGGCAATTTCCACAGGGCGCGCCTCCGAAAAGGCTCCCCCACTCTTTCCTGCCACCATGATTTGACAGCCGTTTTTCTTGTGGGCTCCATTTTGGCAGCGGGTGAAATAGAGTTTCGTGTATTTTGAGTTCATGAAAGGTGAGCCTTCGCTGGCATTCGTGTTGATGTTTTCGCCTTCATCGGCCAAAACAGGAGTACTCCAATCGCCCTTACGATCCTGCTTCGAGGTAAAGAAATCAGCAAACTCCTGACCCGTGATGCCATCTTTTTCCTTACCTGTAGCAGCATCACGGTTGGAAGTGAAGATGATTTCATTATAATTGTTGTTGATCCAGCAAGCGCCATAGTCGGAGTCCTTGGTCGAATTCACTTTTTTCAATTCAGTGAGCTGATATTTCGATGGGTTTTCCATCCACTCCTCAATCATCCGAGTCGTCTCCACACCTAACGGTCCTCGTGGGTCGTCGGGCATTTTTTCGGAGTACGTCTCATACATCTCAATGGCTTCCTTGAACTTTTGGTTCATCTTATAGGTCTCAGCCAGATAGAGATAAACTTCGGGATGGGTATTGGGATACTCTGTTTTCAGCAGGCGCTTGTAATAAGGCTCGGCACGCTTAGTGAGACCGATAAGCCGGTAGCACTCACCCATCTGGAAGCTGATGCGATTGCGCTCGTCCTTGTTACGGCGCACCTTGCGGTAGGCTTTCTTGTAACGGTCGGCAGCCTCTGTGTACTGCTTACGGCCAAAGGCCAAATCGGCATTTTTGGCTGGATTTCTTCTCTGTGCATAAAGGTCGGAGCTCATGAAAATGAACAGTGCCGACATCATAATAAGGAGGTATCTTTTCATAGACATTAAATCTCTAATGGTAGAAACGCACAAAAGGCACTAATATTATCGGACAAAAGTACAACAATTTGGGGAAACAGAGAAAGAGTTTGACAAAAATGTATCGGATGACACACAAAAACAATTAAATCTGAGGGTTACGAAAAACAATTTGAGGATATGTGCAAAAAACCACTTCATTTCTCTACAAAGCAAAAAAAATCCTAATTTTGCATGCGTAATAAACACAACATTGCAGTCAACAAAAACCTTACAGCCATGAAAAAATTCCTTGTTTTACTCCTCGCACTCTCATTGAGTGGATTTACCACCTTTGCGCAGATGCAAGCTCGCATCGGATACGATTATGACACGCCCAACATCGGGGCGACCCTTAATGCCATGCGGCCTTTAGGCGAACTAAAGGTCAACACGACACCGGGCAGAAGCGGTGGCACTGGAACGTATGACGACCCTTACATTGTCGCCTCAGCAGAGGAATTAACCGAAATTGCGACACGTGTCAACAGTGGCACCGAAGCCAGCGGAGACATCTTCCCCAACGGCAACCCTGGCTATGCCGACCAGTATTTCCTGTTGGACAAAGACCTTGACCTCAGCGACTACACGCCTTGGATGCCCATCTCCATCCCTGGAGAGAAAATCTTCTTTGGTCACTTCGACGGTGGTGGGCACACCATCACCCACCTCACCACTGATTACAGCACCAACAACTCCAACCAAGGCCTGTTTTCCGTCATCGGGGCCAACGCCTCCATCAGCAATCTCAGCATTAAGGACAGCCAAATTAATGGGGAGATATACACAGGAGCCATTGTAGGTGCGGCTGGCGAGGGTTCCGAAATCTACAACTGCCATAATTACAGCGATGTAAACACTACTTTCTATTACACAGGCGGTATTGCAGGTGCCAGTTGGGGTGTAATCGATAATTGCACCAACAGCGGAAACATCTATTCTGACATGGACTTCGTTGGAGGCATCGTCGGTGACTTCTATGGCGTACTTACCAATTGCGTAAACACTGGCAACATTAGCGGCACCACCTCTGTTGGCGGCACCATCGGCTACAGTGCCAATGCGGCCATCGACCACAACGTAAATGCCGGAAACATCTTTGCCTCAAGTGTTTACTCTGGTGGTGTGGTCGGTTTCGTGACCAACTATGACTCCGAGAACACCACAGCCTACCTCCTGAACTATGGTGGTGTATTCGGGCCATCGGCAAGAGCCGCCATCGGTTACCTTTGGACCGAGGAAGGCCAACCCAGCCATGCCAACAACTGCTACTATGACTGCCAACTAACCGACAAGAAAGGCATGGCACCTGGCAACGACGTGGAAGGTGTGGCCGAGCCCCGTTTTACCCACGAGATGATTGGTTTTAACATGACTGACCTTCTGGGTTCTGGGTGGACTTTTTATGAAAACAACTACCCCTATCCAGGCCTTGAGAATTATTGTCCAACTCGCTTCGTTGCCGTTGCTCCAGTCAGCTTACGCTATATATCAGAAGATGAATACGATAGCTTCGATAACGTTCGTGACGACTTCCATATCTTCAATGACTTCTACGGTCTAAGTTGGGAAAGCACAACAGGAAAGGTCAGTTTCTATGAAAACTTTGCTCAACTGCTTGATATCGGACAAGATACTTTGGTCGTCACCCTTGATGATGCGAAAAAAGAGAATATTATCAACATCACTGACATGCTCAAAGTTTCGGATTCCCAGTCGGAACCCATCGAAATCTACCCCAACCCTGCCTCCGAAATGGTAATAATAAAAGGTATCGCCGCTAGCAAGACACAAGTCTACAACGACCTAGGACAACTCGTCAAGGTTTTCGAAGGCAATGAAACCGCTGTCGAAAGTCTATCTAAAGGCATTTATCTGTTGAGAATCACCGATAATTTAGGAAACATTCACAAAAAACAATTGGTGGTACGTAAATGACAATTCCAACAGCCATTTGACATTATGGGAAAAGCCGCTGTTTCAGTGGCTTTTTTCCGTTTATCAGCAAAAAAAATCCGCCTTCCCTTGGTCGACAATAAGAAAAAAGTCGTATTTTAGCCGAATATTTTGATGTTGAATTGTTGGCAGTTGAATTGTTTAATTGTTTGACAATCGCTGTAGACAATTACAACATCTACGAATGCAACAACAATTAAACAGTTAAACAATAAACAATCAACAACATGACTATCAAAGATTTGGAGCCGAAAGGCGTGTTCAACAATTTCTACAGCTTAACGCAGATTCCGCGCCCTTCGAAGAAAGAAGCTAAGGTGGTCGCCTTCATGAAGCAATGGGGTGAAGACCACGGCCTTGAGACTATGGTCGACGATTGCGGCAACGTCATCATGCGCAAACCCGCCACTCCTGGCATGGAGAACCGCAAAGGCGTCATTCTGCAAGCCCACTTGGACATGGTCCCACAAAAGAATGCCGACAAGGTACACGATTTTGAGAACGACCCTATTGAAACCCACATCGAAAACGGCTGGGTGAAGGCCAACGGCACCACCCTCGGCGCCGACGATGGTCTGGGTGCTGCCGCTGCCATGGCAGTGCTCGAAGCCACCGACCTGCAACACGGTCCCATCGAAGCCCTCTTCACCATCGACGAAGAGACTGGCATGACGGGTGCCAACAAGCTGCAACCCGGTGTGCTGAAAGGCGACATTCTGATGAACATGGATTCCGAGACCGAAGGCGAACTCTACGTGGGTTGCGCAGGCGGCGTCGACAACATCGGCACCTGGACACCTACATTTGAAGATGTCCCCGCTGGCATGAAAGCCTTCCGCCTCTTCGTGAAAGGGTTGAAAGGCGGTCATTCGGGCATGGACATCAATTT
>JAEEGK010025111.1_pt1 | contig 12273 bp, 11 predicted proteins | sample 8958771 | NCBI WGS metagenome assembly JAEEGK01 (sample SAMN16246547, study PRJNA631951) | gut metagenome | biome: gut microbiome; feature: rumen; material: SC-attached | host: Bos | place: Iran: Karaj | collected 2018-10 | reverse complement strand
GGTAATAGGTCTTATACCCGATCCTTTGTTCCGCGCACCACTCACGCACGCTCATTCCGCTGCTTCTGCACTCGGCCACCCGCGTGCGCCATTGCGCTAACTTCGCTTGATGTTTTGCTGCTGTTGCTTCCATTAAATTCGCCCCCTCGTAAGAATTCCCGAGAATTCTTGCGAATTCTCGGGAACAGTTTCTCACAAAGCCGGGGATGTTTCTATCCGCCGATAGATTTGACGGTTACGCAAAGAGGACAGTAGATACGCAATTGTTTCAACATATCAAATAATTGCAAGAAAGCCCTGCAAGCCGATAAATAGGGCTTGCTAGGCTTCGTGAGTTATGTGTTAATTTCCGCGTTCGGCAAAATTACATCGAAAAAGTTTCTCGTTTCCGGGCGAGGGGAAGCGTAAATCGAAATGAGCAGGTCAACAAGCTCGCGCTGGGTGACGCCCTGCGCCAAAACCTCATAGGCGGCGTTTCCGGCCTCGAAGTAGGCTCTGTAAACCATATATCGCTCTTGCTCCGGCGAATTCCTTTCCTCGCAAGTGATGGCAAGCGGCATGTCGCCTATTTTGGAATTTATATCGCCGTATGTCAGCCGTATTGATATAAGATTCTGGAATAAATAGTCTCCTATTTCACTGACCTGTGACCATTTTATCGGAGCCGGGGAAATTCGTATAGTCACTTTTTGTTCGTCAGTTCCGACTGGAGCATTGTTTTTCTTGATATTTCGGTATAAATAATAAAACATATAAAATCCGGCATATTCATATTCTCCGTTTTCGTGTACATAAAATGAAGGCGGGGCAAAATGTGAGTCGCCATACAATTCGCCGCAACTCTCCGGAACAACCCATTTTTCGGGATATATGTTCAGAAGACGCTCCGCTTCGTCCTCTTCAATTTTATGCATCCCTTCGATATTTAAGTAATAAATTGGATGCTCGCCCCGGTGATAGTCCGAAGTCTTGGGCTTAGCATCCTCAAAATCCTGTGACGTGAGTTCACTTACTACGTCTTCGCGGCTTTTGAAAAACAGCTCCCCGTCGGAAAGTTCGACCCTTTTGACGGTTTCCCCGTCCGTGAGTTCGGTTTTTACCGTGATGTTTTCGTTTCCGCAGGAGCATAGGCACAGGGCAAGCAGGACGGCGGCAACTACGCTTGCAAAGCTGTTACTATTGCAATATCGATACATTTAACCACCCTAAAGCATAAGATATCTTTCGTGTTTTGTTGTAAAGTGAGCTGTTTGAAATAGGAATCATTATATATACCAATACTCGTAAACCTTACTTAGCCCGTTGGAATCTCCGTCCATTCTTTCTGCCGCTACGCTTTGTACTGCGTTATGGAAGCATGATTGAGATCTGTATTAAGAATATTAATGGATGATTATATTACCATTTTATAACATGCCCATCGGATACTGTCAAGAGTTTTGTGCAATAATGATGAAATTCAGGGAAACATTGCTGATAATATGTTCTTAATTGACTTCTCACACTAATAAACAATAATATGATTATATGTGCTGGAATTACGCGGTATCGCTCTAACAAAAAAGAACGGCTTATCCGCCGTTCTTTTTTACTATACGTTTCTATTTCAGATTTATAACGCTGCCGCCTTACTTCCTCGGTTTCCCATAGAAAAACGCGGCGAAAAGGCCGGGGCCGGTGTGCGCGCCTATGGTCGGACCGATAAAGGTCGCTTTAAAATCCTTGAAGCCGTGAAGCTTAACTTCCTCTTCACCGAAGGCTGTAACTCTCTCCAGATCGTCGGAATGGCAGAAATAAAGAGTCTGATTTTCAGGTTCTATGACCGTTTCGCCGATAAGCTCATGCACGCGCTTGATAGTAGCCTTCTGTCCGCGCGTTTTCTCGATTACCTGCAAGAAGCCCTCTTTGCTGAGGTGCAGGATGGGGTTAATGTTCAATACCGTGCCGACGACGGCGCCCGTTTTGCTGACTCTGCCGCCGCGGTGTAGATATTTAAGCTCGCCTGTGGTGAAAAAAGTGTTCACAAGGTGGCGTTTTTCAAGAGCCCATTCGTAACATTCGGTTACGCTCTTCCCTTCCGCGCGCATATTCGCAAGGTCTATGCAGAGCATGCCGTAGGAAACGGAGGCAAGCAGCGAATCAACTACATAGAGTTCTGCGTCCGGATGCTGCTCAAGAAGCATATCCTTAGCGATTACGGCGTTTGCATATGTGCCCGAAATGCCGCTTCCCATGGCGATATGTAGGATGGGCTTTTTCTGCTCAAGCAGCGGCGTCCAAAAGTCTATAAAATCCGAACTGTTAATCTGCGACGTTTTGGGTATGAGCCCTGCACGCATTTTATCATATAAAAGCTTTGCGGACTCATCGGTCATTTCATCATAAAAGACCTCATCATTAATCGTATATTTCATTTTGAGCGGTACTATATTGTACTTCTTGCAGACATCGAGCTTAAGGTCGCAGCCCGAATCCGTGCACAAAATAAAATCGTTCATAGCGAAATATCTCCTTTGCATAGCTGTGTATTAGAGCACTCGGCAATACTTGACGAAATTCTCGCGTGATGCATGATTTCTTATCATAATATTAATTAATGCCGCCTCAGAATGCCCTGTAATTTACCAATCAGTATTTTACCATATTTGAGCGTCACAGCCTCCCTACTCGTTTCAATTTCCTCTCTACCATCCGTTCTTCAATCAGTATAGTTAAAATAATTACATCTACCGAGAGTAGAATTTGGCTGATTTTCTCGCTTTTGGGGCTTGCAATATCTTCCAAGCTGTAATAAAATATAAACATGGATAACGAAAGCATTAAAAAGACGATTGCGAACAATATCGCCTGGTACCGAAAACAAAATAAGCTTACGCAAGCAGAGCTCGCCGCAAAAATCAACTATTCCGATAAATCCATTTCAAAATGGGAGCGTGCAGAGGGTCTGCCGGACATTTGTGTCCTCTCGTCTATGGCTGAGCTATTCGGCGTCACAGTAGACGATTTTCTTCGCGGCGAAAACGAACCGAAGCCAATGAAAGGTTACCCCAATACGCAGAGGATAATAATCCCCATGATGGCTATGGGGCTTGTCTGGCTCGTCGCGGCGATTCTCTTTTTCAGCGCAACGGTTTTCCTGCCGGAGCTCGATAGGGCATGGCTCATTATCATTTACGCCGTTCCCCTCTCCTGCATCGTCTCTATGGTGTTCGCAGAGCTTTGGTGGCCCATCATTCCTCGTATTCTTAGCGCAAGCGCGCTGATTTGGTCGCTTTCCGTATGCTGTTTTCTCACTTTCCCGATGCATCGTATGGCAACAATATTTATTATCGCGGGAATACTTCAAATTCTCACGCTCTTGTGGTATACTAATATCGCCGGAAAAAGGAAGCGCAGCAAATAGCTCCCCCGGCAGAAAGGAGCTTTTTTATGTCTAAAACCCCTATTTTCACCGGCTGCGGGACGGCTATGGTTACGCCGTTTGATGCGGATAACAAAATCAATTACGCTAAAGCCGCAGAACTCATAGACCTTCAAATTAAAGGCGGCACCTCCGCCGTCGTCATAAACGGCACCACGGGCGAGAACGCCACCCAGCCGCTCGACGAGCATGAGCAGTTCGTAGATTTCTGCGTAAAGTACGCTGCCGGACGTATTAAGGTTATTTCCGGCGTCGGCAGCAACGATACCATGACCTCAATCCGCCTTGCGCGGAGCGCCGAAGCCTCCGGTGTGGACGGCATCCTCATGGTCACCCCTTATTACAACCGCTCCAACCAGGCCGGTCTTGTCCAGCACTTCAGTTATGTGGCCGACCGGGTCAAAGTTCCGATGATAGTCTACAACGTCCCGAGCCGCACCTCCGTACACATCAGCGTCGATACATATAAAATACTTTCGCAGCATCCGAATATAAACGGCGTCAAGGAAGCCTCCGGCGATATCAGCCTCTTTGCGAGGACCCGCGCGGCATGCGGCGACGAGCTTAATATTTGGAGCGGGAACGATGATAACACCGTCGCGATGATGGCGATGGGTGCCAAGGGAGTTATCAGCGTCGCTTCAAATATAGTCCCCGAGGTTGTGACCGAGCTGTGCAAGCTTTGTCTTGACGGAAACTTCACCGCCGCCTCGGAGTTGTATTACAAATGGGCGGATTTCTTTGCCAAGATGTTCATAGACGTAAACCCCATCCCCGTAAAAACGGCAATGAACATGCTCGGCTACGATATAGGCGCGCTCAGGCTCCCTCTTTGGAAAACCTCGGACGAAAATGAAGCCGCTCTCAGAAAAACGCTCATAAACTACGGGCTTTTGAAATAATCACAATTTATCTGATTATCATATAACAACACAGCAGCCGGTTTACGCCGGCTGCTGTGTTGTTATCCTGTACTGCTCTAATCACGCATTATTGCCTAAAACTCTGTAAACCGCAAAAGCGTTTATGTTCTCCAGTTTTTCGGCGCACTCGTAACCTGTCATTTCGCGGGTGATAAATGCCGTTCCCTGCCCATCACTTCCGAGGACTTCAATATCTCCGAAAGTAACGCTGGCTTCGTCCGCGTCTATCTCAGCGCGGATATACCATCTGTCGGAAAGATCGTTAACCTCACCGGTTATCTCGTCGCCCGCCATATCCCAGGAGATAAGGTTACTCCCACATTTGCATTTAGCCGACTCGATAACGTCTGAAACCACCGCGGCAGCCGTAGGGAGTTTGCCCGCGCCCTTGCCGTAGTACATCGTTTCACCCGTGGCGTTGCCTCTGACGACGACACCGTTGAACACGCCGTCAACGTTGGCAAGGAGGTTATCCTTAAGGAGAACATGCGGCGCAACATAGGATATTATTTTTCCGTTCGGGAGCTTCACCGTGCGGCCGATAAGCTTTATGTTGGCGGAAGCCTTCTGCGCGTAGGCTACGTCGAGCCCGTCAACGCCGGATATTCCCTGCGTAGGAACAGAGGCCGGGGCAATATTTTTCCCGAAAGATAGGTCTGCAAGAATGCACATTTTGCGGCAGGTGTCGATGCCGTCTATATCGGCGGAGGGGTCATGCTCGGCATAACCCTTGCGCTGCGCGTCCTTGAGCGCGTCGTCAAAGCTGACGCCGTCCTTTATCATGGAGGTAAGGATATAATTCGTCGTTCCGTTCACTATGCCGTAAACCTCTTCGATCTCGTCCGCCGAGAGGCAGGAAATTATCGGGCGAAGGATGGGAACGCCGCCGCCAACGCTCGCTTCAAAGAGATAACTCACGTTATGCTGCGCGGCGATCTCAAGCAACTCGCAGCCATGTTCGGAAACGAGTTCCTTGTTTGAGGTAACGACGCTCTTGCCCGCCATAAGACTGCGCTTTGTAAAATCGTAGGCAACTCTTGCGCCGCCGATAGTTTCGACGACGATGCTGACCTCCGGGTCTTTCTCTATCTCGGCAAAATCCTTCACGAAACGGTTTTCATAAGGATTATCCTTAAAATCTCTGATATCGAGAATATATTTAACGTATACCTCTTCTCCCGCGCTTCTGGCAATCTTATCGTGATTAATGTCGATAAGCTCAACGACCCCGGAGCCAACCACTCCGAACCCAAGAACGGCGATTTTTACCATCATTACCCCACCTTGTATAACAACTTTATGATTTTAAATTGAAACATTTTTTTGATTATAACATAAGGTTTTCCATTAATCAATTTCTATTTTTATAAAATCTGCAAATTGTTCTACAAATATGTGCCGGAATAAGCGTCTCCACTTGTTCAATTTGTGCCTATTGGGTCACAATGACGGGTAAAGTTCACTTTTGGCGGTTTTGAGCGCCTGTACAAACTCGCGCAGCTCGCTGGCGGTATTATAACGGGAAAGGCTTATTCTGATGCTTCCATCCATAACTGCGTTAGGCAGGCCCATAGCTTCGAGGACATGGCTGCGCTTGCCCTTTTTGCAGGCGCTTCCCTTTGAAACGCATATTCCCTTCGCGTCGAGATAATTCATTATAACCTCGCTGCGATATCCGGGAAGCGAAACGCTCAGGATGTGCGGCGCCGCGCCGTCTCCGATAAAAACAATATCGGGTATATCAACGGAAAGCTGCTCTTTGAGCGTATTTTTCAGACCCAGAATATACTTAATGTCGGCATCAAGCGTCTCAGCGCACTCTGCAGCAGCCGCCGCGAAGCCCGCTATTGCGGGCATAGCTTCTGTTCCCGAACGGTAGGAGTTTTCCTGTCCGCCTCCGAAAATATAGGGCTGAAGCCGCAGTCCGTCCTTTATATAAAGCGCGCCGCAGCCCTTTGGCCCATGAACCTTATGCGAGCTAATGCTTATCATGTCCGCGCCGAGCGTTTTCGCCTTAAACGGCAGCTTCAGGAAGCCCTGAACGGCGTCGGTATGTAAAAGCGCCCTGCTGCGCTTTGCCTTAATCGCGCGGGCGATGCCATCTATCGGGAAAACGCATCCCGTTTCGTTATTCACCATCATCACCGAGACGAGCGCCGTATCCTCCCGGATTGCCGCTTCAAAGCGCTCCAACGGGATGTTCCCGTCGCTGTCCGGCTTAAGGTACTCCACCTCGAAGCCGGAGGCTTCAAGCTGCTTCATGGCTTTCAGAACCGCGTCGTGCTCCACGGCAGTCGTAACAACATGCTTCCCCACGCGGGAATTGTGCTTTGCGCCGCAGATTACGGCCCAATTGTCCGCTTCCGTCCCGCCGGAGGTGAAGAAGATTTCTTCGTCCTTAGCGCCGAGCGCGGAGGCAATTTTCCCGCGTGAAGCTTTAAGCAGCTCCGCCGCCGCTCTGCCCGCGCCATGCCCGGACGAAGGATTTCCGAAGCAATCGCCAAGCGCAAAATTCACGGCTGCTATCGCGCTTTCGCTCGGCTTAGTCGTCGCCGAATTATCAAGATAAATCGTAGTAATTCCTCATTCCTCAATGATTAAATCTTTAACCGCTTCCATGAAGGACTTCGCGTCGCTCTCCGTCCCGTGAATCTGAACCTCTACCGGCTGGGAAAGGTCAAGGCTGAATATTCCGAGAAGGGACTTCGCGTCTATCCTGTACCGTCCCGATACTATGTCCGCGTCAAAAGCCTGCAAATTAGCCGCCGTAACGAAATTACGGACGTCTTCGATGGTGATAAGTCTTATTTTAAAAGAAGTCATTCGGGCAATTCCTCTCTTCCTCTTATTCTTTGAGTTTATAACTTGATTATTCAATTGCGATGTTATACTATATACTATATTATAAGATACAGGCGGAGCTTGTCAATCAATTACTTACAAAGGAACACAAGATGAAGTTTACTATAATCACGCTTGGCTGCAAGGTGAACCAATTTGAAAGTCAGGCGATATCGTCCATTCTATCCGAACACGGGAACACTGAGGTCGGCGAGGACGAAGCCGCCGACGTAATCATTATAAATTCCTGCGCGGTAACTGCAGAGAGTACGAGGAAAAGCCGCCAGGCCTTCCGCCGTGCAAAGGCGAAAAACCCCGGTGCCGTAACAGCAATATGCGGCTGCTGGTCACAGGTAAGCCGCGAGGAAGCCGAAGCCCTCGGCGCTGACATAGTTTTCGGCAGTGCGGACAGACGCGCCCTCGCGGAGGCAGTGGAGAAAGCCTATATTGAGCGCTCACAACTCGTAAACGTGGACGACGCGCTAAAACGACGCAGCTACGAAAAGCTCCCGGCAGGAAGATTAAGCGGCAGGACGCGGGCAATGCTCAAGATTGAGGACGGCTGTACAAATTTCTGCTCATACTGCATCATTCCCTATTCACGCGGTCCCGTCCGCAGTCTCCCCACTGCGGACGCAGTCAGCGAAGCCAAAAGGATAGAAAGCATCGGAATAAAAGAGCTCGTAATTACCGGTATCGAAATCTCGTCCTACGGGCGCGACCTCAAGGATGGTTCGGACCTTGCTTCGCTTATATGCGCCGTTTCCGTCGCCGCTCCCTCACTTCGTCTCCGCCTCGGTTCGCTCGAGCCGAGAATAGTCACGCGAGAGTTTTGCGAGAAGCTTAAAACGGTTCCCGGCCTTTGCGGACATTTCCATCTCTCGCTGCAAAGCGGCTGCGACGCGACCTTAAAGCGCATGAACCGTAAATACGACACAGCTCGTTTTTTTGAATCCGTTTCACTGTTGCGGGAGTTTTTTCCCCATTGCGGCATGACGGCGGACCTCATAACGGGTTTTCCCGGGGAAACCGAAGAGGAATTTGCCGAAACTCTCCGCTTTATAAAGCGTTGCGATTTCTCCGACATGCACGTTTTCCCCTATTCAATCAGGCCCGATACCGTCGCGGCGGGGATGCCGGAGCAGTGTACGAACGAAACGAAGCACGAACGTGCCTCCGAAGCCATCAAAATTGCCGCAGAGATGACGGAGGAATACCTTAATTCCTGCATTGGCAGAGAATACTCCGTCCTCTTTGAATCGCACGAAAAGGAATGCTCGCTCGGTCACGCGGAGAATTACCGTCTTGTTCGCGTGGAACAGCCGGGTCTTTGCGGCGAGATACGCAGAGTCATGATAAGCGGAAGGGTTGGAACTGTTCTTATGGGCAGGCTCATCTAAAAAAGCGCTCCATAGCTCGTATTTTCCGAAAATTTTGCCCAATTTTCGCTTTCACAGCGCTGATTTATTGATTTAATTGAGCAAAATATATATTTTTCTCAAAACCCTTTGACAGTTTCGTTTTTGAGTAGTATAATCTCAGAATAATATAAATATTTCTATATTATTATGTTTTCCTGCATTTTACATATATATTGCCATTGTGCAGGAAAACAAAGCTTTTCCGTCAACCGAGGTCTTCCATTTTGCGGCGCTTCGAGTTGACGGAGGCAAATCTTATGAGCAAGCCGAAATATCATCCATCGGCTGCACAAATTTTATTAAACGGAGGTCTTACCTATGGCAAACGAGAGAATTTACAATTTTTCAGCCGGCCCGTCCATGCTTCCCCTTGAAGTTCTTGAAAAAGCTGGCTCAGAGATAACTAACTTCGGCGGTTCAGGAATGTCAGTTATGGAAATGAGTCATAGGAGTAAGGTCTTCCTTTCTATTTTTGAAGAGACTAAGGCCGACTTCAAGAGGCTTTTCCATGTTCCCGACGAGTACGAGGTCCTTTTCCTCGGCGGCGGCGCGACGCTCCAGTTCGCCATGACTGCCATGAACCTTATCACCCGCACCGGCAAGGCCGATTACGCCATCACCGGCAACTTCGCAAAGAAGGCCTATGAAGAAGGCAGCAAGTACGGCGAGTGCCGCATCGCCGCTTCCACGGCGGACTGCAACCACACCCGCATCCCCAAGCAGGATGAGCTGAAGATCGGCTCTGACGCTTCCTATTTCTATTATACCGCCAACAACACCATCTACGGAACCGAGTGGAACTACACTCCCGTCGTTCCCGAGAACGTCCCCATCGTATGCGACATGAGCTCCGATATTCTTTCCCGTCCCGTCGATGTTTCAAAATACGGCATCATCTTTGCGGGCGCTCAGAAGAATATGGCTCCCGCAGGCGTCACCGTCGTAATAATCCGCAAGGATCTTGCCGGAAACGCCCTCCCCTACACCCCCATCATGCTCGATTACGCCGCTATGATAAAGGGCGACAGCATGCACAATACTCCTCCCTGCTGGAACATTTATATGCTCGGCCTCGTTCTCAAGTGGCTTGAGAAGCAGGGCGGCGTTGAGGGCATGCAGGCTGTAAAGCACGGCAAGGCTCAGCTCCTTTACGATTTCATCGACAACAGCAAGCTTTATAAGTGCGCCGTTCAGCCCGATTCCCGCAGCGATATGAACGTCGTCTTCACCACCGGCGACGCTGAGCTGGATAAGAAGTTCGCCGCCGAGTCCTCCAAGGCCGGCATGTCCAACCTCAACGGCCACCGCAGCGTTGGCGGCATGAGAGCCTCCATCTACAACGCCATGCCTATTGAGGGCGTTAAGTACCTCATCGAGTTCATGAAGAAGTTTGAAACTGAAAACGGCTGATGCCTTACGAAAGGTGTAATATATAATGTTTACCGTAAAAACTTTAAATAAAATCGCCAAGGTCGGAACTGACCGTCTCGACAAGGCTTATTTCACCATTAACGACGAGGCCACGGCGCCGGACGCTATCATTGTCCGTTCCGCAAAGATGGCCGATTACCCCCTCAACGCCGAGCTTGCCTGCATCGCAAGAGCCGGCGCGGGCTACAATAACATCCCCGTAGACGTTTGTGCCGAGCACGGCATAGTCGTCTTCAACACCCCCGGCGCGAACGCCAACGGCGTCAAGGAGCTCGTTCTCTGCGCCCTCATGCTCGCCTCGCGTGATATTGTTGGCGGCATCGGCTGGGTTAAGTCCATCGCCGATCAGGGCGACGAGGTTGCCGCGCTTATCGAAAAGGGCAAAAGCAATTACGTCGGCCCCGAAATTCTCGGCAAGAAGCTCGGTCTTATCGGCCTCGGCGCAATCGGCGCTAAGGTTGCCAAGGCTGCTAATGCCCTCGGAATGACTGTTCTGGGCTACGATCCCTTCCTCTCCGATGCTTTGAAGGCGGAGCTTTCCGGTTGCGTTAAGATCGTATCCGATATGGACGAGATTTTCGCCGAATCTGATTATATCTCCCTCCATGTCCCCTGCAACGATTCCACGAAGAACACCGTCCGCGCGGAAACCATTGCGAAGATGAAGGACGGCGTCCGCATCGTAAATATCGCCCGCGGCGAACTCGTCAACGACGATGATATCATCGCAGCGCTCGCTTCCGGCAAGGTCGCCCGCTATGTTACGGACTTCCCGAACGGCAAGACCGCCAGCGCCGCAGGCGTTGTAGCCATCCCCCACCTCGGCGCTTCCACGCCCGAGAGCGAGGACAACTGCGCCGTCATGGCTGCCGACCAGATTTCCGAGTATATGCTGCGCGGCAATATCGTCAACTCCGTCAACCTCCCCTGCCTCAAGCTGGATAAGACCGGCGTTTCCCGCGCCGTCGTCATCAGAAAGGCAGACGTTGAGCTTTCCGCTCTTCTCTCCGCTGCAAGCGCAGCAGGCGCAAAGGTAACGGGCAGCGCGGATAAGACCCGCGGCAGCTTCGCCGCCGCAATCATAGACGCCGACAAGCCCCTTTCTGAGGACGTTTTCAAGGCCATTCCCGGCGTCATAAAGGTCAGAATCATCTGATATAGCTAATTGATAAATTTCAGCGCCGCAGCTAAAAGATTGCTGCGGCGCTGTGTTATTTGTAGTTTTATTTCGTTGCGAGTTAATGCCTTAGACGGATTATTTTTTCGGCGCGTCGTAAATGCTGCGTCCGTCGGAATCCTTGCTGTCATAGGTGGCGGAGAGGCAGATGGAGCAGTGAAAAATGGGTCTGTCGACCTTTATGAGGCTGAGCGGCAGATGCTTCATTCCGCCGGGAATGAAAATCATGCAGCTTTTGTCGATGCGATGCATCTCGCCGTTCATGCCGAACTCGACTATTCCGCCGAGGTCGTCGGGGTTCTCGGGATCACTTCCGAAGAAGCAAACCATCTCGTCGTTATCGTGGACATGTTCCTCAAAAAGGGGCTCGTCAAGTGCGCTGTGATACCAGGAAGCGTTCATCTGAAACGCGCCGGGAACCATGTCGCCGTCAATCCAGCGGACTCTGTTGCCGAATTTTTTATATCTCTCAAGAAATTCCGGCGAAAACTCAGGGGCGTGCAGCTCCGTGACAAAATATTTGCCGTATTCGCCCTCGTTGTTCATAACAGTTGCCATTACAGCACCAGCTTTCTATTGATTTTGTTTTTTCATTATACAGTTTTTCGCACATTCTGTCAACAAATCAGCAGCCTCATCTGCCCTGATGTAAGCATTTTTAAATTTACAATAAATATTTACGCAAATTAGAGCAGCTTAGAGTTGACATTTGCGAGCTTTTATGTTAAAATTCATTTGTTCGGGAATTTGGAGAAGTACCCAAGAGGCCGAAGGGGCTCCCCTGCTAAGGGAGTAGTGTGCGATAAGCGCAGCGAGGGTTCAAATCCCTCCTTCTCCGCCATAAAAGAAACGTCTTTTGTCTACCACGGCAAAAGGCGTTTTTTTCTGCATTTTGGGCAAAAATAGGGCAAAATCAAGCAAAATAGGGCTTCGGAGCGGTCGATCGGCTGCTTCGAGGCCCAATTTTTTGTTTTCAGCAGCCAAAAACGTCCGAAAACGCTGGTGTACTTTTTGCGTTTCTTAGTTCTGCAAAGAAACGCAAAAAGTGTTGAGGCGTAT
>JAEEGK010025107.1_pt1 | contig 12274 bp, 7 predicted proteins | sample 8958771 | NCBI WGS metagenome assembly JAEEGK01 (sample SAMN16246547, study PRJNA631951) | gut metagenome | biome: gut microbiome; feature: rumen; material: SC-attached | host: Bos | place: Iran: Karaj | collected 2018-10 | reverse complement strand
GTATAATGAAGCAGGGGGAAAACAGCAACGGTCTTACGCCGACATGCCTTGTGACGAAATGACTTGCACCGACATATGGCGCCGCAGGAAAAGAGAGTGATTTATTCAGGCTGTAAAACAGAATCTACAAGTTTTTTAAACGAATAATCAATTTTTATGGCACTTGTATCAAGGTTTTCTGAAATATGATAAAGACCGTTTTCATCTTCTACAATTGCATCTTCTGCGTCCTCTGCTTCTATGACAGGTTTATTGTTAGCCGCAAATTTTGTAAACGAGAAAATACCAAAAGAAGATGATAAAGGCTTGCCGTTTATATCGGTAAGTTCTTCTACAGGTGTTGAGTCTTCAATATTATTGCTTTGAGAAAGATTTTCAGAACTATTTCTCGAAAGATTTTCTGAAGCGATTTCTGGTTCAGTTTTTTCCCGCTCAGGTTCTGCAATTTCATCGAGCTCTGAAAAATCAGGGTGAGATATAAACAGTTCTTTTCCAGAATCATTTACATATTCATGTGTGATTTCAGGATCTTTATCAAATCCGTGAATCTGCTCTACTTCGTAAACAGATTTCTGAATAGTTTGTTCTACAAACTGGTCTGTAACGTCTTCTGCCTGCGATACAGGAGCAGGGGAATTTTCTGTAACCGGTTCTGCTGTGTCGAGCGATTCAACTGATTCAAGCGGTTCAGGAGATTCCTCGGCAAGAGGTTCGGCATCTTCCAAAGTTTCTACATCTTCTGGCGATTCAGAATCTTGCGAAGCATCGGCGGTAACTGCTTCCTGTACAGTTTCTGCAGCAGCTGATTTAGCTTCCTCTGTTTCAGCTTCAGCTGCATCTTCTACAGATTCAACCTCTTCTATCTCTTCCAGTTCTTCAACAGAGTCTGCTTCGTTAAGTTCTTCAACATCTTCAGCTGAAGCTGCTTCTTCTATAGACTCAACTTCCTCAATTTCGTCAACAGCCTCAGGTGCATCTGCATCATCAGCTTCTTGTATCTCTTCAATTTCTTCTATATCTTCTATATCATCGAGTTCTTCAACGCTTTCTGCAGCTTCTGCATTTTCAACGGCTTCTACAGTCTCAGCGCTTTCAGCGGACTCAACTTCATCGGCCTCAACAATATCTGCTTCCTCAACCTCTTCTATTTCAGCGGCTTCGTGGCTAACTGCTGGTGCGGCGGTTTGTGTAACAGCTGCTCTAGAAGGCTGCGGTACTGCCTGAATTTTGATTTTGCCGCTTGAAAGAATTTCTTCGAGCATCTGCTTGATTTCGGCGGCATTCTGGAGTGCCGCATTTGCATTGCCCATGGAAATTGAAGCCGCCTGAGGAACCTGCAGTGCCTGAAAAATTTCTGCCCAGCTTTTTTCCAGCAAGGCATCGATTTCTTTGCTGTATTTTTTCAGGCGGCGGGCACCAAGACTTTTTCTGATACTTTCAGAAACTTCGTCTTTGCGCTTTTCGAGGTTTTGCGCAACAACGTTCCAGTCTACATCAAGTTTTTTGTTTAAATATTCATTTACAACGGCAAACTGGAAACGGCGGATTCTGCTTTTTATAATTACAAGATCATCGTGCTTTAGATTGGCAATAAGATAAACCAGAAGGAAAAGCGAAATGAAAACGCAGACCAAAAGGACAATGCGTACAAGCTGTGGCATAACAAAAATATTGTCACGGTAAATTCCGCTTATTATGCAAAATTCAGACTTCCGGCTTGAAAATAAAATCCAGTAGCCTTCATTCTGTTCTTCGCCTTCCTGCTCAACATAGGAAGCAAGCCGCTCGCCATTATCTGCCTTGTTTTTCCAGGCCTGGACAATCTGTTTTTCAAGGATTTCTGTTCCAATTACAGGAAGCCCGAAAACCAAACCGTAGCAATCGGCATTATTTTCTGAATAATCCATAACTCTGGCATTTTCAGAAAAGGTTATAAGATTTTTCTTTGAAAGTTCCCTGTTAAAATCGTTGGCATAAAAATAGAAAACGGCAATTCCGCGGTATGCGGCATAAGAATCATAGAACGGGAACGAAATTATAAGACGGTTATTTTCTGCATCTGAAAGAATTTTATATTTTTTTTCTTTCAGCTCCTGCGGCGTAAACGAAATCTTTGCAAAAGGAATTTCTTCTGTTTCGGAAGGGGTTGTTAAATTTGCATAGTCTTTGTAGGAACGCAAATTTTCGGAGTTTCTGAGATAGTCATTTGTATAGGTGCTGAAATGAACGCTTCTTGCATTTGAATCAATAATACGGATTCCGGTAAGCCCGGAAAGAGAATTAAAAAGTGAACCTGTCAGACGGCTTCGTTCGCGAACATCTTCATCAGCGGCACGCTGCTCGGCGTAGGTTAAAATGGATTTTTGGCCTGTATATTCTGTAAGCTTTTTTAGAATTGAATTTAAATATTCATCGTAACTTTCAGAAAAATAGTCTAACTGTTCGGATATCCGCTGAATCTTTGCAGGCTGATAGAAGCGTGTTTCTATCAGGGAAAAAAGACCTGAAAAGGCAGCCATAGTAAATGCGGCAAAAAGAGAAATAGTTATTAATAGACTGACTGCATTTTTTTGACCTGAGGTCATTTTTATATTTTAAACTCCAGCAGAAAATGTAATGTACAGTGGCAACCGGGCAGACTGCAAAAGCATGCAGAGCAGAACGCCATGCCTTGCAGAAAGCTGTGCGCGACTAGGCGCAATCGCAAACGCAGGTACACAGCAGTGCGCGGATAAAAACACCAAGTCCCTTCTTACATTTTCGGCAGAATTCTATCAGAAAAACACAGGATTTAAAAGAGTTTCAGTTTTTTTGCGAAGAAGCTGAGATTTTATTTTTGAACGGCCAGCGGCATACAAAAATTTTTTGTTCATCAAAAAGCTGGTTTAATATTTCCTGAACGTCGCTGTTTTGCCAGGTAAAAGCGTCGTTTGTTTTTAGCGTTGCAAGGTTAAGTTTTTTTTGCAAATAAGAAAGTGCTTCTTCTTTATCCCAGGAACGGCTGTAATAGCGCAAAGTTTTTAAAACAAGGTTTCGATCGCGTGCATTTTTGTAATCAGGCGGAATAAAAGTTTCACGGTGTTGTTTTCTTAAATTTATTAAAAAGGCCGCCGGGAAAGCAGAAGCTTGTTTCAATACTGTATGTTTTTGTGCCGTTCGTTCCATGGCTGCCCGGGTATTACAGATATCGCAGCCGGAACAGGCTGCCTGTTCTGCTCCAAGAGCATCAAGCAGAACCTGTCTTCTGCAAGACGAAGCATGTGCATAATCGAGCAAAACACGTTCCCGGCTATTATGCGGAAACGATGAAAACTTTTTGTAATCTGAATAATTCCACAGCAGAAAAGATTGTGCGATGCCGCCGTCTCTTGCACCGCGACCGCTTTCTTGAATAAAACTTTCTGCGGTAGAAGGAACATCCCTGTGAATAACTGTGCGTACATTTTTTTTATCTACGCCCATGCCAAAAGCGCAGGTACAGCACAAAACAGCATTTTCTTTTGGGAAAAACCATTTTTCCGTTTCTGCTTTTTCTTCTCTGGAAAGACCTGCATGATAGAAGCGTACAAGTTCAGGAGAGTTATCAAAAATAAGAGCCGTACCATTTTCATTATTTTCAACAGGTTTACTTTCTTTTACCAGTGAAAAATATTCTTTTAAAAGCTTTGCCGTTTGTTCCGTACGGTTTCTTGTTCCGCAAAAAATAATTATGGGGCGCTTTTGGGTTTGCACAAGTTCCAGGAGTTTCTGGTCTTTTGCATAGGCGTAAACCACATTGTAATGAATATTTGCCCGGTCACTTTCACTTCGTACGATGTGTGCATTGCCTTCAAACAGGACTTCGGAAACTCTTTGCAGAACAGAAGGAGAAGCGGTCGCGGTAAAGGCGGTTACAAGCGGAATATTCAATTTTTGTAAAATCTTACCAAGTGTAAGATATGCCGGTCTGAAACTGTCGCCCCATTCAGAAACACAATGAGCTTCATCAATCGCTGCATGCGATATATTACATGCAGAAAGCCGTTTAACAAGTTCTTCATTTTGTAAAACTTCGGGATTTGCAAGAATAATCTTAGCACCTTCTTTTATCTTTTTAAAATTTTCATCACGCTCTTCCTTTGTCTGATTTCCACAGAAAACAACATTTGAAATTCCGCCTTCATCCATCCGCCTTTTCTGATCTGACATTAAGGCTAACAAAGGATACATTACAAGCGTTGCTCCGGGCAAAAGCATGGCAGGAATTAAAAAACACAAAGATTTTCCGGCACCGGTCGGCAATAAAACTATCTGCTTTCCAAGCGTTTTTGTGTCAGATTCGTCACACTTTATGGTTGTACTGGTTCGTGCTTCTTTATCTAAATTCTGGGGGCACAAATGCAGATATTTTTCGGCTTCCATAATATTTGCAATTACCATCATCTGCCACGGATACAGATAGTCAATTCCAAAATACTTTTTTGCAGCAAGCAAGGCCGGATTATCAATGACCAGACTTTCGTCTTTTAACTTAATTTCATCTTTTAGTTTTATTTCTTTCATAATATAAAATATGGGCGCGAATAAGAAAAACCTGCAATTTTTCGCGTAATTCCAGATGTATTTTTTTAATCAACTATGGCATAATAAAAAAAATGGAAGAAAACCAGGAGTTCCTTACAACCCAGATAATTACCTACATCGGCAATAAACGAAGCCTGATTGGAAATATAGAAAAAGAAATCGATGAAATCTCAAAAAAACTTGGAAAAGAAAAACTTGTCTGTGCAGATTTATTTTCCGGCTCAGGGATTGTTGCCCGCGCCTTAAAAAAACATTCTGAAAAACTGATTGTAAATGACCTTGAAAATTATTCAAAAATCATTAATTGCTGCTATCTTACAAACAAGGGCGATTTTCCGGATGAAAAATATACAGAACTAAAAAATCTTATTGAAGAAAACTGTGAAAAAGAAAAAATCAGCGGAATTATTACAAAAAACTATGCTCCCGAAGATGATTCCTGCATAAAAAAAGGGGAAAGAGTTTTTTATACGCACCAAAATGCGGTTTTACTTGATACATACCGTTGTTTAATTGATAGATTTATAAAAGAAGAAAAGATAAAAAGTTTTTTTCTTGCCCCGCTTATTACAGAAGCTTCGATACATGTAAATACAAGCGGAGTTTTTAAGGGGTTTTATAAAGACAAAAACACTGGAATCGGGTGTTTCGGGGCATCCGGCAGAGACGCGCTTTCGCGAATTTTTGGAAAAATAGAACTTAAAAAACCGGTTTTAAGTAATTTTGATTGCCAGACTGAAATTTTTCAAAAAGATACGGTTGAACTTTCAAAAGAACTTAATTCTCTGGATGTTGCATATCTCGATCCGCCTTACAACCAGCACCCTTACGGTTCAAATTATTTTATGCTGAATCTTATTCTAAAAAACCGGCTTGATGTTGAAATCAGCAGAATAAGCGGAATTACCCAGAACTGGAATCATTCTGTGTTCAACCGCAAAAAAACGGCCCTGTATTCTATGGAAGAAATTATCAAAAATCTTGATGCAAAGTATATTGTGATTTCTTACAATTCAGAAGGTTTCATAACTTTTGACGAAATGAGTTCCATGTTAAAAAAATACGGAAGTTTAAAAACAGTAGAAATTGCCTATAATACTTTCCGCGGCAGCAGAAATTTATGCAACCGCGACATTCACGTTTCTGAATATTTATTTGTTTTGGAAAAAAAATAACGGTACCGTATTAATCCTTTAAAAATTGTTCGGCATAATCTATAAATTCAATTTTATATTATAAAAAATGCTGTTCAGAAAAATCTCTGTATAGCTCTATTCTGTGTCGCCTTGAAATTGTCTTTATTTTTCTTGCGTTATTGCCGACATTGAAATAGAATAAATTTTTGGAGACTCAAATGAAATTCAAACGCACGGAAAAAACAACCCCAAAAACAAAATCTAAAAAATCTAAAAGACTTGCTGCTTATTGTGTTACCGTTTTAGGTGCACTTATTGTGTGTTCTTTTTCACTTCTTTGCTACATTTCTATAGCAGAAATTCGTGCAAATACAATTAAAGAATATGAACAGGACTGTATTCTTATAGCAAAGGCTTATACAGAAAGTCTTTCCAACTGGGTAGGAAAAAGTGTAAACGATATAAAAGTTTATACATCCGCTGATGTTCTTGATCACGGAACTTATCAGGAAATCGGCGAGTGGCTTAAAAATACAGTTCATAAACGCCCTTCTTCATTTGATTATGTTCTTTTTATTACAAAAGAAGGAAATACATATTACGATTCCGGCAAAACCGGGAACAACTCTGACCGCGATTATTACAAACAGATTGTAAGCGGCAAGACAAAACTTGTTATAACAGATCCTACAATTACAAAATCTACCGGTAAAAATTCAATCATGATTGTTCAGGCTGCTTATAATGCAAACAATCAGCTTGTCGGTATGTTTGTAGGTGTAAGCGCAATTGAAGCTGTTCAGAAAACAGTTACAGATATTAAAGTCGGAAATGAAGGAAAGGCATTCCTTATTGCAAAAGACGGAAAAGTTATTGCGCATCCTTCCAAAGAATTTGCTGACCAGAATCTTCTTACAGGTGATAACGTAAGCCAGAACCTTAAGGATATTGCAAAAGAAATGACATCAGGCTCATCCGGTGCAAAAATCATAAAAGGTGCTGACGGAAAAGATGAACTTATAGTTTATGCTCCATTGAGCGTTGTAAACTGGTCACTTGCAATTTCCATCCCGGAAAGTCAGTTAAGCGAAGCTTCATTAAAAATCAGAAATCTGATTATTATTTTCTCTGCTGCCATTGCAATCGTTTTGTGCTTAATCATCAATATTCTTATTGTTTCTGCACTAAAACCGCTTACAAAACTTAACTCTGCAATTACAGAAATTTCTTCCGGTCAGGCAGATTTAACAAAGCGCATTAAAGTTTCTGCAAACAATGAAATCGGTTCTGTTGTAAATGGATTCAACGCATTTATTATAAAGCTTCAGGAAATTGTTACGCGGCTTAAGGATTCTAAAGTTAATCTTTCTTCAATTGATGAACAGCTTCAGAATGGAACGAATGAAACTGCAACTTCAATCAGTTCAATTTTGCTTAATATAGAAAATGTTGCAAATAAGATTCAGGAACAGACTGCGGGCGTAAGCGAAGCTGCAAGTGCAGTAAATGAAATTTCTTCAAACATTTCTTCGCTTGAAAAAATGACAAGCGACCAGTCAACAAGCGTTCAGCAGGCTTCAACGGCAGTTGAACAGATGATTGGTAATATCGGTTCGGTAAATAATAACGTTGAAAAAATGGCTACTTCATTCGGAGAACTTCAGCAGACAGCCCAGAACGGTGCGGCAAAGCAGAACGATGTAAACGAACGTATTGAACAGATTGAAAGTCAGTCAGACATGCTGCAGGAAGCAAATACAGCCATTGCTAACATTGCGTCGCAGACTAACCTTTTGGCTATGAATGCCGCAATTGAAGCTGCGCATGCCGGTGAAGCCGGAAAAGGATTTAGCGTTGTTGCAGATGAAATCCGTAAGCTTTCTGAAACTTCAACAAGTCAGTCAAAGACAATTGGTGAACAGCTTTCAAGAATTAAGGAATCTATAAACGAAGTTGTAAATGCTTCTTCAGAATCAAGCGTTGCATTCAATTCCGTTTCTGAAAAAATCAGTCAGACAGATGAGCTTGTACGTCAGATAAAAGCCGCAATGGAAGAACAGCAGCAGGGGTCTAAGCAGATTCTGGATTCTCTTCGCGTAATGAGCGATACTTCAGTTCAGGTAAAACTTGCGGCAACAGAAATGTCTGCCGGTAATAAGGCAATTTTACAGGAGATGCTGAATCTAAAAGAATCTTCGGATGTCATAAAAACAACAATGGATTCTGTAACAGGAAGTGCAAAGCAGATTGATCAGACCGGTTCAAATCTTGCAAATGTTTCTGAGCAGATGCGCGAATCTATAGAACAGATTGGCAAGGAAATCGATTTGTTCGAGGTTTAAGCATTACCAAAAAACATCCATGGAACGCGGCTTTGTGCCGCGTTTTTTTTAGTCTAAAATATCTGTTTTGTAACCGGTTTCTTTTTCAAAATCGCTTACAAATGCTTTCTGCAGTTTGTATAAAAGTTCAGGATCTTTTCCGCCGGCAGGTTTGCCGTCTATAAGATTTACAGGAACACCGTATGTTGCAGAGCATGTAATCATTATTTCATCTGCATTGAAAAGTTCCTCTGTTGTAAACGGACGCTCTTCAAACGGAACATTAAGTTCCCGGCAAATATCAAGAAAGTGTCTTCTTGCGGTTCCGGGCAAAATCAGGTTATCAAGCGGCGGCGTAATAAATTTTCCGTCTTTTAAGATATTTACGTTATTGTGTGCACATTCAGTTACGCGGTTTCCGCGGTGAAAAATAACTTCATCACAGCCTTTTTCTTTTGCTTCCTGGCTTGCAAGAACTGCCGGAAGCAAATCGACTGTTTTAATGTCACAATGTAAAAATCTTGTATCTTCCTTTGTAATGACTTTCCATGGTTTTCTTAAATCTGTAAGGCCTGCAGGATAAATATAAATTATAAGATTCGGTTTTGTTTCAGGGAATGTAAAAGAACGCAAAGCAGTTCCTCTTGTAATCTGCCAGTACACAAAAAGCGGTCCGTCAGAATCTAAAAGGTCTACACATTTTTGAATTTCCGCAAGAAGATTTTCGTAAGTAAAATCTGTTTTTATTTTTACTTTTGCCAGAGAAGAAAAAAAGCGTTCCAGGTGATATTCAGGTTCAAAAATTACATGATTTGCAGCGATTGTTGCATCGTAAACACCATCACCCAAAAACATTGCCCTGTCATTAAGAGGAACAACAGTTTGCTCGATTGTGCTAATTTTTCCATTGTAATAACCTAAATCTTTCATTTTCTTTCCTTCTTTGATTCTGCGACAAATGATTTTCTATACATTTATTCATTTTTATTCAGTGAAAACAAGTTCGCTATGACGCACAACTTCTTTACCGCCGATAAAAACATGCTCTATGCCTTTTGGCGGCAAATCAGGTTTTGCAAAAGATGCTTCAGTTCCTATGTTGTTTTTATTCAATATTACAAAATCTGCGTCATAACCTTTTTCTATGTGTCCTTTACCGGTAAGTCCGATAAAATCTGCGGGGAGAGAAGTGCATTTGCGAACAGCCTCTTCCCATGGAAGCAACTTGCGTTCCCGTACATAATCCTGAAAAAGATGAACAAAGTTTCCGTAAGCACGAGGATGTGTCTTTTTTCCGCTGCCTGCTCCGATTCCATCCGAACCGACCGCCGCATAAGGGAATTTAAATATTCGGTCAACAACACTCTGGTCGCACATTGTAACAGCCATAAGTGCATTTCCTTTATTTTTTAAAAGGATGTCACATACCGTTTCTTCCGGACTAAGTTCTATTTTATCCGAAATCTCTTTTAGTGTAAGCCCGTTAAATTCGGGATTGTTTTCATCAGAAACTATTATAATCTGTTCCGGGCCAAGAGAACGAAGATAATTTTCATAACTTACATCATTTTTTAATGAATCAATTATTTTTTGTCGGCTTTCTGCATGAGAAAGTTTTCTTACCAGCGCCTGCGAACCTTCAGACTGAAAAACAGGATTTATAAGCTGTGCCAGAGTAGTGCTTCCTTTATTAGACTGATACTGGTCACAAATAACCTGAACGCCTCTTGCACGTGCATCAAGAATCAACTGTAAAATTTCTTCGGTGTATTTTTCATTCTGCAAGCCTGAAACTTTTAGATGCGAAATTATAAGCTTACATTTTGACTGTTCTGCAACATAAATTGCTTCTTTTACGGCTTCAACAATATTGTTGCTTTCGCTTCGCATATGTGTTGAATAAAATCCGTTATGCCTTGCAACGATTTTGCAAAGTTCTATCATCTCATCTGCGCCGCTGTAAACACCAGGAATGTAAATCAAACCGCTTGAAAGACCAAGAGCTCCTGCAGTCATGGCATCGTCTAAAAGTTTTTTCATCTGCTCAAGTTCTGAATCACTTGGACTGCGGTTTTTCATGCCCATTACGGCAATGCGTAAGGTTCCTTGACCGACAAGTGCACCATTTTGAAAAACCGGATTTCTTTTTTTTACGGATTCAAGGTATTTAGCAAATGTTGTCCATGTGCGCCATTCTTCATCCAGATTGTCAAAGGGAAGGACCGGACTGCAATAGTCTTTTAGCATGGAAAAGTTTTTAGAACTTACGGGGGCAGCGCTTATTCCGCAGTTGCCGCAGATACTGTAAGTTACGCCCTGCAACAGCTGAGTTCTGACAAACGGATCAAGAACGCTCTGTAAATCGCCGTGGGTATGTGTGTCAATAAAACCCGGCGTAAGAAGTTCATCTTCTTTTCCTTCAATAATGTGCGCCGCCTGTTCAAAATCACCGGATTGCTCAGAACGCGGCTCCTGTTTCGAGACCGCACTTAGCAACGAAGGGCAACTCTGTTTCGAGTCCGCACATTGCGGAATCTTTTTTAAATATTCTATTTTTCCATTTTTTATACCGACATCACCGCGGTAAACAGGCTTTCCTGAGCCATCAGCGATGTCGATATTTTTTATAAGCAAATCAAGCATAGCCGCTCAACATCCTCAAAAAGTTCTTTGCACTTTTTTGTGGTTTATTATTTATCTGTAATTTTATCTATATTCTTTTAACAGATCTTCGTCCCAGCCAACTGCAACAAGACTTCCATTGTGCTTTTCATAGATTTTTAAAGTTTCTTCTGTATGGAAAGCTTTTACAAGTTTGTCGTAAATCTTAACTTTTTCAGGATCTTTAAGGTTGTCTGTTTTTACGGCAATCAAACACCAGTATTCCGGGATAATCAAGGTTGTATCCTGAAGGATTGCGGTTTCCGGTTTAATTCCGAAGTCTACGGCGTAGTTTCCGTTGATTACGGCGGCCGTAACGTCGTTAAGAGCCTGAGCGACAAGATTAGCTGCAAGTTCCTTTATAACGATCTTTACATTGTATTTTTCAATGTCTTTTATAGTCGGACTGAAAGCTGCTCCGTTACGGATTTTGATTAATCCTGCACTTTCAAGGATTTTAAGTGCACGGCCGCCGTTCGTTACGTCATTCGGAATTGCAACAGTGTCTCCGTCTTTTATTTCGCTGACAGCTTTAACCTTATTAGAATAAAAATGCATTGGAATAAGATAAGTGTTTCCGATTGCAGAAAGTTTATAACCGTTTGTTGCACAATCGTTTGCAAAGAAAACTCTGTGCTGCATTGCGTTCAAATCAATATCGCCGCTGTTTAAAGCACGGTTTGGTGTTACAAAGTCTGAAAACTGTACGATTTCCAGATTGATGCCTTCTTTTTTCAAAGTTTCTTTTGCAGGCTGAAAGATTTCTTCAACAAGAGTGCCGCAAGTTCCAAGTTTTAAAGTGATTGTTTTTGAAGCTTTTTTTGAACAGCCTGCGAGGCTTAAAACAAGTGCAAGTATTGCTGTTCCTGTAAGAAATGTTTTTTTCATAAATTGTCTCCTAACGTTCAGCTGTTTATAACCTATTTACTAAATAGGTTAGCTGATGCAGGAAGAGTACAATATTTTTAAAATCGTGAAAAATACTTTTTTTTTATTTTAAGTTATAGATTCAGACTATAACAGGAGATGCTGAAATGAATTCAGCATGACATTACTTTATGGACAGTCCCATGCCGCAATCACATTACCGGCTTTTTGCCTTTTCGCGGAGGAATGCCAGACGGTTTAATGCTTCGTTTAAAGTTTCATCTTTTTTTGCAAAATGGAAGCGGACAAGATTATGAACGTCTTCCCTGAAAAAACTTGAACCTGGAACAGCTGCAACACCGACTTCTTTTGCCATCCATTCGCAGAATTCATAATCATCTTCTACTTTGAATTCACTTACGTCCATAAGAACATAATATGCACCCTGCGGTTCTGTAAATGTAAATCCAAGTTTTTTAAGTCCGCCGCAAAATAGTTCTTTCATATGCGTATAATGTGCCTGCAATTCTTTATAATAGGAATCATCTTCTTCAAGCCCTGTTACAGCGGCTTCCATTAAAGGAGCTGCTGCTCCAACAGTCAAAAAGTCGTGAACCTTTTTTATGCGGTCAGTAATTTCTGGATTTGCAATTGTATAGCCTAAGCGCCATCCTGTAATTGAATATGTCTTGGAAAGTGAATTACAGACAACTGTTCGTTCGCGCA
>JAEEGK010025105.1_pt1 | contig 12275 bp, 6 predicted proteins | sample 8958771 | NCBI WGS metagenome assembly JAEEGK01 (sample SAMN16246547, study PRJNA631951) | gut metagenome | biome: gut microbiome; feature: rumen; material: SC-attached | host: Bos | place: Iran: Karaj | collected 2018-10 | reverse complement strand
CCATTTATTAATAATTTTAACTATATTCCAAACATGACGACTGGTTTATAAATTAGTATGAGCTGAAGGTTCATCAAAAACATAAGTATTTGTTTATTATTTGATATGTTACTAAATCCTAATGTTAATATAGGTGAATTTAACAATAAAACATTCAATATGATTAAAGAAAGGGTAAAAGATAGTATTAATCATGCCTATAAAGATCCTCAAAGATTATCTTTAATTAATGCTTTAAAACTAATAGGAGATACTCCTTCAGCTCATAGTAACATTGTTTCACTAATAGATCTGGAGGATATTAATAATTTATATACATCATATGAAATGATTAAAAATGACTATATTGATATCTTTGTTGTGGGTAATTCACACACGGAAGAAATAACTAAAATAGTCCTTGATCATGCTAAATTTAATGTCATTAAAAATCATCCTTTCATTCTACATGTTTATAATAATCTATCTAAAGAAAATCTTTTTGTATTTTAAAACTAGACAACCTATCTTCTTATGAAGAAAAATATGTTGCTAATTTATACAATCATATCTTCAGACAAAATTCTCTCCAAAATAAACTGTTCTAAAAATTAAAAGAAGAAGAGTCTTTATGTTATGGAGCTAGTTACTACTATCAAAGATAAGATGGTTTAATACTCAGAAATACTGGTATTAATCCACCTAAAATCAAAGAAGCTATTCATTTAATAAAAGAATCTTTAAAAAGAGATGATTAATAATATTACTGATGAAGAAATGGTTAATTCTAAAAAATCATATCATATCCATTTTAATCTATTCTAAAGATGATTAATCTCGTATCATAGATAATTATTTCTATACTAGTTTGAATGAATTAGATGATATAGATACTAGAATTAAAACATATAAAAACATTACAAAAGAAGAATTACATATCTTAGTAAAAAGGTTAGTATAAGTTTCATTTATGCTTTAGAAGGAGGTTCAAATGAATAAAGTTGAAATTCTAGGAACCAAAGAATCCCTTTATGTTCAGCATTTAGATAATGGCTTAGATATCTATATGCAACCGAATGATAAAGTCAAAAACTTCTATATAACATTAAATGTTAAATATGGTTCAATTTATACTAATTATAAATTTAATGACCCTAAAGGTATCTCACATTTCTCGAACATCTAGTGTTTAATATGCCTGATGAAGATGCCTTTGATCATTTTGCCATCTGGGTTCTAGTGTCAATGCCTATATATCTAATGAAGTTACCTGTTATGAAGTGTTTTCCAATTCAAAGTTTAAAGAGAATCTATCATATCTAATTAAAATGGTATTTACACCACATTTTAATAAAGAACTTGTCTCTTATAATCTTTATGGAAATATTATTGTATGGAAAATTACTATTGATTTATAAATATTTTGTTTTAAAATTAAAAGTAATTTTGTCAAAATTTTTTTTTTTAATTTTTAAAAAAACTAAAATTAATATATTAACATAACAATAAAAAAAATGAAAAAAGCCAAAAAAATATAAAACAATAAAAATATTTAAAAAATATATAAATTAAAACCCTTTATTACTATTTCCAAATATTTTCATCAAATTATTATTTCCATTATTAATATTTAATGAATTATCATCTCTTTTATGCATACCACATGCTTTTAAACTATCATAATATTTTCTTGCTTCTCTCATTTGTTTATTTAATTCAGGTAAAATATTATCTTCTCCAATTAATGCACTTAAAACAACATTTTTTTCAACTTTAAATCTTTGAAAATAATCATTTCTTAAATATTCTTCAAATATTCTATCCATTTCTTTTTTTCTTAATTTATGTTGAAATTTTTTTATATCATTTCTTCTATTATTTAAATTTAAATATTGTATTAATTTTTCCATTTGATTTGGAGAAATATGAATTTCATTTTTTTTTAATATTTCTTGTACATCTTTTAATTTTAAAACAGGAGGAATAAAATTAGAATTTGATAAATCAGTAACTTTTGAATTAAAATTTTCACCATTTTGATCTCTTCTCATTTTATATTGTGAATAATTATCAAATTGTAATTTATCATTATTTTCAGTAAAAAAATTATTATTATTTTTATTAATATTATTTTTCATTTTGGAAAAACCAATTGAATTTAATTCATTTTTTTTTTTTTCAATTTGTTCATCTAATTTATGTAATTCAATTCCAATTTTTGCTTGTTTAAAAATAAACCTTATTCCCATTTCATCAATAAAATCTGGTAAATAACTCATAATAATTTCTTTTCCAAGATTATATATTTCTCTTATTATCCAAGCAAGTCCTTCTGTTCTTGTATCTTTTCCTTCTTTTAATATTTTTAAATAATGAGTATATAATTGATCTATTTTTAAATTTCTTTTTTCTCTTAATTCTTCAATTTTAATATTTTCTTCTTTTATTTTTGCTATTATTTCCTTTTTTATATTTTGTTTTAATGGTAATTTATTTTTATATTCTTTTACTTTTTTACTACGAGATTGTGATGCTCTTAAAAATAATAATTCTAATTGTTGTTCACTATAATTTTTTTTTGATGATAAAATATTTGATTGTTTATTTTTCATATCTGAATTTTCATTCATCTCTGAATTTGAAATTGTATTCAATTTATCATTTTGATTATTTATTATATTATTTGATGAGTTTGTTAATTTTTTTGAACTTTTTTTCATTAATTTAATATATTCTTTATTAATTTGAATTTCTTTTAATAAATCATTTCTTTCTTTTTCAATCATAGTAAATCTTGATACATCAGTCATCATATTAATATCTAATTCAATATCATTTATTTCTGAATCTATTTTAATTAAATCTTCTGATTTTTCATCTCTTATTAATTTACATTTCTCAATTTCTTTATTAAAATTTGAAATTTGATCTTTTAAATTATTTTCATATTCTATATTTTCTAATCTTTTATATAATATTTTTTCTGCTTTTTCTTCTTTTGTTGATTTTGATAATAAATTTAATACTCCTGGTAAAAATTTTTTTACTCTATCTATTGAATTATGTAATTTGAGCATATCAACTCCTTCTGATTTTTTTATTTCAATTGTTCTTTCATTTTTTTTTTTTTTATCTGGAGAATGTAATTCTAATTTTAATACTTCTTCTCTTCCAGGATTATAAAATCTTTTCCATGAATTTAATGAACTTTTATTTTCATCAAAACTTGACATTTTTTTTTATTAAATATATTTTTATTATTAAAACTTATATTTTATTACTATATTTTAAATATAAACGTAATATTTTTAATTTTTAATTTTAGGTTGTAAATAATTTAAATATTAAAACTGATTTATTTTCCTCATATTTAAATAAATAGCCAAAATATCTCAATTTATATAAAAATATACTTTTAAAAATAATAATTGTTATACTAGCTGAAAACTATAGAATAATATTATAATGGAATAATATTTATTTAACACTTTTTATAAATATAAATATTTTATTTTTTATAATTTTATTTATTACATTTTTTTAATTAAATTTCTTAATAACTATAATGTTTAAATTATTTTCTTCATTTATAAATTTTATAGTATTATACATTGTAAAAGTAGTTATAATATAATTATTATATTTTTATTTTTTTTTAATATTAGTTATTCTTCTTTCATTCTTAAATATAGTTTTTAAAAGATTTTACTTACTCATTTTATAATTATATATATATAATTAAAAAAATAAATCTAATTAAAAAATATAAATTAAATATAAATATATATAAATTAATAATAATTTCCCTTTAGAATTAAATCTCAAATGTTTTAATTTTTTGATAAATTAAATTATATTATATGAATTTGGAATATATTTCTATTCTTGCATCTTTTAATATTAATTATATTTTAAAATATATCTAGTAAATTTTTTCAATAAAAAAAAAATTAAATTAATCTTGAAAATACTTTTATTTTCTATATTATTATTATTTTCTTCTTAATATGTGAACATTAAAAACCCTTAAAAACTTTCAGTAAAATTTAAATTAACTAAACATAATAAAAAATATCTTTAGTTAAAAATAATAAAAAAATATATATTTTAAATATTAAAAATTATATAAATCATAAAATGTCAAATATTTCTTCTGATAAATTAGAAAAATTAAATAAGAAATTAAAAGATAATTTATTTATAAATGGTTCTCAACCAACAAAAGAAGATGCAGAAATATTTGAAATAATAAGACATCATTTTAAATTAGATAAAACACTTTATCCAAATATTTTTGCTTGGCTTCAATTTATTTCTCTTTATGAAGATAATGTAATTCAATCTTGGAAAAATATAAATAATAAAAATTCAAAAGAAGAAAATGAATTTGATTTAATTATATTAGAAAAAGTGAAAAATAAAAATAATAAAATTCCTTATTCTATAATTTTATTAGAAATTAAAATATGGGATTCTGAACAAGATTTAGATTATTTAGTAAATAAAATTCAAAAAATTAAAAAAGAAGGTTTATATTGGAAAAAAGAATATAAATTAGTAGAAATTGCTTTTGGAATTAAAAAAATTATTTTGACTTTGATTGTAAATGATAATAAAATTTCAATTGATGAATTAATTGATGAAATTGAATCTTGGGAAAATGAAATTCAATCAGTTGATATTTTATCATTTAAAGAATTGTAAAAAGAATATTTTTTTATTTAAATTTATTCAAACTTAAAAATATAATATAAATAATCTTATTTAATTTTATTTATAAATTTCAAAAAAAAGATAAAATATTATATCATATAATAGAAAAAAAATGACAGGAAAAATTAAAAATATTTTATAAAAATAAAAAAAAAGAACTTAAAAAAAAAATATTTTTTTAAATAAAACTAATTTAAATCTTAAAAAAAAAAAATAATAAAAAATGGGAAATATTCAAATAATAGAAACCCATGGAAAACCAGTAACAGAATTATATTCAAATTTAAAATCATTTAACATTCATTTTGCAATTCGTTGTGGAATATGTCCAGTAATCCCAAAAATAATGTATCAAATTCACAATAATAAAACAAAAATAGAAACATTATGTGGTTGTGGACACGATAAAATAAATTCAATATCAATATTTAATAAAGAACAAAATGAACTTTTACAAAATTTAAAATGTAAAAATTGTAATTTTGATTCATTAGATGTAACAAATCCATTTTATTATTGTCCAAGATGTAATCAATTATTTTGTGCTTCTTGTAGAAGTGAACATATTCATTTTTTAGAATTAGTTTCTTTAAATTATTTTGATTCTACTTGTATTGAACATAATAAAAAATTTAATTATATTTGCTTAGATTGTAAATGTTCTTGTTGTGTTGATTGTAAAGATGATTATCATCTTGATCATATTTTATCTAAAATTAATAATCAAAAATTAAATCCAAATGTTATTTCTCAAATTGAAAATAAAATTAATGAAATGAAAAATGAATTTAATTTTAATAAAAATGCTATTGATGGAAAAATTAAAGAATTAGAAAATAAAATTATTGAAATTAAAGATAAGTTTTTAATTTATTCTAATGAAATTAATGAAGAAATTACACTTTTTAAAAATATTATTGAAACTTATAAAAATAAAGAAAAAGAAGATGATTTAAATTATGAAATTATTGCTAATGTTAAAAATTTACTTAATTTTCAACCTATTAAATTCAATTTAGAAACTTTAAAAACAATTGAACAAAAATATGAAAATAAAGAATTTTTTAATGATTATTTTCCTTATTTAGATAATGAAAAAAGAGTAGAAAAAAATAAAGATTATGTTTTACAATTAGAAAAATCAAATGCTTTTAATTTTGAATCTAAATTTGTTAATTATTCATTAATGTTAAAAAATGATAAATTAGCAATTTCTTTAGATAGAGATATAAGAATATATGAAACTGAATCATATTCTCTTCAATTAATAATAAATGAATTAAATACAGTTTTTACTTTTTTAACTGAATTAAAAGATGAACGTTTAGTTTGTTTAAGTCAAAATTTTTTTACAATTATTAAATTTCCTTCTGCAAAAACATATCAAATTGAACAAATAATAAAAGATGTTTATGTTTCATATATTTTTGAATTGAATAATGAATCATTATTTGCTTGTTTAAAAGATAGTATTCATATATATAAAAAAGGAAAAGACAATCAATTTGAAGATTCTTTACAAACTTTCGATAAAAAACAAAATATTGTATATGCAATTCAAATAAAAGAAAAGATAATTGCATGTATTTCACATTCAAAAAAATCTATTTTTTTTTGGGATTTAGAAGAAGATACAATTTTAGATATAATAAAAAATATTTCAATTTTTTATTCTAAAAATTATTGTAATACAATGATTTTAATAAATGAAAATATTTTAGCAGTTTGTGGAAGTGATTGTTGTGGATTAATATTAATTGATATTAATTCATATCAAATTATAAAAAGTATTCCTTCATATGATAATATTTTAGGTATTAGTAAAAAAATTAGAAATAATGTTTTTATTACTTTTGAAGCAATTAATATTTCTCCTACTATTGATAATTATAAAAGTTTTATGAGAGAATTTATTGTTGATAAAACTGGAATTAATTGGAATTGTGTTCTTATTAAACAAAATGTTATTAAAGGAGAACCTACTTCTATTGTTGAAATGAAAGATGATAAATTAGCTGTTAGTTTAACTGATGGAACTTTAATTTTTTTGAATTAGGTTTTTTTAGTTTTTTTTTTTGATTTTTTTAATTGATTGATTGATTTTTCATTTTTTATTTTTTAGTTTTTTTAGAGAATTTAAGTTATTTATTTAAATCTTTTTATTATTGTTTTTTTTTTTTATTATTTTATTATTTATTTTTTTATTCCTTTTATATTTTTTGTATTATAATTTGAAATTAAATAAATTATTATAAAATTTTATATATTAATTTTTCTCAAATTTAAAAAAATTTATACAATTAATCATCAAAAATGAACAAAATTAATTTTACAATAATAATTAAACAATAATAGATTAAATAAAAATAAACATTTTAAAAAAAATAAAATAAATGAAAGAAATCTTTCTGATATTAATAATCATTACAATTAAAAAATTAACTTCTACAGAAACAATAACAAAAACAGTAACTCCAATAGAAATAGAATCAGGAGAATTTATTCACTTAACTCAATATAACAATGGTTACATGTTAATATTTCATTCATCAAATACAATATATAAATATGTATATGATACAGATGGAATATTAAAAAATATTTCAACATGTAATAAATCATATAAATATAGGAATGAATTTTCAAGTATAAATAAAGATAATTATTTTGTAATTGCAAATAATCCTCCAATTATTTTTACAGATGAAAATGATGATTGTTCAAAATTAGATGGAGATGTAAGAGAACATGGAATAAGATTAGCATTTTTTCCAAGTGGATATTTTACAATAGCAAATATTAATAATGGTGGATTAGTTTTATTTCATTATTCCAAAGAAGATAATAATATTAAAAGAACACAAAATTATCCACAATATGATGATTCTAATGCTATTAAAATTGATAATAATTTTTTAGCTATGATTGCAACAAGTGGGAATGTTCTTCTTGTTTTTCATCTTTCAAATTATAATGATGCTCCTCTTACTGTTAAATGTATAAATACATATGATTGGAATGTATTAAAATCAGTTAATATTTATTCTATTACAAAACCAACTAATTTTAATTTATTATTTTTAAATTATGTTACAAATGATTATGATTTAATAATGTATTGTTATACTATATCTAATGATGAAAAATTACGTTGTTCATGTGGTTATTTTAAACCATCTAGTAATAATTTTGAACCTTACAATATTTTTGAAATTATTCCAAAATGTAATAGAGATCATAATAATGGATTTATTAATTCAATTTTAATTGGAAATTATAATGAACCTGATGGTATTCTTGTTATTTGTCAAGGAAGTAATAAAAAATATTTACATTTTACAAAATTAACTTTTACTCAATCATCAAATTCTTTTTCACATGGAACTATTTATAATCTTATGTTTGATGATGAAGTATCTTTTCCTTATTATGCCCCTTTTACAAATAATGATGCAATTTTTTATTATTATAAAAGTCATGCATGTGTTACTTATTTATATTCATATACTTGTAAAAATGTAGATTTAGGATCAATTCAAACTAGTTCAACACAAACAATTAATTTTGAAAATTATTTTATTCAAGGAATTTTAGAAACTAATTCATTATCATTTAAAATTAATTCAATATCATCTGGGATTACCCTCAAAAAAGGTTCTTCAGTAATTTCTGCATCTACTACAGTTGGTTATTTAATTACTGATAACTTTGAATTAACAGCTGGTACTGTAATTAGGAATGAAATAATTGAATATTATGTTACTGGGAAAAAAAATATTATTTGTAGTATATTAATTACAATAAGAAGTGGATGCGTTGAAGGTTGTGGTAGTTGTGATTCAAATGGTGTTTGTGTTTCTTGTGGGGATAATTATTATCAAAAAGAAGGAGAAAGTCCTGTTATTTGTTATCCATCAGATACTCCAATTGAAGGATATTATTTCAATTTATCCGAAGGAAAATTTAAAAAATGTTATGATTCTTGTAAAAAATGTAATGGAGAAGGAACAATAAATGATAACAATTGTAAAGGTGAATGTAATGATGGATATTATATTGTAAAAAATAATCCTAATCAATGTTGGAATGAGTCTATTAAAAATGAGGTGGGAATTGATAAATATTTTTTTAAAGAAAATATTTATGATGAATGTGATTCAGGATGTATTGGTTGTTCTATCGACAAAACAAATTGTACTTCTTGTGATACTATTAACAATTATTATAAAGTAGAAAATATAACATCATCAACTCTTTGTAAATTATTCTCAGATCATCATTATATTTTTTCTGATTATAAATTATATCAATGTGATGAAAATTGTTCAACTTGTTTAGATAATACCAATAAATGTACATCATGTAACACTAATAAAAACTACTATAAAATAGAAAATATAACAACATCAACAACATGTATATTAAAAACAACACCTCACTATTACATTTCAGAGAGTAAACTCTACGAATGTGCAGAAAAATGTGGAACATGTGAAACATTATCCACAAATTGTTTAACTTGTAATAACGAAAATGATTATTATTATGAATTATCATCATCATTATGTATAAAAAAGGGAACAGCAGGATATTACTTTTCAGAAAATATGATGTATAAATGTGATGAATCATGTGAAGAATGTGAAGGGACATCAACAAATTGTATTTCATGTAATAATAATTATTATCCAATAATAAATACAATAAGTCCTTGTTATAATAGTGCTCCTAGTAAACATTATTTAGCACAAGTCAATGGTAATTATTATTATAAACCTTGTTATGTTTCTTGTTTAACTTGTACTGGTGAAGGTAATGATAGTGAAAATAATTGTATTGCTAATAGTTGTGATGAAGGTTATATTCCACAAGAATCAAAAAATACCAATTGTGTTTTAAATTGTGAAAAATTTTATTATATTGATAATTTAACTGGAAGATTTACATGTTATGATAATGATGATTGTCCTTTATTTTATCCTTTTTTAGCTGGTAAACAATGTGTTGTTTCATGTCAAGATGATGATGATTGTAATTTATGTAAAATAAAAACTTTATATGAATTTAATAAGAAATGTGTAGAAAATTGTCCAAGTGGATATCAAGTAAGTTCTGATAATAAAAAATGTGAAATTATAATAGATGAATCAAAATGTAATTTTGATAAACAAAATATTGATTTAGATGTTGATAAAATTGAAAGTAAAATTGATGATTTTGCTGAAAATTATGCAACAAAATATTCAAATAGTAAAAATAGTGTAACAATAATAAATAATATTGATTCATTATATTCAATTCAAATATTTAAAAATGAAGAATGTTTAAATGAAGATGATACAATATCAAAAATAAATTTAGGTACATGTCCTAATATTTTAAAAGAAAAATTATCATTAACAGAAATAATAATATTAAAAGCTGATATATATAAAAATGAAAATGGAAAAAAAAAGAATATAATAACATATGCATTTTATTCTCCTTCAGGAGAACGATTAAATACAAATTTATGTTCAGAAGAAAAAATGGCAATATCAATTCCTTTAACAGAAGAAAATGGAGGAGATGTAAATTTAGCTAAAGATATGTCAAGTAAAGGAATTGATGTTTATGATATTAATCATCCTTTCTTTAATGATATTTGTTTTCCTTTCACTTCAAATGAAGGAGAAGATGTTTCTTTAAATGATAGAGTTGAAAAATATTATCAAAATGTTAGTTTATGTGAAGAAAATTGTGAATATAAAGGAGTTAATTATGATAAAAGTGAACCTGAAGTTATTTGCGAATGTAAAATTAAAAATAGTTTTTTAGATAATTTTGATAATGAAATTACAGGAGAAATTTTTGAATTAGTTAGTTCTGCTTATTTTTCACTTTTTAAATGTTATAAGAATACTTTTGATAAAAAAGAAATTAGAAAAAATTTAGGTTTTTGGATTTATTTTGGATTTGGGATTATTCAAATTGTTTTAATTGTTTTATATTTTTATTTTGGATTAATTAAAATTAGAAGTTATTTAATGAGAAGAATTAAAATGAATAATCCAAATGATGAAAGTGAAAATGAGAATAAAAAAAATGAAATTAATAATATTGATAATAATAATAATATTAATAATAATGAAAATATTATTTCAAATCCACCAAAAAATTTTGAAAGTAAAAGACCAGAAGAAGATTTTGTTATTTATGATTTAAATGATAATTTAAAAAATAATAATACACCAACTAATATATTTTCTCATTCTAATTTAAATAAATCTAATAATTTATTATCAAATATTCCTAAAATAAGTAATTTAAAACAAATTTCTACTAATAAAAAAAAATTATATTCAAATGAAATTCAATTAACAGGAAATAAAAATAAAAAAATTGAAAATACTATTTCATCACAAGATATTAATTTTAATTTTCCATATTCTCAAAGTTCACAAAGAGAAATGAAAATAAAATCACCAAAAAATGATATTATACTTTTTAATAATAAAAATATGGAAAAATTACAAAGACAAAATACAATTATAATAGATGAAAAAGAAAATAGTATAAGTTATAATAATAGTAATCAAAAAATTTTAAATAAATTATATACAAAAAGAATATTAACAAATAAAAATGATGATAATATTTTTGATGATGATGAATTAAATGAAATGAGTGTAGAAGATGCAAGAGAATTTGATAAAAGAACATATTGTAGTTTTTTTTGGGCTCAATTAGTAGAAAAACAAGATATAATAAATTTATTTTTTGATGATAATCCTTTACATAATTTTCATATAAAATGTTTAGTTTTTATATTTGAAATTCAATTATATATTTTTATTAGTGCAATTTTTTATATGGAAAGTTTAATTGCAAAAAATATTCATAAACCAAAAAGTAATTCTATAATAGAAATAATAATAAATGAAATAGAAAGATTAATTTATTCTGAAATTGTAAGTTTAGTTGTTGAAATGTTAACTAAATGTTTAACTGAAAGTGAAAAGAGATTAAATTTATTAAATGATACTGAAAAATATCAAGAAAGATTTATTGAACAAGTTAGTTTAATTCTTAAAGATATGAAAATCATGCATTATACTTTTATTATTTTTGATATTATTTTATATTTTGTTTTCTTATATTATGTTTCTGCATTTTGTGCTGTTATGAAAAATACTAAAAAAAATTGGATTGAAGGTTGTATTATTACTTTTTCTATTATTCAGTTTTTTTCTTTTTTTATTTGTTTTCTTTCTACTTCTTTAAGATTTATTGGATTAAAATATAATTGTTTAGGATTTTTATATAGTATTGGACAATTTCTTATTTGATTTAATTTATGACTTTTGGTATATTTTGTTTATATATCATTTTAAATTATTTTTTATTTTTTTGTTTGTTAAATAAATTTAAATTTTTTTTATAAATATTCCTTTTGAAGTTTTCCTAATTTCTAATTTATCATCTAAAATAATATTTTTACTATATATAATCTGATTCTTTAGATATATAAAATTTAAAATTTTATTTATTTATTCCCACTTATTTTTCGGGATTTGGAAAAAAATTCAATCATTATTTCTTTT
>JAEEGK010025104.1_pt1 | contig 12275 bp, 9 predicted proteins | sample 8958771 | NCBI WGS metagenome assembly JAEEGK01 (sample SAMN16246547, study PRJNA631951) | gut metagenome | biome: gut microbiome; feature: rumen; material: SC-attached | host: Bos | place: Iran: Karaj | collected 2018-10 | reverse complement strand
CCAATCCCCAATCCCCAATCCCCAATCCCCAGTTTATTAATTTTTTTTTGTTGTTATTAATATTTTTTAATTATAATTTTTAAAATGAAATAAATATTTAATAAAAATAATTAAATTATTAAATTAATATAAATATTTGAAATAAATTTTTTTAAATTAACTATTATTTTTATTAATTTAAACTATTCTAATATTTAAATATAATACTTTTCCAAATGGTAAACCTTCAGGTGTAAACATTCTCCATTTTGAATAATAATTTCCTTCTTTTTTAATATTATTTAAAGTAATCATTATATTTTTTTTATCACCAGGATTTATATTATCATCATCTTCCTTAAAATTAATCTTTTTTCCAAATAAGGCATTATTACCAAAAGAAATTGGGCTAAAAAAGCATTTAGAAAAAGGTTTTAAACCATTATTACAAATAGTAACATCTAAATTTATTTTTTCATTTTGAACTTCACTTAAATTTACTGTTAAAATTTGTTCATTATCTTTAATAATATTTTGATATAAATAATAATCTTTGTCTATAACAGTTGTATTATATTGAATAAGAACATGATTTGGAAAATGAACATTATTTTTTTCACAATTTTCACATAAATTAAAATTTTCACATTCAGCACAAACAAATCTTAATCCTTGAATATTTTGAGAATAGCAATTATTACAAATAATGTTATTATGAGTGATTTTTTCATTTTCTTTATTCTCATTTTTAGCTTCATAAATTTGGGCTAATTTTTGAAGTTGTTCTTCATTTAACATACTTTTTAAATTTTCTTTTAAATTATTTAATTGAGTTTCTAAAGTTTTTTCTAAAATTTCAGAATAATTTGTTTGTTTTTTTTTTTCTGGAAAATTTTCAACGATTTCTATTTCACATATAGGAGCATTTCTTGAACCAAAATCATTTGGATTATTTTCATAATTACTCATTATGTATTTGGAAAATTCTTTAAAAGAATCTTCATCAAAAAAAGGAGCAAATTGATAATTTGATTCTTGTGATAATTTAATTAAAAATTTTTTATCTGATAAATCAGGATTAGCATCTGTTATAACTTTTTTAAATGATTCCCATGTATTATATTTAAAAATATTTATCGCTTTTTTGCTATTTTTACTTGCTATTTTTAAAATTACTTTTTTCTCTGGTTTTTCAGTGGATTTATTTGGATCAGACATTTTAAAAATAATAAACTAATTTATAATTATATTTAAATATTATTTAAAAATTAATAATTTTTTTAATTAATAAAAAACTTAATTAAAAACAAATAAATTTATTATTTGTTTAAATACAAATTTAATTTGAAAAATTTTTTTGTTTTAAAAATATTTTATTTTTATTTTCAAAAAAATTTTTAAGAAAAACCAAATAAAATTTATTATTATTATATTATTTATAATAATTATATATTAATTTAAAAAAACAAATTAAAAAAATTGTATTCAAAATTCCACCTATTATTAAACATCCAAAAAAATAAAATAAAATTTTCATTGTAATACATTTTCCAAATATTTCACAATGATGATCAATATTAATTAAACAAACATTACATTTTTTACAATGATAATTGTTTTTTCCTTTTGGAATATAAATTTTACAAATATTACAATATTTTGAATTTTTAATATTTTCATTTGAATTTATTATAATTCCAGGATTTATTATTATTACTAAAAATGCAAAAAATGTTCCAATAAATACTATTAAAAGAAAAATATAATTATATTTTGTAATTTTTAAAAAATGAATAATAATTATATAATATAATAAACAAAAATATAAAATAAGTATTAATATTAATAATATAGGAAGCTTAAAATTTTTATTTAAACTAAATGGAGGATTAAGATTTTTATTGTTATGAAAAATATTTGTTGTAAAAGGAAAATAAAAATTTAATGTATTTCCTAAATAAAAATAATAAAATTTTAAATTAAAAAATTTTTTGTGTAAAATTTTTATTCTATTTTTATCTATAAAATTGTTTTCTTCATCTAATACATTTTTTATATTTCCATCATTATCAATTATATCAATTTTCATTTATCCAATAAAAATATTAATATAAAATATGAAAATTTATATTATTAAATATATAAATATATAAATTAAATTTATTCACAAATAATAATATAAATTATTATTATTATTAAAAAATTATTTCATATATTTTATATTATATAATTATTATTAGTTAATATATTATGATTATAAATAAAAATATTATAATCTAATAAACACTTGTTCTCATAGGTTTATATTCTCTAAAATCTGTTCTTTTATGATTCATATAATATACTTTCATAGTTCTTCCATTAACTTCTTTTTCTTCAACTAATTCTTTTGGAACAGTATTAGAATCAATATCTTTCATCTTCCAATAATGTGTAGGTGCAGGTGAATATTCAGGTCTTTGTTCTTTACTTGTTTTATATTGATCTGTCCCCGCATAATCAAAAGGTTTATGAAATGTAATAGGGTACCTACCTCTTTTTTTAACTAATTCATATGCTCTAGGGACATCTATTAATAAATCCTTATCAGATACACCTTTTGAACTTTTATAATTATCAATTTTTTCTTTATGTAAATCTTCTTTAGATTTCATTTGAACAGTAGGTAATTCAGTAGGATTTTTATTTCTGAAACTCCATTTTGGATCTGTTCTATATTTAGAAGTGAATTTTGTTGAAGGGAAAAATAATTTATTTTTATCAATTTCTTCTCCTTCTTTTTTATATGTTTTATAAAAAGGAACCTGTTCTCCACAATATTCAGCATCAGCAACTATAGTAACTCTATCACATCTAGGCCATTGAGGTTTTTCTTTAGTATATCTTTCTTTATCTTTTTGAAATTGTGTTTTTTCTTTTGCTTTGGCTTCATCTATACGTGTTTGTGCTTGTTCAATTGAATTAGTTTTCCATTCATAAATTTTAGGTATATTTGCCATTTTTTCTTTTTTTTCTTTTTCTTCTTTTAAGAACTTTTCTCTTAAATTCATAGGTTTTTTTGGTTCGGGCATTCTAAAACATCCTCTACTTTCTAATGATTCTTTAATTTCATCGGAACGTTTAGGGTCATTAAATGAAGTAGCCCATTTTATATAATCATCTATAAAATTTTTTCGAATAGGTTTAACTGGTTTATCCGTTTCTTTATCTTTAGGCCAATCTGTAGGGGGCCATACTCTTTTATGTGAATCTAATATTTTTTTTCTTTCTTGCGCCCATTTAACTTGATGATAATCATAATATTTTCGAGGAACTTCATATCCTTCAATTCCCCAGTTTTGATTTGTACCATGAATTGTTGTCCACATTTCTTCTGGAGTAAGATTATATTTTATTTTGTTTAAAATTCTTGAACTTCCTGGAGCTGTATTTAATTCTTTTGATTGAGGATTAGATATGGGATTATTTGTTAAATTATTTGGGGGGTTTTGAACTGTTTCCATTTAATTTATTAAATAAATAATTTAATTATTAATTTATATTTTTAAATTATTTTAATAATCATATTTTTAATGAATAATTATAAATAATATCAAAAATATAAAAATGAAAAAGAAATTTTTTTATGAAAAAAATTTTATTATTAAACAATTCAAAAATAAAAATTATTATTTTTTTTATTTTATATTAAAATTATAATATAAAAATAATTTTTCAAATTAAATTTTTCATTATAAATCAAATAAAAAATAATAAAAATAAATTTATTTTATAAACTTAATAATTTTTGCTGGAACTCCTCCAACAATAGCATTTGAAGGAACATCATTATTAACCAAAGCACCCGCAGCCACAACAGCTCCATCACCAATAGTAACACCTTTTAAAATAATGGCACCAGAACCAATCCATACTCCATTTCCTATTTTAATTGGAGCAGGATGAATTATATATCTTTTTTCAGGGTTTATATCATGATCTAAAGTGGCTAAAATACAATTATGTCCAATAAAAGAATTATCTCCTATATAAATACCTCCTTGATCTTGGAAATTACATCCATTATTAATAAATACATTTTTTCCAATAAAAATATTTCTACCAAAATCTGAAAAAAATGTTCCAAATAATCTAAATTCTTTATCAACTTTTTTTCCAGTTATTTGTTCCATAATTTCAATAATTTCGTTATTTTCATGAAAACCTGAATTAAGTTTTGCACAAAGAATAGCTGTTTGTTTTACTATTTCATAAAAAGTTTTATTTTCTGGTGAATTTTGATCAAGAACTTCTCCGTTTAATAACATTTCACATACTTTTTTACTTAAAATAGGATCAATAATATTCGCAGCAGGTTTGATAACTTTAATTAATTTTTTTTCTTTATTGGGAGATGGTTTTTTTTTATTTAAATTTTTTAAAGCTATTTTTTTTTCATTTATTTTTTTATTTTCTTTATTATTTTCTTTGTTGTTTTTGTTATTTATTTCTGTAATATTTAAATCTTTTTTTAATTTTTTAATTTCGTCATCAAAATCTTTTATTTTTTGTTTATAATCTTTTTTTAAATTATTTAAATTATTTTTTTCATTTAATAAAGATTTTTTTAAAGAATTAATTATTTCTTTTTCTTTAATTAATTCTTTTTTTGAATTTTCCACAAATAATTTTCTTTCCTTAATTTTTTTCTTTAAAATTTTATTTTTTTCTTTTAATTCATTTAAATTTTTTTTATAAATTTGACTTTCTTCATTAATTAAAATATTTATTTCAAATATTTTTTCATTTACAAAATTTTGAAAATCAACTTCATTTTTGATTATTTTTTTTTCTGAATTTTTTAAGTATGTAATTAATAATTCAGTTGTATCATTTAAATCAAATGAATAAATATTTGAAATATTATAATAAAGAAGGTTCAAATTTGATGGAAATGAAATTGTATTATTTTCTCCATAAAAATTTATTAAAAGAAAATTTTTTTCTTTTTTTTCAACTGTTTCAAAATTCATTTATTAAAAAATTATTAAATTAAAGATTAAATAGTATTTAATATTTGTTATAATTAATTATAAAAAATATTAATTAAATATAATTAAATAATAGAATAATTAGTTTTTTTTAATTGATAAATTTTTATAAAAAGATATTTTAATAAATTTAAATTATAATTTAATAATTTCTTATTTAAATTATTTAATATTTTCTTAATTTAATTTATTTATGTTTTAAACTTCAATATTTTTAACATTTATAAAAATATTTTAATTAATAAAATAAAAATATTCGAAAATTTATCAATAATTAACAAATAAAATATAAAAAAATAATATTTTTATATTATTAATTAACATATTTAAATGTTAAAAAAACATTTAAAAATTTTTTTATTTTTGATGTTTTTTCATATTAAATTTGTTTTTGATTTAAATTTAAATGCATCTATAATTAATAATTTAACATTTTATGAAAAAAAAATAGTTGTTTGTGATAAACTTGCACAAATGAAAACTAATAAAGAAGGAGGAAAATTTAGAGATAAAATTTTAGAATTATTTGGTTCAGTAACATATGCAAATAAAAGAATTATTTATGATAGATTAATAGAAAATTGTATAAAAAATATAAATGAAACTTTTACTGAAAAATTATTTTTTGATTTAATAGATAATGAAAAAATTCAAATAAAACAAAAATCTATTGAACAATTATTACAATTAGAAAAAGTTTATAAAATAAAACCAAAATTTTTCAATAAAGTTAGAAAAAATATTACGAATGTTTTAAATAAATTGTATCATCCTAAAAAAACTAAAAATGTAAATAAAAAAATTAAAGAAATTGAAGAAATGAATGAATTAAAAGAAATTTTTATTCTTGATTATATTTTTTATTATAGTGAAAAAGATTTACTTCTTATTTTATTTTTAGTTGCAATTTTATTATTTTTAATTATTATTATTATTATTAATATAGATAGTCTTTATAATCAAAAAATTCCAAATAAAAACCCAAAAATTAATAATAATAGAAAAAATATCAAAAAAAATATAGATAAAAATAAAAATGAAAAAAAAAAAGATGTTAAAAAAGATGAAGAAAAAAATAAAGATAATGATGATAAAAAAAATGGAAAAAATAATGAAAATAAAAATAATAAAGAAGAAAAAAAAGAAGAAGAAAAAGAAAAAATTAAAGAAGAAAAAAAGGAAGAAGAAAAAAAAGAAGAAAAAAAGGAAGAAAAAATAGATGAAAATAAAATGGAAGATAAAAAAGAAATAAATGAAGAACAAAAAAAGATTATTAAAGAAGAAAAAAATAAAAAAGGAAAAAAAAATAAATCAAAAACAAAGAGAAAAAATTCTTAATAAATATTTAATTAATTTAATAATAATTTAATTAATATATTTATTTATTTTTATCTAAATATCAAAATTTCATTAATTTTAGATGATTTTATAATAATAATATTTTTCTAATTATAAAAAACATTAATATTTATTTATAAGTAAATTATTATTATAAAATAAAGTAAAAAATTACTAATTTTAATTATTATTAATATATTAATATATAATTATTTTATAAATTATAAATTTTTTATTATAAAAAATATTTTTGATTATAAAAAAATTTTTATATTTAATTAATTAAATTAATATTTAAAATTTTAATTTCTTTATTTATTAATTTTTTTATCATTTCATATGTACTTCTAGAATATAATTTAATATTTAATTCATTTATATTTTTATTTTCATTAATTGCATTTGTAAGTTCATCTAAATAAATAAAAATAGATAAAAATGTTATTTCAATGTTTAATTTATTTAATTTATTGTTTTGTTTAATTAAAAAAATACAAAAATCTAAATTAAATTTACAATCAATGAAATAAGTTAAACTATTTAAATTATTTACCATATTAAAATAAGATAAATTTTCCTTTGATAAACCTCCAAGTAAATGCCAAATTTCAAAAGATTTTAATTTTTCAATATAATTTAAATTAAAAAATTCACTAATTCTATAAAAAGAAAACTTTAAGCTCAATTCTTGTAAATTTGGTAAAATTAAATCATTAAAATCGATTATTGGATTTTGAATATGTAAATATTTTAAATTCTTTTGAGTTTTTAAAAATTCATTACAATAACAATTATAATCAAATTCAAGGGATAATGATAATAAATTTATTTCTTTTATATCACATAATTTTTGATTTAAAAATGTTAATGAACATTCTTCTATATTTTTCCAAATAATTAAATTATATAATTTATTTTCACAATTTGTTAAAATAGCTTGATTTTTTTCATTTAAAATTTTATTTGAAAATAATATATATAAATTATTTATTTTTAAATAATTTTGAAATTCTTTATTATATTTATAAATTTTTAAAAGTTTTTTGGAAGGAAAATAAGACATTATTTCTATTTTAATTAATTTTGGTAAAGCTATCAATTTTTTTTCTAAATCCATTATTATTAATTTTTAAATAATTAATATTTTAATTTTAATTATATATTAAAAAAAAAGTTTAAATTAATAAATATTATTTAATAATAAATATATATTTAGTTTAATTCAAATTTAATAAAAACTAAATTTTAATTAGAAAAATTTTTTTAAATTCATATTTATATTTAAATAATATCATCATAAGAAATTTAAACAACTAATAATTTATATGTATTATAATAATTTTAATATATTCTAATTATATAAATAATTTAATTTATCATTTCAATATCTGTTATTTGTCGTTTTTCAATATTAGAAATTATATTTTTATCTAAATTAAGAAATTTACATATTATTAATTCTAAATATATAAACACAAAAATAAATATTAATAATGAATTAAATATTAAAAAAATTGAAAATAAAATATTATTACTATTTCCCAAATTATATGAAAGTAATATAATTCTTTCAATATATTCAAATAAAATATAATGAACACAAGAACTTTTTTCAATTATTAATAATCTTATAATATTGACTATCATACAATATAACATTAATAAAAATAAAAATAATATAAATATATTTTTTAATTCTTTAAAATCTTTATTTTTAATAAGATAGAAATTTTCTTCTTTATATAAATAAATATTATATATCAAAATAGAAATTGTTCCAAACACTCCTTCAAATGAAATAATTAATACAGAATCAATATATTCTTTTTCTATTAAATAATTATCAATAGAAGCTTTTAAACCAAATAAAATTTTATTTATAATATTTTTTATAAATGTTTTTAAATCTATATTTTCGTTAATTTTAAACATACCTAAACTGAATATTGAAATAATAATTATAAATATTAAAGAAACTTTTTGATGAATAAAAAGGTTATGTTTTGTATATATTAAATATATAATTGGGCAAACAAAACAAATTCCATAAAAACATATTGAATTAATTATTTCTTCTTTAACATAAAAATATAATATTTCAGTATATAAACAATCAGTAAATCCAGCGCAAAAAATTAAAAAAAATTTTCTGAATACATCACAAATACTACCTTTTGTTAATCCATATGGTTCTTTAAATTTAATGAAATTACTACTATATTTTTCTTCCAAAATTGTATTTTTTCTAAATTTAATTTTTTTATGTTTATTTATTTGATTACGAAAAATTGCTATAAAAAAAGCCCATGATTCTGAAATATAAAGAAATAAACTTATAAAATGATTTGTTTCAGTTATTGATAATGAATCGTTATCATATTTTTTATCAAAATAATATAAAATTTCTTTAAATATATATAAAAGAAATAAATATAATAAATATAGCCATAAAATTTTAGGGAGACTTTGAAAATTAAATTGAATTAATTTCATCTAATATAAAATAAATTTAATATTTATTTGTTTTTTAAAATATATAAATTAAAAATTAAATAATTATTAATTATAATAAAAAATAAATTAAATATTTATATGATTAAAAACTAAAGATAATAATTATATCAATAATTATTTTTAATTTAAATAAAATTTATCATTATTAAATATTTTTAAAAATAATTTTATTAAATTTTATAAATATAATTTAAATAATATGATAAATATTTTTATTTAATGAATATGTTTTATTTTTATAAATATATTTTTAATTTAAATATAAAAATTAATATTTTTTATTTATATTTTTAATATTTTATAAAAATGAATTTTATACAAATATTTTTCATTTTATTGTTATTTTTTATTGATATATCATGCGAATCTTTAGGTATTAAAATATTTTTAAACATATTTAATTATACACTTGATAAATTAAATTTGTCTCTTTTATTTGAAAAAGATTTTTCTTCATGTTTTAGTTCTTTTATCGATGTTTTTGGTAATAATAATTCAAATCTTTATTCAAAAGTTTTTAGATATACTGGAAAAATTCTTAATGATGTTGGAGATGAAAAAGAATGTGTCCATTTTTCAAATAATATAGCTTATTTTACTGTATATTTCGCATTAGATAAATATGATGGAATGGTACATTCAGAAGAAACTCCTTTTTTAGAATTTCTTAATCAAAAATATTTTTATATGGGATTTTGTTTTGTGCAAAATTGTAAAAATTTTTTTTCAAAATTAGTTGATCCAACATATAACGAAATATTATTAAAATTTTTAAATGTAAAATTTACTTTAACAAATCTTAGTTTAGTACATGCAAATAATACCTATGAATCTGAATGGAATAATGCCAAAGCTTTTTCTTCAAAATGGTTTTTTAAAATAATGTTTTATTTATTTATTGTTTATACACTCATAAAAATTATAGCTGGATTTTATAAAATTATTAATTTTTCTGAAAATTATGAACAATATTATGTTAAAAAAAAAAGAAAACAAAATTTGGAAAAAAATACAATTATATCAAATGAAAATATAATTAATGATGATTCAAATTCTATATTTAGAAAATTTAATAATATTTCATCAATTTCAGAAGATTCTTATCAAGAAGAATATGATTTAGAACCAAATTTTAGTTTTTTATTAAAAACATTAAAAATTTTTGATTTATTTGATAATTTAAAAATTTATTCTTCATTTCAAAATCGATATTTTAATTCTAAAGGAATTGAAAATTTAATAATATTAAAATTAATTTTTCTTTTTACTTTAATTTATTATTATGTAATGACAGTAATAACAAAATTACCAAATAAAAATTTTATGGCAGAAGATTTTTATAAAAATTTTTATTTTTTTTTAGTTAAATTTTCTATTCAAGCAATTCCAAGTTTAATATTTTTAGACAGTGCAATTTTTGGTTATAAATTTTTTAATTATTTAAAGAAAAAAAAACAATTAAATTCAAATAAAATTCAAGTTAAATTTTTTTTTAAATTTATATTATTAACAATTCCAAAAATATTTTTATTTGTTATTGTTATTATTTTTTTTTATATGTTTTCTAATCATTTTGAATATTTAATTTCAAATCATAGTGTATTTAATTATTATATTAAAGCAATAGAAGAAAATACTTATTGTTATCAAAATAAACATATATTTTTTAATCCAATTAAATTATTATATTTAGATTTATTTCCTGATGTTAAAAATATATCTGAAAAAATATTTAAATATTATTTTCCTTCATCTTTTTTTAATAATTGTTATATGATAGTAAATGTATTTTATAATGAATTTATTTGTTTTATATTAATGTTAATTTTAATATATTTAACTTTAAAAATTAGGAAAAAATTATTTGATTTAATTATTTTGATTTTATTTATATTAAATTTTTTATTTTCTATGTTTTTTGTTCCTAAAGAATCGGATTTGGCATCGAAATTGAATGATAATATATATACAATAGGTTATGTTTTAGGCCAAAATTATTCTGAAAAATTTACACATTTATTTTTAAATTATTATTTTTTTGGATTTATTATTGGAATTATTTATTTTTATTATTATGATACTAAATCAAAAAATTCATTTGTAAATGAACTTCATGAAAATGATGAAAATAATAATAATATTTATGTTCCTTTTTTTTATAGTTATAAACTTAATATTTTTTTTAAAAATGTAAAACAAAAAGTGAAAATTATTGGTATTTTAATTTGTATATTTATAATTTTTATAAATTCTTTAAGTTTTTATTTTTTGCAAAAATTATATGGTGATGATGAAAATTCAATAAAAATTAAGTTAAATGAAGAAATTAAATTTGTCATAAAAACTGAGAAAAATTTCTTTATTTTTATTTTTTTTATATTAAATATTTTCATTTTACATATAAAACATACAACTATTTGGGATTTATTTACTAAATTTTATTTAATTTATCCATTTGAAAGAATTACTTTTTCATTTATTTGTTTAACTGAACCAATAATTTATTTATGTTTTTGTATTTTAGTTTTTATTTTAAAAGTAAGTTATACAAATATTTTTTATATTTCAATTGCAATGTTTTCAACTGTTACATTTTTTTCTCTTTTATTCACTCTAATGTTTGAATTTCCTTTAAAAATGTTAATTATAAATTTATTTTTTAGAACAAATAAAAATGTTGAAAATATGGAAATTTCATGTAAAAAAAATAATAGAAAATTTGAAATGGTTAAAACTCAATCTGATGATTCTAATAATACAATATGAATATATTAAAAATAATAATAATTAAAATATTTATTAATAAATATTCTTCACATTGTAAATATTATTAATATTAAGGTTAAAAAATTAAATTATTATTTAAAAATTCCAAATTTTAATAAAATAAATATAAAAATTAATTTAATTATTATAAATTTATTTATATATTATAATAAAATTGTTATATTAAATTATTTTTATTAAAAATATGCTTTTTACTTAAATTAAAAATAATATTTTTTTTATTATTATTATTTAAATTTTTTTGTTGAGGACTTTGCATTTTTTTAAATTCATTTATTATTTGATTTGCTTTTTTTTCTAAATTTTTTGTATTATTTTTAATATTTAATAATGTATTATCTCTTCTTACTAATTTTTTATTAATATTATAACTACTTTTTTTTGATATATTATTATTTATTTGAATTTTTTGATTTATTTCAGAATTAATATTTTTTAAATTTAATATAATATTATAATCAATATCATTTGAGTAATTATTTATTTTTTTTAAATTTATATGTTCATTACTTCTTTCAGATATATTTATATTATTAGAATTAAAAATAGTACTAGTGCTAATAGAATTAATATTAAAAATAAAATTATATTTCCTTTTATTATTTTAATATAAATTTTATTATAATT
>JAEEGK010025102.1_pt1 | contig 12276 bp, 11 predicted proteins | sample 8958771 | NCBI WGS metagenome assembly JAEEGK01 (sample SAMN16246547, study PRJNA631951) | gut metagenome | biome: gut microbiome; feature: rumen; material: SC-attached | host: Bos | place: Iran: Karaj | collected 2018-10 | reverse complement strand
GAACGGGGCCATGAGCGACTGGAACACCATGTTCGTTGAGGTGCCGCTTGAGACCTTCAATCCCGTGAAAGTTGTCGTGGACCTGCTGCGTCCGGCGCATCAGGCCTAAGAGCCCGTCTCATAACCAGATTATTCAGGAATCTTGTATCGGTCGCCTGTGTCACGGGCGACCGCGTCGTAGAACCGCTGGCCGTACCCGCCGGGCTGGTCGTTGTATTTGACAATCAACTCTTTCCATAGACTGTTCCAGCGGGACATCATCCTTTCGACATATTCCCCGGTCTTCGCGGTCAAGAATGAGACCCTGTCTGAAGGAGTCATATCTTTCGCTCTTGAGTCGATAGTTTCCTGCTCAGAGCAGAACGAGTCCTCAAGTTCCTTTTGGGCGGCACGGAGATCTCCGATCAATGCGCTGTACCTTGGATAAATGAAATTTGAGACCATATTGCAGAACCAATAGGCACCATTCTCGTTGAATACTCCATTGAGGTTGTTCTCCTCCCTGAACGCCACGGGAATCTCGCTTTCGCAGCAATAGACTGGGACATAGGCGATCATGTCAGCATCGTCGCAGTTGAAATACATAATCCCTCCAACCTCGTCAGGAAGCCAACCACGGAGTTGTGAGACGAGGGTGAAGCCGGCCTGTGGAGAAGCTATCGGTCTCTCCCTGAAGTATTTCTGGCCGTTTGACTCGAATGTTTTCGCCCTTGGGCGCACAGGCATACCCCAAGGACCGGCATCGATGTCACGGGTCATGTCAAGAGGCGTGCCCTCATAATGGTCCCTCATGTCGGCCATAATGTCTCTCACTGACAGTTTTTTGTCAGGAGTTATCCAGAGCGGGAGATGGTCGCACACATCGAATTTACCGTCGATGTAAGGCATGTATTTGTCCATCTCGGAGGGATCGGTGTGATGGCGGAAGAAACTCCAGACTCTGGCGTCGCACTGGCGCACTTTGATGAATTCGATGGGACAGTAAGCGTCCCTGAAACTGAAGTCCTTGTCCTCACCGGAAAAGAATCCCATCTCGCGGGCGAAGGATATGACATCGCTTGAGTACATGCACTCTCCCTCAATCTCTTGGTAAAGGCTGTTCTTCTTTGCCTTGGCAACTTGAGGGAACTGCCTGATCCTGCTTATGTTAGCATGGGCGCTTATGCTTCCGTCCGGAATCCTTAGAGCCACCCAAACCGCTCCTTTGCGGCCTAGCCCTTTACCGACGATTTCCATGATCCAGGCCTCATCCTTGTCACATACGGTGAAGGTCTCACCCTCGTCGTTGTAGCCGTACTCAGCCATGAGTTCTCCCATCACATGGATGGCGTCCCTTGCGGTTGAGCAGCGCTGGAGGGCAAGCTGGATAACATTGTCATAGCCAAGGATTCCTTCAGGATTGACCAGCTCGTGCCGTCCTCCGAAGGTGGTCTCCACGATGCACAACTGCTTCTCATTGATGTAACCAATGACATTGTAGGTATATTCAACCTGTTCCACGTAGCCCTTGATTCCGTCCGGATGCCAGAAGGATCGGATGGGGATCTTCTCACCTTTCTCGTGCCTTCCGGCAGGGGAGTGGGTGAGCCATCCGGAATAGCCGAATGTGTCGCAGTTGTAGGTGCATATGACCGAGCCGTCAGCGGACGCCCCTTTTGTTACAATCAGGTTTGTGCAGGCTCCCAAAGATGGATCGAAAGCCAATACGAAAACGAGGGAAAGCAGAAGCTCCCCTAGAGGGAAGTGTCTCATATTATGTGAGTTAAATTAGTCTGTCGTGATAACGCAGTCACCGGGTCCCTTGATGTTTTCGTCGAGGATTATCTCACCGACAGACTCGACATGGATGTGCCCGGAACGTGGATTCTTGATGGAGACCAGGTGCCCCTTTATTGTGGCTTCGACGCTTGAATATTCGAACGCGAGATCGCAGTCAGCACCGAAAGTGCAGTCTTCCATAACGAGATTGTCGCAATAGCAAAGCGGCTGTGTCTCAGTGATATGGCAGCGTACGAGCTTGACATTCTTGGAATACCAGGCCAGATATTCACCATTAATCACGGAATCGTAGATCTCCACGTTCTCAGCTTCCCAGAAAGAATCCTTTGAGTTGAGGACACTGTTCCGTACAACCACGTTCTTGGCATACTGGAAACCGTAGTTGCCTTGCAATTTGACATTCTCAAGAACTATGTCCTCGCAGTGCATGAACACATAGTCGGCCCTCTCGATGACGCAGTCCTTGACATCAATCCGGCTGCAATCCCAGAATGTCTCGCTGCCTCCCGGAATCCAGCAATTCCTCATCTTGATCCCGTCCATCCTGCGGAAAGTCTTCGGAGCGTCGATAATCGTGTCATAAAGCTCGCCGTTCCTTGAATACCAAAGACCAGATCGTGCGCCCACTGTGAGGATGCTGTCCCTCACGACAAAACCATCGCACTCCCATAGGGGGTATTTCCCTTCGAAGCGGCATCTGACGCAAGTGATGTTGGCCGTCTCTTTAAGACCTGACTCTCCAGGGTGAATCACGACATCCTCCAAGTAGAGGTCTTTCTTACAGTACAACGGTCTCTCACCGCCGAATTCCTTTCCTATTATTCTCTCCATATACATTTATTAAGTTCATCTATATTTCAGCATATTCAATGCTCACTTGCTCCTTCCCCACAACATTGTGTTTCATCCATTTCTCACCGCGAAGCCTCCAAAGGAAGAGTAGCCCCCTGATATTCAATTCAATACACATAGCTATCCAATAGCCTTGCAACCCCATCTTCGGTGTCAGGATGGCTGCCAGTCCGATCCTGACGATCCACATGCTGCAGAAGTTCATGAGACTTGGCATCAAGGTGTCTCCGGCTCCTACACAGCACCCGTACCCGACTATGGATATGGCATAGAGCGTCTCCGCGAAAGCTTCAATTCTCAGCACCTTCGCACCAAGATCGACCACTTGCGGATCGACACTGAGAAGTCCCATCAACTGGCGAGCGAATATGAACATCAAGACTCCGAGGATGGTTTGAATCAAAGCTCCCATCGTCATGGTGATGCGCGAGAACCGTTTGGCGACCTCTCTTCGTCCCGCTCCCAGACTTTGTCCAATCAGCGTCGTCGAGGCTTCCTCAATCCCATAAGAGGGCATGTAGCAGAAACTCTCCGCGGTGATAGCGAACGCGTTGGCCGCTATAGCGATAGCCCCGAGAGGCGCTACAATAATCGTGCTCATGACGTAGGCCCCCCTCATGATGAAATTTTGGAGCCACATCGGGGCTGTTATTCCCCAGGCGTTGTTCAGGGTCCTCCTCCTGGGAACGAATGATCCTTTCTCTCCTTTGATATTCAATTCCTTGGATTTGGCGAGCACGTACCACACTGCGAACGCGGAAGTGACTAGCTCGGAGAGTCCGGTTCCTAGAGCTGCCCCGGTTACTCCCATCCCGAATTTGAATATGAATATGTAATTGAAAATCACATCTAAAGCGCACATGGCCGTGTACATGATGCTCGGGACCTTCATGTTGCCGCTTGCCTGGAGCATCGCGCTTGCGGCCCAGCCTACCGCTCCAACCGGGATAAAGGCTGAATAGATGAGGAAGTACATCGAGGCGTCATGCGTTATTTCCGGACTTCCGCCAAGCCAACCTGGTAGGGGAGAACTTAGCGCTATTCCTATGGCTGCAAGGAAGATGCTGAGTATCAGTACGCAAGTCAACCCTTCCCGAAGTACTTTCCTGGCTCCGGTAAAATCCTTGGCACCACACAGATGCGCTACTTGAACCGAGAATCCAGAGCAGGCTCCCGCGGTGAATCCGCCGAGAATCCATGTGCTGGTGGCGATCAGTCCAATTGAGGCTGATGGATTCGCTCCCAGACGGCCAACCATTCCAGTGTCGATGTACTGCATCAGCATGGATGAAGTCTGGGCGAGGATAGCGGGAAGACTGAGCATGACGGCAAGCCGCGCCTGCTGGCCAAGCGTCATCTTTTCCCCGTTCCGGATCATGCCGAGGAGTATGTCTTTCCTTGAGTCAGCCACTGTGGATTGGATTAACGTGCAAAGATATGCTTTTTCCGCCTAATATTATGCGGAATGGCCTATCGCGCGATACTTTCAGCCGCGAGATAGCCAGTTGACCAGGCCGCCTGAAGATTGAATCCTCCGGTAATCCCGTCAATGTCAAGTACTTCTCCTGCGAAATAGAGCCCTGGATACTTCACGCACTCCAGGGTTTTATTGTTTATGTTGGATAGAGCGACGCCTCCGCAAGTGACGAATTCCTCCTTGAAACGGCTTTGACCCTTGATATGATAAGAGTCGTTGGATAAGGTCTCGGCCAGCCTGTTGAGTCCCTTCTGGCCAAGTTCAGCCCAGCGGGCATCCTCCCGGATCTTGCTTTTGGTGATAAGGTAGGTCCATAGTCTGGAAGGGATATGGTCAGGATGGGAATTGACGACTTGCTTGAGCGGATTCTTGACGGCGGATTTCTGAATATATGAGCGTACGGAATCGAGATCCTCGCCTCCGAACCAGTTCACTAAAAGGGTGGCCTCGTAGCTTGCCTCGGCCAAGTGGCGGGCGGCATAGGATGATAATTTAAGGATGGCGGGTCCACTCATTCCCCAATGGGTGATCAATAGGGGACCAGAGGCTTTGAACTTTGTTCCTGCCAAGGAGACCTGCGCATTCTCGACAACTGTTCCCATAAGATCCCTGACAGGGCTGGACGGAAGGTTGAATGTGAATAGGGAGGGTACAGGCGGAACCAGTTCAAGATCAAGACCTTCGAACATCTTAAACCCGTCCTGTCGGGAGCATCCGCCGGTCGTTACGACCACGGAGTCATATTCATCCATCAGTGTCTTGACACTGTCGATCTTATGTTTTGTGTGGATATTCACGCCCAATTGCCGCATCCTGGTCAGGAGCAGATTGACGATTTGCATCGCGTCTTGGGAAGCGGGAAAGACGCATTCGTCATCCTGGAGGACGAGTTTAACACCTTCGTTCTCAAACCAATCCCATGTCGATTTGTTGTCGAAAATTGTGAATACCCTACGAAGAAGCTTGTCACCCCTGGGATAAGCTTCCTTGAGGGAGTTGATGGCAGCGAAAGAGTTGGTGAGATTGCAACGCCCACCACCTGTTATCGCCACCTTCGCAAGCGGCTCCCGCCCTGCCTCATAGACATCCACAACAACATCAGGCCGCCTCCGCTTGAGTTCAATCGCACAGAAGCAACCGGCCGCTCCGGCCCCTATTATGGCAACTCTCATCTAATTGTGGGTCAGTGGGTTAGTCTTCTAAAGCCCGCTTCAATCCCGCCCGCATGTTTTCTATTAGCGCTACTGAGGAGAATGTGGCTCCCGTGACAGCGTCAACTTCTAATTCGAGTCCTTTCTTCGGAGTGAGACCGATCCATTTCTTCAATATTTTGGACGCGTCGTAGAAATAGCGTGGGGTCTCCTCGTTGGGAAGCGCTATGACATCGATTATGGTGTCTTTCCTTATCCTGATCTCAAGGGGAGTAGGTCCCATGAAACCATCAACTTTCTGGCAAAGGGTAGTTGTGTTGATCACAATCGTCCCGTTGCCTTGGACAGTCTTCGAAGAATCCTTAACCGGATTCTGGGCAGTCGCCATCCATCCACAAAATACTACCGTCACAACCGCGGCGAGCGCTGAAAGGTAAATCTTCTTCATGACCGCGAATTTAATCTATTCCAACCGAACGAAAAAATCACTAACTTGCAAATCATCATAAATAATGATGCCATGCGACGTTTGTTAACCATAATTGTGCCTTTATTCATCTCTTTTCTAGCGGGGGCCCAGCCGATCAGCGGACCTTGGAAGGGAGAGTTGCGGATAGGGATGACCAAACTGGCAATCGTGTTCCATTTCCAAGACGGCAAATGCACTATGGATAGCCCGGATCAGGGAGCGAAAGACCTTCCCGCTGAGTTGGACCACATTTCAGCCGATTCTGTCCATGTCACCCAGAAGACAGCCGGAATAGTCTTCTCCGGGAGGTTGAAGGATGGGGTTTTGGTCGGCAGGTTCAAGCAAGGCGGCCTTACGGTGCCGCTTGAGCTGACTCCAGGAGAGATTGTCAGAAACAGGCCCCAGACCCCTTCAGGGCCCTTCCCGTACAGGACTGAGGAGGTCACTTTCATCAACGGGGACGCCACTTTGGCCGGCACACTTACTTATCCTGAAGGTTGGAACGGACGTAAGAAGGTGCCAGTGGCAATCATGGTGTCGGGAAGCGGTCAGCAGAACCGTGACGAGGAACTCTACGGTCACAAACCATTCCTTGTGATCGCCGACTATCTGGCTAGGAACGGGATCGCTACCTTAAGATACGACGATAGGGGAGCCGGAGCCTCGACAGGAGATCCGACGAACGCGACTACTTATGACTTTATGTCAGATGCCTCGGCTGGCGTTGATTATCTCCGGTCGATGGGAAAGTTTAAGAAAGTCGGAGTCATCGGCCATAGCGAAGGGGGCTCGATCGCTTACATGCTTGGGGCGAGGAAAAAGGTCGATTTCCTTGTCAGCCTTGCTGGCCCTGGAGTTCAGGGCGACAGTATTCTGTTGCTTCAGAATCTCAACGCATTGAAGCAGTCGGGAATCAACATGAAGTTGACCAAGGAATATGTGCGGGCCCAAATAAAGGTCCAAAATAACCCCTGGCAGGATTACTTTATTGATTATGACCCGGTTACGGACATAAGGAATGTCCGTTGTCCCGCTCTTATCTTGAATGGTGACAAGGACACCCAGGTAGATGCTTCTGTTAATTTTCAGCGGATTCTCGATAACCTTCCAAAGAACCGAAGCGGCAAAAGGTTCGTAGGCAAGCACACCGGAGGAACAGTCTATCCTGGCCTCAATCACCTCTTCCAGAAATGTGAGACTGGGCAGGCGGATGAATATTCTCTGATTGAGGAAACAATATTCCCAAAGGTGTTGGAAGACATCGCCAAATGGATTGGAAATCTTTGATAATAAGTCAATTACTATAATGTTTGTTGAAGGGATAAAACCGATTGTGATTGAGGCTGGAGGTCTTATGACACGTTCCGGCTTTGATGTGATGGAGAAGGGCTCCTCTGTCAATCTTGTAACGTCTTCAGACCTTGCGGTCCAGCACTTCCTGGTTGAGCGCTTGGCGGCCTTGATTCCCGGGAGCGGATTCATATGCGAGGAAGAGGACTTTGATGACGAATCCAAGGAATATACATGGATCATTGATCCGATTGACGGTACTGCCAATTATGCCCGTGGAATGATCGACTGCTGCATCAGCGTGGCGCTTGCCAAGGGAGGTGAAGTCATAGCCGGTGTGGTCTATAGCCCTTGGAGAAACGAGTTGTATTCAGCTGAAAAAGGCTGCGGAGCCTTCCTGAATGAACAGAAGTTGAAAGTGTCTTCCCGGCCTTTCAGCGACGCTATTTTCTGCACTGCTATGAGCACTTACAGGAAAGAGTTCGCGAAGGCTTGTTCCGACATCATATTCGACGTGTACATGCGCTCAAACGATGTAAGGAGATTCGGGTCTGCGGCTATCGAACTCTGTATGCTGGCTGCAGGCCATATGGAGTTGTATTTCGAGATGCGACTCCAGCCTTGGGACTATGCGGCCGCATCTTTGATCCTTTCCGAGGCTGGTGGGGTTTCATGTGGGTTCGATGGAGCCCCGTTAAGCTTGACTAAGCCTAGTATGGTCATGGCTTCTAACAGCCGTGACAGTCTGGATGAATTGCTCTCGACAGTTCACCGTCATCTTCCGGAACTTCCTTATTGATAAATGATTATGGAAGATCCGCTGATTAACCCAGACCTGCGGTCATATATTGAGGAGGAAATAATCCCTCGCTACGGTTCTTTCGATAAAGCCCACAAGGAAGACCACGCTTGCAGCGTCATTGACGAGGCTTTGAGGCTCGCTGGTTTTTATGATGTCGATAGGAATATGGTTTATGCCGCCGCCGCTTTCCATGACACGGGTCTTGTGGCAGGCCGTGAGACCCATCATTTAGTGTCAGGCCGGATAATCAGGGAAGATCCAAGGCTACCGGAATGGTTCTCCAAGGATCAGGTTGAGACTATCGCCCAGGCGGCTGAGGATCATAGGGCTTCCGGCAAGACTGCTCCCAGAAGCATCTACGGCAAAATCATAGCGGAGGCTGACAGGGATATCGTCCCGATGAAGATCCTGCGCCGGACAATCCAGTTTGGCCTTGAGCACTATCCTGAGTTGTCTCGAGAGGGTCATTGGAGGCGTTTTGTTGATCACCTTCATGAGAAATATTACTATGGAGGTTATCTGAAGCTGTTCCTTCCCGAGTCAAGGAATGCCCCGAGACTTGAGAAACTAAGGAAAATGATAGGGGAGGAGTCTTCCTTGCGTGAATTGTTTGATAAAATGTTTGATAATGAAACGATTGATTATTAAGTGTTTGTTGCCGCTCGTGGCTCTTGTTTCCATGGTCGCGTGCCAGGACAAACCTGAAAGGAAAGTAGCGAAGGCCTTAGCTATCCTGAATGATCCCAACTCAAATCAGATTCTTGTAGCCGCTCATCGGGGAGACTGGCGTAATAATCCTGAGAACTCAATACCCGCTATAGAGTCCGTGATCCGTATGGGTGTTGATATCGTGGAGATCGATGTCGCTCTGACAGCGGACAGTGTGCTGGTCTTGTCTCATGACGGAACAGTGGACAGGTGTACGAACGGAAGCGGACCGATATCATCTTACACTTTGGACTCACTCAGGCAATTGAGGCTCAAGGGGAAACAAGGTGTCATTATCGATACGCTCGGCATACCAACCTTGGAGGAGGCTCTTGAGGTGTGCAAGGACAATATCCTGGTCAATGTGGATCATGGCTGGAACTATTTCCCTTTGGTTTTGGATGTGGCCGAAAGAGTTGGCTGCGTGGATCAGATTATATTCAAGTCCGGCGGTGACAGGGCGGCGACGGCGGAGGCTATGGAACAGTGCGACAAGTCGGGGATTATTTCTATGCCTATTGTCACGATTGCTAAGGACGGAACCTGCCCAGCCATAGACAGTTACCTTGACGGAGGCAAGATGCCGGTCATGTTCGAGGTTTGCTTCTCGGTTGATTCTCCTGAGGGTGAGAGCAAGATAAGGGCTCTTCAGGCGGCTGGCTCAAAGGTTTGGGTGAATTCCATTTGGGGCTCGCTCTGCGGTAATAACAACGATGACAGGGCATTTGAAAGCCCAGAGGAGGCTGAGGCCGCTTATGGCCGACTTCTCTCTCTGGGCTTCAAGGCATTCCAGACCGATCGTCCGGGATTTCTCATCAACTATCTGAAAAATAAAGGCTTACACGATTAGTTCAAAGCCTTCTTGAGCGCTTCCCAATGCTCGGGAGACATCCTTCCGGGCGTGAACAGGCATATTCCGGCGGCTCCGTTGTCAAGAGAGCCACGCACTGCCGTCTCCATCTCTGAAGGAAGCAGTCCGGAATTCTCTGGATCAGTGACCTTGTCTTTGTTTTGCCAATCCGGGCAAATGAACAGGCCGCTCATAACCGGGACTCCGGCAGGGGCGGACTCGGCCTCTTCCTTGCAGATGGTCGCAAGCCACTCCGCGCCTTCAGCGTAGAAGTCGTTGTAATTCATAGGGAAAAGCATGTCCACATTCCACTTGCTCCACTCCTGGCGGACCATCCAATAGGAATGTGACATAGGGCCCGGAAACACATCAGCGCTGACTTTCTTGCCCTTGGCGTGGACAGCTTCCGCGATCATGTTCACAAGCTCTGTGACCTTGTCGCAGCGGAACTGCGCCCATTCCTTGACCTTGGAAGGATCCTCGACCGACTTGATGTCAATGCCAGTCTTCTCCTTGAACTCGGCGACACAATCATCGCAGTAGCAATAGTCCGCGGGGGCATATTCCTCGTCCATCACCAAGCCGTACTTGTCCCAGAGGCCTCGGCCGAGGATGACATCAGCGTAGCGGATATAGTCCAACTGGACATAATCCACTTCGGGAATGTCGGCGATTCCGCTGTATAGGTCCACAAGGTACTTTCTGACCTCGGGGTCGGCCGGGTCAAGTGTCTTGTAATATGAGACATAAGCCGGAAACTCATCAGCGGGCTGTCCGAGGCGATTGACAGTGTACCACTCGTGAGGATGCCCTCCGCGGGTCATGGCGGCGATCCATGCGTGATACTCAAGCCCTTCGGCGTGGGCTCTCTTGGCGGCTTCACTGACCAGGGTAGGGTTGTCACTACCGATGCAGACTCCCACCAGGCCTTGGGATTTCCAGAAGCGGAACTTCTCGGATAGTTGTTCCATATCGGTTCTGGGGTTGATGCCTTCCCATGCGTAAATGGGAGTCGTGACTTTGTTGTTGGAGCAGGCCGCGACCGTCAGGACCACTCCCAGGAGGAATAATGCTCTAATGATTTTCATACTTCGCGATAATTTCTTTAAAGATAGGATATTTTTTCGAAAAATTGTTATCTTTGCAGTCCCAAACAAAAACAGGGGCGTAGCTCAGTCGGTTCAGAGCGCTTCAGTCACATTGAAGAGGTCATCGGTTCGAGCCCGATCGTCCCTACAGGTCGACAATAAGTTCGATATCTGGATGTAGCGCAGTTGGTAGCGCACCTGGTTAGGGACCAGGAGGTCGCTGGTTCAAGTCCAGTCATCCAGACCAAGGGTATGGCGAGATCCTTTTCCGTCATGCCCTTTTAAAAATAAAGGTGAGTTGTCCGAGTGGTTGAAGGAGCCTGCCTCGAAAACAGGTGTACGGCAACGTACCGGGGGTTCGAATCCCTCACTCACCGCAACTTCTGATTAAACCCCCGTTCTGCACTTACTGGACGGGGGTTTCGTTTTTCCTGGTCTTGTTTTACAGTTTCGTCGGAGACCCGGACTAATACCCTATTAAAACCGGGATTTCAACGTCATCCCAATCGGTGACGACAGGGTTGAAGTCATTGCCATGATAGTCGTCCCCCGGAATCTCCATCCTGTCACTGATGCGGATCAGGTGTGCTGAGTTGTCTGGGTTGAGCCACTGGTCGGTGACATCGTAGACATAGAGACAGTGGGCATTGCTGTTTGTGGTCACAAGTACATAGACCATCACATCGCAATCCGGCTGCGGATATTTGCCGAAAGTATTGAACACGGAAAACAGCCGGCGTCGCTGTATATCGATTTCGGTCTCAATGCCCAGCGCGCACGGGTGGTTGGTCGTGCGTCCGTCCCAGAGGAAGCGGCCGGCTGCCTGTCCGGTGACATATACTTCGGCTTTCTGGATGTGCGCCGCGCCCACGATGTCCTCGATCTCCAGAATCCAGCTTTCGGAGATGCGGGACAGTTCTGTCACCAAGACTTCAGGTTCGGCGTCATCCGGGTGCAACGAAACCCTCGCCCCGGCAATCTTCCCAACAAACAGATGGTCAGGTTCGAAAATAACCGGCTGCTCTTCGGTGCCGATGGGGTCGTCGTCTTCCTCCTTGGCCTGTGCGGACAGCAGTTTCACCCGGATACCTGTAGGGTCCGTAAAGGCATAACCGCCCGCCCGCACTTCTGTTCCGGATACCTGCGTGGCTTCTGTGCCTAGGCTGTACACAATGACATCATATACCCCTGCGGCGACGTTGACGAATCCGCCCTCGGCCGGAAGGAAATCTTCCGCCACGAGTTCGTGGCTTACGGCGTCATAAAAGCAGACGCGCACGAGTTCCGGTTTTTTGCCGACAACGATGTCGCGCAAGGAGGGACGGGCGTCAAAGTCCAAAAGCGCCGTCATCGCGGGATCCAGGGACTGATCGACCGAGATACGGAGATAAATGCCAGCACCCCGCTCGTGCATTGGGATACGCTGACAACCCGCAGCCAGCACAAGCAGAAGTATGACCAGAATGAAGCGGTGATTCTGCAAGGTTTTCATCGGCCCCTTCCTTTCTTGCTTATATAGATGGGTACCACTAATGAGATCTGGGCCCGCGTAGGCCCGACCCAAGTGGTTTTTCGTGTCACACCCTTGCGGTGATAGATGACGCCGCCGGGCTCCAAACAATCATACGGACGAGCCTTCGACCAGATGCAGCCTAAACCCATCTCCGCCTCCAGATGCATCCGGCCCCGGAAGAGGGGGACGGCAAAAAGGTAGTCCAAGCCGATGTCATAGAATTCGCCCTGGATTCCTGACCAGTTCCGTTCAAAATCATACATCCCTGTCGCTCCGTAAAAGCCGATGGAATGCCCT
>JAEEGK010025101.1_pt1 | contig 12276 bp, 6 predicted proteins | sample 8958771 | NCBI WGS metagenome assembly JAEEGK01 (sample SAMN16246547, study PRJNA631951) | gut metagenome | biome: gut microbiome; feature: rumen; material: SC-attached | host: Bos | place: Iran: Karaj | collected 2018-10 | reverse complement strand
ACCACATATCATTCCCGTATGAACTTACTTTTACATTCAGCGAATCAGAATCAACATCCACTGTAAGTATTTTTTGGTGATTACGATCTATGACATAAACACTATCGTCAAGCACACGAAGAGCAATCGCTCCAACAACGTCCAAAGGTCCATTTCCCTCTCGCACTCCCGAAATTACTTTTGCCTGATCAGTTGATAGAAACTTGATTCGATTATCAACGTCTCCATAATCAATAAAGGCATACCAGTCTTTTAATCTAACACAGTCGCTTGGCCTTAGAATATTGAATCTTTCAAGTTCAATTGTTTTGCCTGGATTTATTTTCTTTGATACTGAAAAATGTTCGGTAGGAATGGATTCCTTTAACTCCGTTCCAGAACAGGAACACATAAGAGCAACACACAGCATTGTAACAGCAATGACAGTCAGTCCGAATAAAACTTTTTTCATTTCGCGTAAGTTTTGTGTTAATACTTTTGTTAGTTATGTTTTACGTCCTGGATTTCTCCAAGACAATTTGCCGTCTAAAAATCTTCCGTCTTTTGCACTTTCGTTGCACGCCGTCAGTACTGATTACTTCTTGTCTTAAATTTGCCGCAAAAATACGCAGATGTTTTTAATTATATACCTCGGAGGCACGGAGCTCACGGAGTTTTTTTTATGTTATTTCTCCGTGACCGCCGTGGCTCCGTGAGAGATTTATAATTACAAATTGTCCTTCAATTTATAAATCACAATTATCGGATTGTCGTCCTCTTTGGCGTTTTTGAGGATTTCGATGTCCTTGGCGGAGAGGAGGTTGTTAGGATTATATTGCCAACAATCGCCGGCATATTCAGGTGTTATCATACCAAAAAATGTATTCTTTTTTCCCGGGATTTGTACTGCGCCCCTATCCGAAATCTGAGCCAACGGAGATTTTTTTTCTCTGTAATTTTTCACCCAAGCCTTGCCGGTATTTTTGTTGTACATAATGGTTGTGCCGATGCCGTATGTTTTCAGAAAAAATGACAAATAGTCGTCGCTATTATGCAGTTGTCCGAAGAAAGTGTATTTGTCCTTTTCTATATCGTTCATTAACATTGAAAATGCTGCGCTTTGTTGTTCCGGCGGCAGATTTTGGTATTTTTCATACGGAATCTGATATTCGTATTCAGAAAAATCAAGGTGGTATTTCTTCTTGAAACCGTCGTATGTCCAACCATAGATGTCGTTATCGAAATACCTATAAATCAAGATGTTGTCGCCATAAGAACAGATTGTGCCGGTATTTGATATGGCAGGAATCGGGTCAAGGCTAAGTTCTGAAACTTTTGCCAAAGTGGAATCCAATTGGATGATTTTGAACTTGTGGTCTTCTGATAGTTCGGCAATTTGTAGTGTTACAAAACCGTCCCCCATCTTCGCCATACCTAAATTTGTGTTGTTGAAAGGTTTTGAATCAACGAAATCCCCGCCTTCTGTATATTTGATAATTTTTTGAGTATCATATACATACAAATTGTTTGAATCGTAGAACAAAGCATTGATGTACTGAAATTCGTTTGCGCCGCTGCCACGGAGGTAACGCTTGACGAATTTGCCGTTCCTCTCGAATTGCAGCAACCCCGTGGAACCTTGGTAAAAGTCCACGATGTAGATGTAGTGGTCGGTAATGACGCTGTTAACGGGACTGCCCACCACACTTGCCTCAGTAGTTTCGAGCGGAATGAGTTCAATGCTCTCAATCATATCCTCGAAATTTCGAGGTTCGCTTTTGAGGGCAGAATTTACATCGATTACGATTGTGCCGTCGTCGGGTTGTGCGCCTTTCTTTTCTGTTGACGTACAGCCAATTACGAAAAGAAGAATGATGAATAGTATGAGTTTTGTTTTCATTGTTTCTGTGTTTTTGTTTGCCGCAAAGATACGGAGATGTTTTTGATGTTGCAAGTCCCCTTTTGTGGATATTTTTGCCTTATTTGCCTTTCAAAATATCCTGTTGCAAAAACACAGCAATCTAAATCAATCCGTAATTGATGGCGTGGGTTACTACCGCTGTGAAATTTGACAGTCCCAACGACTTTATCATATTTTTGCGGTAAGTCTTGATGGTATCTTCCGATTTGAATAGTATGTCGGCTATTTCTTTGATCAAAAAGCCTTTTGCGGAAAGCTTGATGATTTCTTTCTCGATGTCAGAAAGCGTGGGATCCATTCTTTGAATCCATTTGTGCTCATCCAACGAATATTCGAGGTATTTTTGGTTCTTGTGTTTTCGTAGGATGATATGTCCCGGCGTTTTGTTGAACGACAGGGCGACACCGCACAATGCAAGCCAGATTTTGCCGTTTTTGATTGCAAGCGGCGTCAAGCTGTGGTGTATCAGCCTCGTCTTGCACGAATTGACAAAATGGAAGTCGTATGTAATGGAGTAATTTCTGCGGTCGTCTTCGGGAAATTTTTCAAACTGCTTGAATCCCGAATCGTTGATTTCTTTGAGCATCGCCAAATCTTCTTGTGGCACATAGTCGGTATATAACTTGTAGCCAAGGTCTTTGACATTTTCCGCTGGTATTCCGCACCAATATGCAATGTTGTCAGATACGTAGAGGAAGTTCTGTTTGAAGTAGTCAATTATATAAAATCCCCAATCTGAAATCTGCGTTATGGTGTCAAACAAGTTTTCTATCGTATCAGACATACGCCTGTAATCCTCATCGGTAATGCCCGTGACGGCGTTGTGTGCATTGAAAAAATCTGTATCTTTGATATTTGTACTCATAGTGGCATTTTTACGTTTAACAATGCCCAAATATAAAACAATTATTCAAATTACGCACATACACCAAAGTGGATATTTTTCAGGGATTATGATTTTTTAACAGACGACCGTGAACCACCAAAACAAAGTTATTTTATGCTTCTTCTCCGTGTCCTCCGTGTCTCCGTGAGAGTTTTCCCCTCTTAATCAAAAATCCCGGCAAAAACGCCACTATCCCCGCCAAACTCATCACCAAGCCGCCGATTGTGCCTGCCGACAATGGAAACCAAAACGCCTCTTTGCCATCGCCTACCATAAAGGGAATGAAACCGAGGATTGTGGACAATATCGTCAACATTATTGGTATTATCTTGACGCTGAACGCCTTGACCAACGCTTTTTTTGGGTCGCGGCTGCGGCGGAGGTATTGACGGTACTCATCTACAATATAAATGGAGGCATTGACGGTGATGCCGCACAATAATATCAACGCCGCAAATCCGCCTTGGTCAAAATTCAATCCAAACAGGAAAAACGTCAGAAACAGCCCGACATACGAAACCGGAATCACCGAAATAATCACCAATGGCAACCGCAACGAATTGAATAGTATTGACGTAGTGAAAAAAATTATCGCCACCACCAACCCCAAAAGCCAATATTGACGGCTGTCCTCGTCGCGCCACGAATAATAATTTTGACCGCTCTTGACGCTGTATCCAATCGGCAGACGCGCACTGTAAATGGAATCGGCTGTCATCATCGCCTTCTGCCCCATCGTGGACGAGCCGATGTACTCAAACTGCACACAAAGGTTGTATTGTTGGTTGGTCTTTACGATTTCCTGCGGCGCTTGCAATTTTTCGAGGCGGCAGAGCTGACCGAGTTTGTGAAGGCGACCGCCGATTTCCACGGGACGATTGAGCAACGACCAAATATCATATTTATCTGACTGCAAGGTGCTTAGCGTGATGGATTCGCGTCGTCCGTTGTTCCAAACTTCGCCGCATCTATTGTCAGCCACAAAAATCTGCGGCAACACATAAAAAAGATAATTGGCGGGGATGCCTTGATGCGCCATATAATCGAGGTTTGGCGTAAGTCGGTACTCCATATAATCGCTTTTGTAATACATTTCGCGGGCGTTAATTGCCACTTCCTTGATGCGCATATACGTCAGGAGATGGGCGCGGATGCTGTCTGCCCATTGCAGGAGGGTTTCATAATTATAACCCGAAACCTCCATTTTGTAAGAGCCAACAGATTCACGCACATCGTTGCTAAACCCTTGGTCTTGAAGTCCATACACGCTCCAACTTCCGCCGCCGAGTTGCAAACCCTTGCTGATGACCTGACTTTTGAGCATATACGGGAACGAACTTTTGGCGGCTTCCTTGGTAAAATAGACTTGTATGCTGCCCGACTGCGCCGAGAGGTTGGTCGTGAATTGTTTAATCTCCTGATACTTACTAAGATACGATTCCATTTGGCGCATCAGATAATCCATTTGACCAATCGTGGAGCCATACGGCAAGGTTGCATAAATCGACAAAACAACCTCGTCGTTCCTCGACCAATAACTGCCATTATAAACTTTTTCGACAAACAATCTCAACGTGCCGCCAAAAATAACGTCGGTATAAGGGCGGATAGTTTCGTTGTACAATTTTGACCCGAAAACCGCATTGTAACTCTTTGCAAACCAACTCGTTCCCTTGATTTCGCGGGGCATCATAAATAGCGGCAATCCAAATACAAATATCACAAACAGATACGCAATCCAACGCCTTTTGATTGTAAAATTCACAATTTTGCCATACACCCGATTGAACCGCACGGCAAACATCAACCGCCGCCTTGAAAAATGTTTCAATCTGTTGTCTTTCTGCATATTAATCATTGCCGGAACAAGCCACAACGCCGTGAAAATCGACAGCAAAAGATTTACAATCATCACCACCGCAAAATCATAAAGATTGAGCCTCAATCTATCGTCCAAGAAAAACACAATCGACAACGCGCCAATCGTGGTGAGCGTGGCGGCAACAATCGGCAAAATCGCCTTTACATTATGACATCGCCGCCAATGGTCTGACATTATTATCGTATTGTCAATCATCAAGTTGAGCGAGATTGTAATTGCCGCCAACGAATACAAATGCAATTCGACATCGAGAAAATAATACGCCACAAATGCCACCGCCAAATTGCAAATCAAACTGCCCATCACGACCAACAATTGCCGCCAACTAAACGTAGTTAAATATATGAAAATCAACAATATGGCAATAGTCAATCCTGAGCGGAAATATATCTTGTCGAGTTCGTCGCCGATGTAATCTGTCGCATCGTAAATTTTGTGGATTTCGTAGCCGTCGGGGAGTTGTTTTTTCAATGTTGACAACCGCTCCATCACCTGTCGTTGGAGTGCGACCTGATTGGCGGATTCGGCGGCGCGGAGTTCGAGGTAAATGGAGTTTAATCCGTTGATTCTCATTATGTTCCACGGACGTTCACGGATGTAAGTTTGGGTTACAAGGCGACTCAATGGCACGATGGTGGAATCTTTGGTACAGACGCAAATATCTGACAACGAGAATGTTGTGTCGCTGATATTGGTGGTGATTACGTATGCGCCGACGTTGGAATTGGTGCGGTAGGCGGAGATTGCGTCTTGTATATCACTGATACTCACGCCAATACTACGCAACAAATCGTAATCGTATTCCAAATGCCATTGCATATCGCCCGCGCCCGAAATATCCACCGCGCTCACATCGCCAATATCCGTAAAACCCGATTTGAAAACCCTTTCAGCATTGTGGTAAATGCTCTGCGGTTCTTCCAAAGCGTTGATAGAGAATATCATAAACGACCGCCGCGCATTGCCATCGTCGGGACGCTCCATCGAAATTTCGGGGTAATACGCGCCGTCGGGAAGTTCGGGCCACACCTGCCGTATCAACGTGGAAACCTCAAAACGCGCCGCGTCCAAGTCGGTATGTTTGTCGAAACGGATATTGATGTTGCCGCTGCCGTTTCGCGATGTCGAAGTGATTTCCTGCACGCCCGACATCCTCGCAAACATCGCCTCCAATTTGCAAGTTACTTCCGATTCCAAGACTTTCGAGGTGGCGTTTCGCATACCGAAATTGACGTTGATGGACGGCAACGATTGGTCGGGGCTTAGTTTCACCGGCAGCATCGGCAGAAACACAAACCCAATTATCGTCAGGCACAATGCCACGATAATAATCGTAAATGATGACGTTCCTTTTTTCAACTTTTGTGCGCCTTGCGGCGCGTTTTTTTTAAACATCAATTTTCGTCAATTTCATCGTCAATTTTCGTCAATTTTTTAGAAAATAATTGATGGTAATTGACGAAAAAATTGATGGTAATTAACGTTTAAAAACCTACGTCGCCGTAGGCGGCGTCAATATTGAGTGGCGAATTGCTGATGAAATCGTACAAAGTTTGCGAGCGGATTTCATAATAACAACTCCAATAATCCCGCATTGACGTAATATATTGATTTTGAGCGTTCAAAAGTCTTGTTTGCGACGACGACAATGTTGTAATATCACACGAACCATTTTGAAAATTCAGGACATTTTGATCATAAACCGCCCTTGCAAGTCTCAACGATTCTTCGGCGGTGATTAGCAAATCGAATCTTGTATTAAATTCGGCGACAGTATTTATTACATTTTGCTCCAATTCGTCCATTTTTTGCGCTTGGTCGATTTTGGCAATATCGAGCGCGTTAGCAGCCTGATTCTTTTGACCTTTTCTGACGCCCCAATCCACCAACGGCACCGAAATCGACACCGAAATCACGTCCCTGCGCATCGGGTCGCGGTAAGCGTCTTTCAATTCCTCCGCCTCCTGATTGTAACCCATGCTCGCCGAAATTCGCGCCGAAACTCGGTTGGATTTTCGGATGCGGTCGAGGTTCATTTCCGCTTCCGATACCGACTGCATTTTTTCCAAAATCATATAACTATTATTGTGCATCATCGAGATTGCAGCGTTGAAATTGATGGCTATATTTGGCGGTTTTTCGGGCAAAATCAATTGCAATTTTGTATTGCGGTCGAGTCCCAAAAATGATGTCAATCTCAGCATATCGCGCCTGACCGCCACCTCCGCAGTCGCAATGGAATTTTGCGCATTAAGCACGTCCAATTGCAATGTCATCAGATCCGATTTTGTGATGGAAGCGATGTTGTATTTCAATTGTCCGATTAGGTAAAGCGAATCGCATTTGTCTTTCTGTATCACGGCGTTATCATATTGCGCCTGCGACAATGCCAACTGAAAAAAATATTGAACCGCCTGAATTGCAATCAGTTCTGTATTGTAAAGATATTCTTGTTTGACTTTTTCAAATTTCAAAGGTTCGATTTTTCTATCCCATTTGAATTGATTGAAACCAAAAGAATTATGATTATAACCGATGATAAACGGCACCGCGGTATATTGATTGAAAGTTTTGTCGCCAAAACCGCGCAAATAATCGAGGCTCGTAGATACGTAGAACGTTCCGCCCAACGGGTCAAAATTTTGCGTCAAAGTCAACCCCGCACTCGCCGAATACGATTTTTGTTGGCGGTAGATGTCGATGTCGTTTTCAGAATCGTAACGCGCAATGAGTTGACGATTGTACGCAACAGGCTGCAAATCAAGGCTCAACGACGGCAGCCGATTAGCCTTGAATGTCCTGAAATTCCAATAATTCGCCAAGTACATATTCTTGTACCTGAACGCCGTCAGCGAACTATCCTTCGCCAACGCAATCACCTGCGGCAACGTCAACGTCAATTCCTGCGACGATGCCGTAGCGGCAAAAAATGCAATGAAAATGATGATTAATATTCTTTTCATAATTATATGCAAATTATTCGATGTCGCCTTCGAGTAATGCTTTTAATTGTTCAATGTTGGGCAGAGCATCGCGCAGTTTTTCAGGCATATCCGACGACGTGCGGTATGTAGCGACACCCATCGGACTGTCATACTTTTGGATGACGAACTCCACGTATGCCTTATTGACCTCGCGACAGAGAATAATGCCAATAGACGGATTTTCATTTGGTTTGCGAATTTCAACATCAAGTATCTGCAAATACGATTGAAGTTGACCCAAATAGGCGGGTCTAAATTTGCCTTTTTTTAATTCGACAGCCACGAGACAAGCCAATTCGCGATTATAAAACAAAAGGTCTATATATTCGTTTTCGCCGAATTTTTCAAGATGATATTGATTGCCTACAAACGTGAAATCTTTTCCAAACATCATTATAAAATTCTTGACGTTGTGAATGATGGCATTTTCAACAATTTTCTCATCTAAATCTGATTGATCCCTAACCCCCAACTCCTCCACATTAATGTAATCAAGAAAGTATTCGTCCTTGAAAAGTTCTATTGCCTTCAATGCTTGAATACGCTTGGGCATATTTTTCAGAAAATTGTTTGGCATTGCCGATTGATGGTGATACAAATCCTGTTTAAGAATATCGCGCAGTGTGTATTTGTCCCATTTGTATTCTGCTGTTTTGCGAATATAGAACAAGCGTTGCTCAATATTGTCTGTCTTAAAGAGAATTTCTATATGATGGGTAAAACTGATTGACACGAAATAATATGCAGTCTGAATGTCAAAAACATCCCTATGAAAATCTAATTCCGACGGTTGCAGCAACGCATCCAATTGCTCGTCTGTGGAATTTTCTAATTTAACAGCCATCGGCTGTTGAATTGTATCTTCCTGATTATCTGTCTGTTGTAATTTAACAGCCGTTAGCTGTTGAATTGGCTTTGATACTGCATCATTATTGACAGGACGGGTAAATAAAAAATGATTCCATTCTTCATAAAACTGACGCATATTACGAATGCTCGACTCCGAAAACCCTTTAAGTCCAGGCAACTCCTTTTGCAACTGTTCACTGATGGTCTTGATGGCACTATTTCCCCATTTTTGAATGCGAGAATTTGCTGATATATATCTACCTACAGAAAAATACAAAGCCAACTGACTTGCATTGACATTCCTTGCAGCCCTCTCTTGGCTCTGCAATATAGCGGTTTTAATCCTTTCAACCACCACCCTCAACTGTGTGTCTTTTGTTATTTCCATAATTATCAATATTTTACGTTTAAATTTTCTATTTGTTTTAATTACAAATTTATTAATTATTGTTTTATGTTACAAATTAATTCATTCCATTATTTTCATTAATGGATAGAGCATGGCGACCCTCCTCTATCTTTATGTAAATCAATGGAATTACAAACAGACTCACCAACGTGCCAATAGTCATTGAGGCTATCATTGCGACGGCGAGGGGCTGTTGGAGTTCGGAGCCCATGTCGGACGTGAAAAGCACCGGCAACATCGCGCCAATCGTGGTGAGCGAGGTCATTATGATGGCTCGGAGACGACGCAATCCCGCCGTGTGAACCGCATCGTGAAGCGGAATCCCAGATTTGCGCAACTCGTTGATAGTGTCGATTTTAAGTATAGAATCGTTGACAATGATGCCGCACGATACTATGATGCCAATGCCCGACATCAGATTGAGCGTCATGCCCGACAGCCACAGCACCAACAGCGCAAACGCCATATCTATCGGTATCTCCAACAACACTATCAACGGCTGCAAAAAACTCTCAAACTGCGCACACAAAATGAAATACATCAATGCGAGCGAAATTATCAGTATCACAGCCAATTGCAAAATCATTTCCTTGTTGGTGAAAAACGCTCCGGCAAATTCGACGTCCCAAAATTTGTTGGAATCGGCGATTTTTTGGATTTGTTGCGTGAGCCGTCCGCCGTCAGCAACTCCGTAAAAATCCACAGGCACATATTCGCCGGTTTTGCCGGCAACGATGTTTTTGAGTTCTTCGCCGTCAGCCATCGTTACCAACTGACGCACAGGTATATACGCGGGTTGATTTTGTTGGCGGTCGATGACTTCGATGCTGCCAGAATTGATGAAATTTTCAATAGTTTCGTCGTCCTCCGCCAAAAATACCGGCATATACGCGCTGTAAGAATGGAGTTCGGTGATACGCGCTCCGGCAATTTTGTTGGCAATCAAGGAGCGCAATTCCGAAACCGAAACATTGTAAAGCATCAAGGCTTCACGGTTGATAATCAGAAGTTTGACATTCTTAAAAGCGGGGGATGTTGATAGCGACGACGTATCGGCGGCACGCACAGCGGACACAATGCGGCGGATTTCGTCGGCATTGAGGTCGCCGCCCGAATACGCAAGCCGCGCCTGAACGTCAGCCTCGGCAGTTTCAAAAAGTTTTTCAAAAATCGTGGTCGGGGGCGCAAATTTGAGGGCGGCGGAGGGGTAATTGACGGCTAAAAAATCCCTCACCCTGTCGCGCAAAATCGCCACGCTATCTGTCGTGGAAACCTTCCAATAAACATCGGCCTCGGTGAGCGAAAGTGTGTTGGAATTATCAACTACAAAATCCTGAACGCCAACGTATGAGGTGCGATAATCCGAAAAATCCTTCGTAGCAACCAACAGACGCTCAATGCGTTGACGATTTTCATCGAGGGAAATTTCAGAGTTCCAATCAATGTGCGCCGTGAGTTCCGAATACGTGATTTGTGGCATTTTGGATTTGTCGATTGTAGAAAACAACACCCAACACAACGGCAACGTAGCCAGCGCAAACACCAAAACGGCTGTCCTGTGGCGCATCACAAAATTATAAAAACGATTGTAAAAATTGGCGATGTAATCCATTTTTCGGTTGGTGGATTTTTTGCCGTGGATTGTTGGGCGAGCCATTATGATTCGGTACAAAATCGGCAACAAAATTATGCCCACAACATACGAAACGCCCAATCCGGCGGTGATTGCAAAGGCTTGGTCGCTGAAAATTGCGCCCGCCATTCCCTTTACAAAAACCAACGGCACAAACACCGCAACCGTGGTCAAAGTGCTACTCAAAAGCGGCGTAATCATCTCGCGTGTTGCGCCCGCACACGATACGCGGAGGGTGCGCCCGCGTTGCTGCCATTGTGAAATGTTTTCACTGATTATCAATGCATTGTCTATCATCATTCCCACCACGAGAATCAATCCCGACAGCGAAACAATATTAAGCGACCGCCCCGCCGCCCAAAAGACCACGAATGTGATGATAATTGCCGTCATCATACTGATGCCAATCACGAGCGACGGCCTTACGCCTCCCATAAACAGCATTGCAACAATGATAATCAGCACAAAACCGAGGATGAGATTTTGTTTGAGATTGGTGATTGTATAATCCAACAGTTCAGTCTGATTGCGGCAGATTTCAAATTTCAGGTTCGGGAATTGAGCCTCAAACTGCGCCAACAATTCGCCAATGCGGGCGCGCATCTGTTCCATTCCCTCGTCAGCCTGTTTGATGACCGCCAACGTAACCACGCGGCTGCCATTAGCAAGCGAAAAACCTTGTTCCTGTTGGGTTTCGTATTTGATGGTGCAAAAATCGCGGAGTTGCAGAAGGCGACCGTTGCTATTGATATAGACATTGCGGACGTCGTCGATGTCCCTCAACAACGTAGCCACACGCACAGTATATTCGAAAACGCCGTCTTTTACTCGCATCGAACCTGCATCTATATTGTTGGATGTCAAGGCATTGTCAATGTCGGAAGGTTTGATAGTGAGAAAACGCATTTTGTCCAAATCGGGGAAAATTTTGATACACTGTTGCGGTATGCCGGTAACGTCTGCCATCGCCACTTCAGGCAGTTGTTCGATGCGGCGGCGGATGATATTATCCACGGCGTCACACATTTGGATATACTGCGCCTTGTCGCCGCCGTCGTCTGCAAGCGCAACATTGAGATAAAAAACCGGAATATCTGACGCTGAGGCTTTTATGGCTTTTGGACGGCGCGTACCGGCAGGCAAATAATTCATCGCAGCGTCAATTTTTTCGTTGACCTCGATGTAGGAATAATCGGTGTTGGTGCCGAATTTGAACCGCATATTTATCACGCCGATGCCGTCGCGTGTAGTGGATGCAATTTCATCGAGCCCCGATACTTGGAGGAGTTGCTGACGGATGTTGGCGACGATGTTGTTTTCGATTTCGCGGGCGGATTTTTCGGGCGCGGAGATTTGGACGGAGATTTGCGGGATGTCGATGTCGGGCAATAGCGACACAGGCAGCGTCCGATAGGTCGCAATCCCTATCAACACCACCGCCAAAAACGCCATCACCACGGCTATCGGTCTCCTTAACAAAAAATCCATTTGCCTACACGTTAATTTTTTTGCGCCTTGCGGCGCGGATTTTTTTTAACAAAAATTATCGTCAATTTTATTTAAATTTTCGTCAATTTCATTCTAAACAAAAATTAAAAGAATGGTAAAGAATTAAAAGAATTTTGTTTAATTCGTTGTAATTCGTTTTAATTCGCGTTCAAAAAAATTGATGGTAATTGACGAAAAATTTTCGGTAATTGACGTTCCCCAAACCGCCGCCGCAAGGCGGTAAA
>JAEEGK010025100.1_pt1 | contig 12276 bp, 5 predicted proteins | sample 8958771 | NCBI WGS metagenome assembly JAEEGK01 (sample SAMN16246547, study PRJNA631951) | gut metagenome | biome: gut microbiome; feature: rumen; material: SC-attached | host: Bos | place: Iran: Karaj | collected 2018-10 | reverse complement strand
AATCCCCAATCCCCAAATTTTTCTTAATAAAAATATTTTTTAATTTAATTATAAAAATTTAATTAAATAAAATTAATTAAATATAAATCTAAATAATTTATAAATTTTAAAAATAATTAATTAAAAAAGCAATTTAAAATAGTTAGTTAAAATTAAATAAATTTATTAAAAAGAATAAATTTAAAATTAATATAATAATAATCAAAATATCTTAATCAAATCAAAATAAAATTAGTTATTATTAATAACTTTAATTTTATTTTTGTTTCTTTGTTTTCTTTTTTTAGTTGCATCCATCAGTGAATTAATGTTTTGAGCATATTCTTTAAATTTTTCGATATATTTTTCTTCATATCCTTGTTCTTTTAAATCATCAATTGTTCCAGCTAAATTTTCAAAATCAATTTTTTCTTTATCAATATTAAAATCACTTGAAATAATTTCTTTATAGTTATCATTTATAAATAATGAATAAATTTCATTAACAGATTTGTTTAAAAAATCATTAAATTCTGGATTTTTTTCTAAACTTCTTAAAATAGCTTTATTTGTGTCTAAATTAACTGTTGAGTATTTATTTGAAATTTCTTGATTTAACAAATCTCTAATTTTTGAATTAAATAAATCTATATTAAATTGAATTGAAACATCTGTTACTAAAGCTTTATTAAATTTTCTTACAAGATATTTTTGTTTTTGGTAAACACAATCAATTTTTATATTTAAATAATCGGGAATGAATTTATTAAAAAAATTAGTTTTTAATTTACGAAAAATATTATCTTTTGCAAATTTATTTCGATTTGTTTCACAATTCATAGCTTCATTTTTTGTTTTTCGACCTTGATTTGTATTTTTTTTAATTTCTTTTTCTTTTTTTTTTTCATTTTTATTTATGATAGAAACATTTTGAATACATTCAACATATTCATCATTTGATTCATTATTTGATTCATTATTTGAAAAATTATTTGAAGATTCGTTTGATGAAATATTTGTTAAGCTTATATTTGAAGGCATATTAGGAATGTTGTTATATGAAGAATTATAAGTTGAATTAAAAGATGGATTCATATAAATTTGCTCTTTTTCTTTTACATCTTCTAAAAAATCATCTTCAAATTTGTGGTTTTCATTATTATCAAAAATCGATTGGTAATAATTTTCACAATTATATTCATAGTTTTCTCTTTCGTATTCCATAAAATTTTATATATTATAATTTATAAGATATTTATATTAAAAATTTTATTAATTTTCAAAATGATATCTAAAATAATTTAATTTATTATAATTTTTTTTATAAATATTTAATATAAATAAATATTATAAATATATTTATTAAATTACATTTATGTTTTTTAATTTTTATTTAAATTTCATATTCAACAACTATAATTTAATTATATTTTATGAAAAAAAATAAAATTTAAAAATTGATAATTTGAAATCTAATTTAAATAAAATAATATTATTCTTAGATTATTTATAAATGTTATTAATATATAAAAACATATCTAATAAAATATATGAAATTAAATAGGTTAATAATAAATTAAATAATTTTTATTTTATATTTAAATGAAAAATTTATCATAAATAAATAAAATAATATAATTTTATAATAGATTTATATTTAATTATAATTATAAAAAGGAAAATAAAATAAATAAATTAGATAAATTAAAAAGCAAATAAAAAATTAAATTAAATTAATTTTAATTTTAAATATTAAATTTAACAAAAATTATAAATTTTTTAAAAATAGTTATTAAATATTTAAAATGAAATAATAAAGAAAATTAAAATAATTTTAATATGATTGATTCTTTTATAATTTAAAAATATTATTGATTGATAATAATAATAAAAATATTTTAATGAATTCAAAATTAATTTAATTCTCATTTAAATTAATATTACTTTTAGAATTTTTTGGTTTTCTTTTTTTTGATTTATCAAACACTTCATTAATATTATAAGCAAAATATATAAATCTTTCTATATATTTCTCTTCTTCTTCTTGTTCTTTTAATTCTTTAATTTTTCCAGTTATATTTTCAAAATAAATTTCTTTTTTATCAATATTAAAAATATTTGAAATAATTTCTTTATAGTTATCATTTAAAAATATTGAATAAATTTCATTAACAGTAATATTTAAAATAACATTAAATTCTGAATTATTTTCTAAATTTCTTAAAATGCTTTTATTTTTATTTAATCCAACTGTTGAATATTTATTTGAGTTATTTTGATTTAATAAATTTTTAATCGGTGAATTAAATAAATCTAAATTAAATTGAATTGAAACATTTGTTACTAAAGCTTTATTAAATTTTCTTATAAGATAAATTTGTTTTCCAAAAACAATTTTTATTATTATATTTAATAAATTGACAAGAAACTTATTAATAAAAATAGCTTTGATTTTTCGAGCAATATTATCTTTTGCATATTTATCTCTTTTTGTTTTATTATCATTATTTATTGCAACATTTTTTCTTTTACGACCTAGATTTTTATTATTTTTTATTTCATTTTCATTTTCTTCATCTTTATTTGACTCATCTAGTTTAGTATCCAAAATTTCTACTTCTTCTTGATTCTTATCATTATCTGTTATGTTTCTAGTTGAGTTATTAGCGATATTAGTTTTATTCATATAAATTTCTTTTATTTCCTCACTTTTTATTTCATAATCAGTTTTAATATTATTCTGAATATAATTATCTTCTATATTTTCAGAAAAATTTTCAAAATTATTATTTTCATTCATTATAAACATTATAAATTATATATTTTTAAAATCTGATATTTATAAAAAATTTGAATTATTATTTTTATATTACCTGATTTTTATTAAATTAATATTAAAATTAATTAATATTCATTATTATAAATAATTTTTATAATTAATAATAAATTCATTAATATTAATTTAATTATTTTTAATGATTAAATAAAATTATTCAATAATCTCAATTAAATTTATTTATTATTTTGAATATAAAATTTATATTTTTTCAAATTTTAATAATACATTTTATTTTAATTTTTCAAAATTAAATTTAAATATTATAAAATATAAATTTAATAAAAAAGTTTTATATAAGAAAATAAAATAATAAATTATTTGAATATAAAAAAAATTTAAATTTATAAATAAATATAAATAATTATATTAATTTATTTTATTTATATTTTGAATATTATTATTCTTAATAAATCTAAGTATATTAAAATATTTTTTAATATAAATATAAAATTTATTAAATGAAATATCAAAATTTATATTATTTTTTTTATTAAAAATAGAAAATATATACAATATATTATTATTATCTTTAATTACATTTAATTTTTTTTCATATAATAATTGTTCATTAATTACTTTTGATTTTTTATTTTTAAATTTATTAATATTTAATATGATTATTTTTTCAATGATTATTTTACAAATATTTAAAATAAAATTTGATTTTTCATAATTTTTTAAATTGTAAAATAAAATAGATTTATCAAATAAATAAAAAAAATAATTTTCTAATTCATTAAATAAAATTGAATTTAAATATTCTTCTTTATATTTTATTTTTAAAATATTTAAGAAATAATCTAAATTTTTTAAATAATTATCAATAATTATATTTTCAGATGAAATTATTTCATTATAATAATTTTCTAATTTTATATTAAATGAAGAAAAATCTATTTCATTAATATTTATAATATTCAAAGTTGTTAAATTTATTATATTATTATTTTTAATTTTCATATTAATATTATTTAATATTATTTTTAAATTTTCAATTTCATTTATAAAATTATTAATAATAAAATTATTTTCTTTAAAATAAGTTTCAAATTCATCATTATTTTCTTTTATATAATTTATATAATTTTCATATTTAAATATTAAACAATCTAAAACATTATTTAAATTTTTAATAAAATATTGTTGATTATTATCAATAATTTCTATTTCAGTATTAAATTTATAATTAATAATTTTATCATAATTAAATCTTTTATTAATATCTAAATTAATACAATTTTCAATAAAATTTTTTAAAGATGAATTTATTTTTTTAGGTAAAATTATAAAATCTTTTTCATTATTAATCATAAAATTTTTTCCTGTAATTAATTTATATAAAATAGTTCCAAATTTTAAAATATTAGTTTTTTGAGATGGAATTAATTCATTATTTAAAAATATTTCATTTTTTTCAAGAAATAATTTTGATATTCCATAATCAATAAATTTAATAGTAAAATTATTTTCATTTTTAAAATTAATTAAAAAATTTTTTGTTGATAAATATTCAAAAATAATTTCATTTTCATTAATAAAATCAAATGATTGAATTAATGATTTTATAAAATTTATTATAAAATTATCTGTTAATTTTTCTTTATTATTAATAATAAATTTATCTAATAAAATACTATTTTCAAAATATTCTAGAACAAAATAAAAATTATTTTCATTTTCATAAAAATTAATAAAATTTAAAAAATTATTTTCTTTTAATAATTTTGATAAATTTAATTCTTTTTGAAAAATTGATTTATTTAAAATATTTTTATTTATTTCTTTTTTATTAAATTGCTTTATAAAAAATTTATTATTTGTATTTTCATTTTCAACTGAAACATACATTTTATATTTATTATTATAATCAAAAAAAGTTTTAATAAAAGTGTATTTTTCAAATAATAAAAAATTTTCTTTTTTATTACTATTATTATTATTATTTTTATTATCAATTTTATTATCATTTTTATTTTCATTTTCTTCTTCATAAAATTTAATTATATTATCTATTAAAATTTCATTTTCATCTTTATTGTATAAATAATTATCAAAATTTAATTTAAAAAAATCATGATTAATATAATCTTCAAAATTAATTCTTTTATTTTGATCCAAAACAAGTAATTTATTAATTAAATCCCACAATTTTTCAAAATATTCTTTTTTATCATTATTAACATGAAATAAATTAGGTAAATTAGGTTTAATATTTTTTTGAATATTATATAAAATTTCTCTATCATTTTTTCCTTTGAAAGGAATAGTTTTAAAATATAATTGATATATAATTACACCCAAACTCCAAAAATCAGCTTTATAGTTGTATTCTTTACTCATTAATATTTCTGGTGCCATTGTTGCGGGTGTTCCTAATTTAGTTTTAGTCACATCGTCTTTTAAAATAGTTGAAAATCCAAAATCACTTAATTTAATATCGAATTTTAAAATATTTGAATTATTATTTTTTTTAATTAAAATATTTTTTAATTTCAAATCTCGATGAATAATATTATTTTCATGCATTTTTATTAATATGTTATTAAATTGTTTTAATATTAAAAAAATTTCCATTTCATTAAAACCTCTTTTTTTTTTATATAAAATTGTGTCTAAATCTGTGTCACATAATTCCATAATTAAATAATAATTAATTTCGTCTTCAAAAAAATCATATAATTTCACACTATTTTCACATACACAAATTTCCATAATTCTAATTTCTCTAAAAAGTGCATCATATAAATATTGATTTTCTAATTTTTTTTTTGGAATTAATTTAATCGCAAATAAATTTTCTTTATTACTTAACAAATGAGATAAATAAACTTTCGCAAAAGAACCTTTTCCAATAATTTTAATTAATTTATATTTATTATTAATAATTTTTTCTTCTTCTTTATTTTTTTTAATTATTTCACTATCAATCATAATAAATATTTAAAAAATATTTAAAATAAATATTAATTTATATTATAATAACTAAATCTTATTTAAAACGATATTAATTAAATAAAAAATATAAAAAAAAAAAATGAATTTTAGACATTCTAAAGTTTTATTACCTCCAACAGACACTGTAAGTAAAATAGGTGCAATTGATTGGAGTCCAAATAATATGCGATTGGCAGTAGCAACAAGCGACCGTAAAATAAATCTTTTTGATGAAAATGGAAATAAAAAAGAACTTTTTAGTACAAAACCAGGAGGAGCAAATAAAAACTATCAAATTCGAGAAATTTTATTTAATCCAGATTCAACTAAATTAGCCATTGCTCAAACAGATAATATAATTTTCGTATATAAACTTGGAGCAAATTGGGGAGAAAAAAAATCAATTTGTAATAAATTAGAACAAACTTCGAGCATAACATGTATGATTTGGAGTAAAGTAAAGGCAAATGAAATTTATTTTGGTTTATCTGAAGGAAAAGTTAAAGTTGGATTATTAAATAAAAATAGCTCTAATGTTTTATATTCTAATGAATCTCCTGTTATATCACTAACATCAAGTTTAGATGGAAAATTTTTATTATCAGGGCACACTGATATGAACATTATTAAATTTAATATCGAAAACTCTAATTTTTCAAAATTCGCACTAAATTCTTGCGTTCCTTATTGTTTAGCTTGCGGAGCTCAAAATTCAATTTTAGCTGCGGGAAATGACTATCGAGTTAATTTTTATAATGATATTGGAAAAAAATTACAGAATTTCGACTATTCAAATGATGAAAAATTAAAAGAATTTACAGTTTGCAAAGTAAGTAATTCAGGTGATACAATCGCATTAGGTAACTTTAATCAATTTTATGTCTTTCTATTCAATGGTAGAAAACAACAATGGGAACCTTATCAAAAATTCGTTGATGGTTTATATAGCATAACAGCGATATGTTGGAAGCCTGATGGAAGTGCTTTGATTACTGGAAGTGTGAATGGAACAGTAAATTCTTTTGAAGCTTGTTTGAAAAAAACAATGTTCAAAGACATTTTTGAAATAACATATATTAGTCATAACCAAGTTATTATAAAAAATACCCAAACTCAAAAACGTTTAGTTATTAAACCAAAAACTGCAAATGATATAATAAAAATTAATATATATCTTGATAATTATGTGGTAATCTTTACTAAAGAAAGTTTGATTGTTGGTGATTTGAATTTGGAAAAAAGTTCAGAAATAAATTGGAAACGATCTGGGCAAGAAAAATTTGATTTTTCTAATTATAATGTTTGTATGATTTATAATACAGATGGTTTAGCATTAATTGAATATGGATCAAATGAAATTTTAGGCTATTGTCCTTCAGAATACATAAATTCTAATTTAATTTCATGTAGAATTAATAATAATTCAGGTCAATTGGGTAAAAATCAACCATTAAAATTAATAGCATATCTCATTGATTTAAATACTATTTACATTCAAGATATGATAGCTAAACAAAACATAAGTACAATAACAAATGATTCAAAAATAGATTATTTAGAATTAAATAAAAATGGAAATAAATTAATTTTTAGAGATAGAAAACGACATTTATATTTATATTATATATTCGAAAATAGAAAAAGAACTTTACTTAATTTTTGCGGATTTGTTCAATGGGTTCCAAACAGTGAAGTTTTAGTAGCTCAAGAAAGAAAAAATGTATGTGTTTGGTACAATGTAGATGACCCAGATAAAATTAAAATTATTCCAGTCAAAGGAGATGTAGAAGATGTTCGTAGAAAAGAAGGTAAAACTGAAGTTATAGTTGAAGAGGCAGGTGGAGCAGGAGGATATTCAAATACTCAAACTTATTTATTAGATGATGGTTTAATTGCATTTAGCACTGCCGTAGATGAAAATAATTTAAATAAAGCAGTTAAAATATTAGAAAACTTAGAAATGAATAGCGAAACTGAAACTCATTGGAAAACTTTAGCTAAATTAGCTATTCAAAATAAGAATTTAACTGTTGCTGAAAGATGTTATGCCTCAGTTGGAAGTTATTCTAAAGCAAATTATATAAAAAAGGTTGTTAAATATATGGAAAAAAATAATTTAAATGTTCAACATCCTTTAATTGAAGCTAGATTATTAATATTAGATAAACAATTTAATAATGCTGAAAATTTATTACTTCAAAATAACTTATTAGATGAAACAATAGAAATTTTAAATGAACTTCAAAAATGGGACGAAAGTGTTAAAATCGCAGAAAAATATGCGCATCCTGAAATAGCAAAAATAAAAGCTCAATATTATGAATGGTTACTATCAAATGATCAATTAGATAAAGCAGCTTCATTAAAAGAACATGATGGAGATTTCATGACAGCAATTGATTTATATATTCAAGGAGGATATCCAGCAAAAGCAGCTAATTTAGTTAAAGCTTATGGCGATCAAGCTAAATTTGATAAATCTGTTTTAGAAAAAATAGTATCTAATTTAAACAAAGTTGGTATTCACGAAAAAGAAGGTGAATTATTAGAAACTATGGGTCATCATCAAAGAGCTTTAGAAGCTTATAAACATGCTTCTTCTTATGCAAAAGCCGTTGAAATAGCTAAAAAACATCTACCTAAATTAACTGAAAAAATCGAAGAAGAATGGGGAGATTATTTATATGATCAAAAAAATTATGAAAATGCTATTATTCATTATATCGAAGCAGGGTCAAAAGAAAGGGCAGTCGAAGCAGCAATTCAAGCAAGAAAATGGGAAAAGGCTATTGAATTAGTCAACCAACATCCAGATATTAATCCATCATTTTATATAGATATAGGAAGACATTTTGAATTCCAAAGAAAACTCGACCAAGCTGAAAAATATTATCTCAAATCAGGAGACCCTCTACAAGCTTTTAACATGTATGTCAATAGTGGAAAATGGGATAAAGTAGAACAAATCGCTAAAAAATATTTCAAAGACGAAGCAAGTAATAAAACATTATTAACTGAAGCCAAAAGATTCGAAAAAGAGGGTAGAACAAAAGAAGCTGAAAAATTATATATTTTAGCAGGAGAACATGATAAAGCAATTACAATGTATAAGAATTTAAAACAATACGATAATATGATAAGATTAGTTTCCATATATCGTTCAGATTATTTAAAACGTACTCACAAAATGATAGCTACCTATTTAGAAGCAGATAAAAACTTAAAACAAGCAGAAGAACATTATATTTTAGCTGGAGAATGGAAACTTTGTGCGCAAATGTATAAAAATTGTAACATGTGGGAAGATTGTCTTAGAGTTGCTAAAGTAAACGGTTCAAAAGCTGAGTTAAATGAATTAGCTAGAGGATGGGTAAATTCTTTGCCAAAAGATCAACAAATAAGTAAATTAATTTCAATGGGTTTAACAGAAGCTGCAATAGATATATATATTCAAAACAAAGATTTTGAAAACGCATTTAAATTAGCCGAACAACATGAAAAATATAAGATACCCGAAATTCATCTTAAATATGCTTATGAATTAGAAACAGAAAAGAGATATCAACAAGCAGAAGATCATTATATAAAAGCAAATAATGTACAAGAAGCTATTCAAATGTATGAACATATAGGTGATTTCTATTCTGCTTTAAGAATTGCTAGACAACATGACCAAGCAAGTGTATTTAATATATATTTCAATCAAGGTAAAATTTTCTTGGAAAAAGGTGACCTCACTAAAGCAGAAATGTGCTTTGTTAATGCTAAACAACCTGATTATATGGTTAAATATTATGTAAGTGAAAAAAATTATGCAGCAGCTATTGACTTTGCATCTAAATATTGTCCTGAATTAGTGGCTGATTTAAGAAATAAAAAAATATTAGATTCAACTAATGATAATATGACTGGAAAAGCTTTGTTAGATAATGCAAAATTATTTGAAGAAGGAGGAGACTTTAATAGAGCAATAGATGTTTATTTAGAAGTTAGTGAAAAGCACTTTGATGATCCTAATAAATTAGAAGAAATTTGGAACAAAGCAATTAGTATGGCAATGCAATATGATAAAAATAGAGCACCTGATATAGTATATCAAGTAGCATTAAAATTAACGAAAATTGGAAAATATCAAAATGCAGCTCAATTATTCGAAAGTATAGGTCAAATGGAAGAAGCTATTAATTGTTATTGTGAAGTTGATAATTATGATAGAGCTAGAAAAATAGCACAAACTATGAAATTTGGAGATGCTAAAGATAAATTAATGGCTAAAATAGATAGAATGGAAAAAGAATATTTCGTTAAACATGGAGATACTGAAGGATTATTAAATAAAAAAGATGAAGAAGGACTTAAAATGTTAATGGAAAAAGGTGAATATGAAAAATGTCTTGAAGCAGCTCAAAGCATATCTGATGAAATGTTTAATAAATATATCATAAACATAGTAAAAAAATATTTAGACAACAAAAATTTAGCTGGAACAGCAGACTTTTTAGAAAAACATAATACTCCAATTTATGAATATAATTTACAACTTTATAATGAAATTGCAATGGAAATTTTAGCCGATGAAAATTTAGATGAATTAAAAGCATTGAATGGTATGTTAAATTGTGTTAATAAGCAATTAAAAGGAAAAGAACAATATAAAAAACAATATGCAACAATGAGTAGATTAAATAACATAGCATATTATCAATATATCAAATTTACAATGAAACCTAAAAAAGAATCTTTTCCTAAATCATATTATAGAGTATGTGAAACTGTTTTAGCTTTTGGAGACATTATTAAATTTGATTTGGCTTTGTTAGATGCAGGTCTTGCTTGTAGAGATTTAGGAATGAAAGGTAATGCCTTAATATTATTAAATAGATACTTTGATGTTTATGATGAAATTAAAGACCCAGATAATCATTTAGAAGAGGAACCTGAATTAAAAGACACTGAATTTGGATTTTTACAAACATTTAAATCGCAAGAAAATATAATTAATGAATCTCAAAGAGAAGAAATTCATCAATGGATTATTAATACAGGAGTTGAAAAAAATATATCTAAAACTTTGAATAAAAAAACATGTCCTAAATGTAAACATCAAAATTTTGAAGCAAATACTGTTTGTTTAGCATGTAAAAATAAATTTGAAATATGTGTCATTACTGGAGCACCTATTTATCCAAATGTTGAAGCAGTTACTTGTAGTTCATGTAAAAGAAAAGGAATTAAAGAATGTTGGAAAGAATGGGTTGGCTTATTCCAAACTTGTCCTAATTGCCAAAGTGTTCAAATGACATATAAATAAAAATTTAAATAAATTAAATTTTTTAAAAATATTTATTAAAGAATCTTTTTAATTTGTCATTGAAAATATTTTTAATATCCACTATATTTTTTATTTTGAATTATTATAAAAATTAATTTTTTTAAATAAATATTTAAATATGTCTAAAACTGATGGCACAAATCCTTTACATTTAGTTGAAATTGAAAAAAAAAACAATACTAATAATAATACTCCACAAATTATTGTTAATAGAATTCAAGATTTTTCAACTACAAATTCAAATGCCAAAAGTTATATACAAATTCCTCCTTTATCAAAAAAATCGACAAAAAGAACAGATAGTAATCCATTAGATACCGATCACCATATAAATAAAGATAAAGAAAATGATAATAATGTATCACAAACAAAACATAATAATAATTTAACAAATAGTAATAATATTAATATTAATAAATTATATTTATCTCCTAATGTTATTCAAGAAAGAAGCAGTAATAATTCAGAACATTCAAAACGAAGCAGAAATTTATTATCACCAAATCCAATCCAATTATCTCCAAATACAAATAGAGGAAAATATTCATCTAAACCTTCAAATGAAATGACAAAAGTTATTTTTAAAGAACCACCAAAATTTTTAGCTATTAAAAAAGAAATAAATAATAATAATAATAAAGCAAAACGAACAGATAGAAATGGAGTTCAAATTTGTAAAGGAAATAAAAAAAAAGTAAAAGTAACTTTTATTGACCAAATTGATGAAAGTAAAAAATTTGAAGAAATTATTGATATCGAAAGTATAAAAAAATATAATATTAATTATGGAATACCAAAAGAAGATAAATATATAAAAGAAACGGTTTGTTGTTCATGTATTTTATTTTGATTCAATTTACAAATATGTTTGAGTTTTATTCGAAAATATTTTTTATTTATAAAAAAATTATATTTTTTAAATTTATTTATATAGACTTAATTATAGGCAGATTTTTTTAAGTATATTATTTAATGTTTAATAAATATATAATAAATAAATATTTATATATATATATTTAATTTGATGTTTTGATATTAAAAATATTAAAATATTTTATTTATAAAATATTTATATTATATTATTTATAAATATTTTTTATATTTATAATTTTTTAAAATATATAAAAATTAATTACTTGTCAATTTAAAATAATAAAATTATTAATTATTTAAATATTTAAAAAAGAAAATG
>JAEEGK010025099.1_pt1 | contig 12277 bp, 8 predicted proteins | sample 8958771 | NCBI WGS metagenome assembly JAEEGK01 (sample SAMN16246547, study PRJNA631951) | gut metagenome | biome: gut microbiome; feature: rumen; material: SC-attached | host: Bos | place: Iran: Karaj | collected 2018-10 | reverse complement strand
TCGCAAGAAGGCGAGGATGCCCGTCTATACAGCGCCGTGAAAGCACTGAGCGACTTCTGCTGCGAACTGCACATCAACGTGCCTACGGGCAAGGACTCGCTCTCGCTCTCGCAACAATATCCCAACGGTGAGAAGATTATCTCTCCAGGAACGGTCATCGTGAGTGCAGGCGGTGAGGTGTCGGATGTAAGGAAAGTAGTCAGCCCCGTGCTGAACAGCAATAAGAACTGCTCACTCTATCACATCGACTTCTCATTTGATGAGCAGCGACTGGGCGGTTCTGCCTTTGCACAGAGCCTTGGCAAGGTAGGCAACGATGTGCCTACGGTGAAAAATGCCGAATATTTTGCCGATGCCTTCAATGCTGTACAGGAGCTCATCAATCGCGGATGGGTGATGGCAGGACACGACATCTCAGCCGGTGGTCTGATTGTGACGCTGCTTGAAATGTGCTTCGCCAACACTCGGGGTGGTTTGCACATCAATCTGCATGATCTTGTAGCCTCCACCTCCTCCGAAAGAGGGGAGACCGACATTGTAAAGGCCCTCTTCGCCGAGAATCCCGGCGTGGTGATTGAGGTATCAGACGAACATAAGTTCGAGTTCCGCGAGTTCATGGAAGAGATGGGCGTTGGCTATGCCAAGATAGGCTATCCTGTGGAAGACAGCCGCACAATAGAGGTGGTCTATCCTGAAAGTACAAAAGAGCATGCTGAAACCCGTCAGTTGACCTTCGACATCGACCATTTGCGCGATGTATGGTATAAGACCAGCTATCTTTTGGACTGCAAGCAAAGTTTCAACGGCAAAGCTCTTGAGCGCTTTAAGAACTATAAGAATCAACCGCTTGAAATGAAGTTCCCGAGAGGCTTCACAGGAACGTTTGCACAATACGGACTCAACCCCGACCGTTGGAAGAGTGAGCAAGAGTCAATGTCACGCCCCAAGGCTGCTATCATTCGAGAGAAAGGCACCAATGGCGAGCGCGAGATGGCTTATTCGATGTATCTGGCCGGCTTCGATGTAAAAGATGTAATGATGACCGACCTCATCAGCGGACGAGAAACGCTCGACGAAGTGAACTTCATTGTGTTCTGTGGCGGCTTCTCCAATAGCGACGTTTTGGGGTCGGCAAAAGGTTGGGCTGGAGCTTTCCTATACAACCCGAAGGCGAAGGAGGCCCTCGATCGTTTCTATGCCCGCAAGGACACGCTCTCGCTCGGTATCTGCAACGGCTGCCAGCTGATGATTGAGCTCGGGCTCATAGAGGACAGAGGAGAGAGAAGAGATGAGAAAGAACGTCCTCGCATGCTGCACAACGACTCGCATAAGTTTGAGAGTGAGTTCATCACTGTTCAGATTCCAAAGAATAAGAGCGTCATGTTCGGCTCACTCAGCGGAAGCAAGCTCGGCCTGTGGGTGGCTCATGGAGAAGGTAAGTTCCATCTGCCTGAAGCTGAGGAGAACTATCACGTGATTGCCAAGTACAACCACCACGGCTATCCTGCCAATCCCAATGGTTCAGACTACGATGTGGCAGGACTGTGCTCAGCCGACGGTCGCCACCTGTGCATGATGCCCCATTTGGAGCGTGCCATCTTCCCCTGGCAGTGCGCATGGTATCCCACTGGTCGTCGTCAGGACGATGTGACACCTTGGATTGAGGCATTTGTGAATGCAAGGAAATGGGTAGAAAATGTTAAATAGACTATTTAAGACCTTCTTCAAGATTGGCATGTTCACCCTCGGTGGTGGATATGCCATGATTCCTATTATCGAGAATGAGGTGGTGGACAAGAACCAGTGGGTGTCGAAAGAAGAATTTCTCGACCTGATTGCCATTGCACAGAGTTGCCCCGGTGTGTTTGCCATCAACACCAGTATCTTCATTGGATATAAGCTGAAGAAGATGCCTGGTGCCATCAGCTGCGCTCTGGGCACTGCCCTCCCCTCTTTCCTCATCATCTTGGCCATTGCCATCTTTTTCCATCAGTTCCAGGACAATCCCATTGTGGCCTCAATCTTCCGTGGCATTCGCCCGGCTGTGGTGGCACTCATTGCCGTGCCTACATTCAATCTGGCGAAGAGTGCCCAACTGAAGTGGACAACCTACTGGATTCCCATAGCTGGGGCACTCGCCATCTGGGCACTGGGTGTGTCGCCTATCATCATTATCTTACTGGCTGGACTTGGCGGATGGCTTTACGGAAACTTGATTAAACCGACTGAGTAGAACCTTCCCCCCGACCTCTCCCTGAGGGACGGGGAGTTTATATATAAATAAATGATCTACCTCTATCTCTTCATCACTTTCTTCGAGATTGGCCTCTTTGGCTTTGGCGGAGGCTACGGCATGCTGTCGCTCATTCAGCATGAGACTGTGGAACACTGGCACTGGCTGACAGCATCGCAGTTTACTGACATTGTGGCCATCAGCCAAATGACACCAGGTCCTATCGGCATCAACTCGGCCACTTATTGTGGCTATACTGCCGTTGTCAATGCCGGCTACTCTGTTCCCATGGGCATTCTGGGTTCAGTCACAGCCACGTTCGCGCTGGTGCTTCCCTCACTCATCCTGATGATTCTCATCAGCAAAATGTTCATCAAGTACATGCACACGCAGACTGTTCAATCGGTCTTCTTGGGACTGCGCCCTGCCGTAGTAGGCTTGCTGGCTGCCGCCACCCTGCTGCTCTGCACGAAGGACAACTTCTCCTCACCCAGCGAGAACGCCTGGCAGTTCTGGATCAGCATCCTGCTGTTCACAGCCACTTTCATCGGCACGCTCGTCTTCCGCATCAATCCCATCAAGATGATTCTGATGAGTGCCTTCGCCGGACTGCTTCTGCTCTATTGAGATGTATGGCGATTCTCTCTTAAAGAAAAAGTTTTAAAAATATCTGTTTCATCTGTTTCTGCAAGTAAGACGTTGATTCACAGGCAGTTGTAAAGGAAGCAGATAAGAACGCATCCTACACCATCTGTTTCAGAATCAGTCACGATAGATGGCGCTATGTTTTAGGAAAGATAACATCAAAACAAGCGATACAAACTTTTTATGGTTCGTATCGCTTGTTTTTTGTAGATGAACGAAAATTAACGGTTATCAAACAGCATACAAGCGGATAGTTAACAATCACTAAACATCCGATGCAAACCACTCGTAATTGCAAAATAATCCCTACTTTTGTTCTATTCAGCAAAAATACAGAACTATGACTAAGAAACTTTTGTCTTTCCTCTTTTGTCTGGCAATGTGCCACACCGTCTTTTCACAAGCTCCCCAGCATCGTCCTCACCACCGCCGAATGGCATTCGTTACCGATACAGTCATGGCTCACGACCCTGTGATGGCCTTCGAGAACGGTATCTACTACTTGCTCTCCACAGGCAACGGACTGCAATGGGCCACCTCAAAGGATCGCAAGAACTGGGTGGTGCAACCCACGCCTTTCATCGAGCATCTTCCACAATGGACCCACGACTCCGTCCCCGGGTTCCGCAACCATGTGTGGGCACCCGACATCATTCGTTGGCACGACCGCTGGTGGCTCACCTACAGCTGTAGCACCTTCGGAAAGAACACCTCGGCTATCGGACTGATGAGCAGCGACCGACTGAACGGAAAATGGAAGGACGAGGGCTGTCTGGTGAAGTCAGAGGCCAAGCGCAATGACTGGAACGCCATCGACTCCAATATTGCTATCGACGAAAACGATACCCCCTGGCTCGTATGGGGATCGTTCTGGGACGGCATACAGATTGCGAGGTTAGAGTGGAAAGTGGATAGTGGAAAGTTTGCTACCGCGCCAGTTTCGTCCAGTGATGCGGTAGCAAACTCTACACTTTCCACTATAAACTGTAAAACCATCGCTCGCCGCTACATGAAGGGGGATCCGAAAGCCGCTGAGAATCCCACTTCGAAGTTTGCTGGACGCAACAGCATTGAGGCACCGTTCATTTTCAAGAAGAATGGGTGGTACTATCTGTTTGTATCGTGGGACTACTGCTGTCGCGGAGCCAAGAGCAACTATCGCGTGGCAGTGGGTCGTTCCAAGAACATTGCAGGCCCCTATCTCGACCGTGAAGGCAAGGACATGCTCGTGGGTGGCGGCACGCTTTTCCTCGAAGGCGACAAGAAAGAATATGAAGCCGCAGGCCACTGCGCCGCCTATACCTTCACCACTCCACAGGGAGACGAAGAAGACATTTTCATCTGCCACGGCTATTCTACCAAGCTGAAAGGCATGGCCATTCTCATTCAGCGCCCCATCAAGTGGACTGCCGATGGATGGCCTACACTCTAAGCCACAGAAAACGGGCTATACGTCATTTCAGATTTCCTCAATCACCCAATCTCCTACGGTGCGAGTGTCTGAGCTGAAGCTGATGCCGGCCTTCACCACACGGCGACCGTCGGTCTGGTAGGGCAGTGCGTAGCTCTTTGAATGAATCTGGGCCAGTGCCTCCTGAGCAGTACCATCGACCTTCAGCTCCAAGACGTAGGTGGTGTCGGGCATCAAGACAACCATGTCAACCCTTCCGCCAGCTACCTTTACTTGTGTGCGTACATAGACGTTCAACATGGAGAAAATCAAGTAGAACGTATATTCATAGAAGCCTTCTTTGTTGGCGGCATCTTCTAATTTTTTCTTGAACCCTTCTACATACGGAATGCCTGCCAAGTAGGCCTGCATCTCCCGCAGAGCCTGTTCGAGGTCGTGCTTCTGCAAAGCACGCCAGAACTTCAGGGCAAAGCCAATCTGGGCATTGCCAGAGTCAAGTCCGATATAGGTGGGCATCAGTCCTCTGATAAAGCCTATGCGCACCTCCTGATTGGGAATGGCCAGAATGTATGTGTCCGAATAGCGATCGTAGTCCTTGATGGTGAGATAGCCGCTCTGATAGAGCAGGGGTAGGGCCGTAATCATGGCCTCGGTAGGAACATCAAACGACTGCGCCGTTTCCTCCATTCGGTCGAGTGTGGTGATGTCGGTATGGTAATGCTGCATCTGCCGAATAAGATAGGAGGGAGTGCCAGATGCAAACCAGCCGGAAGTCAGGTCCTTGTCGTCCAATGCGTTGAGCAGACTGAAAGGATTATAGATGTCGGGCGAAGTCTTGGCGAAGTGATAGCCGTCGTACATGTTCTTGATCTTTTGGAACATCTCCTCGGGCGAACATTCGTTTTCTTCGGCCATTTGGGCAATGTCCTCACTCAGCTGGGTCTTCACCTCCTCCTCAGTGATGCCACAGATGGCGGCGAAGTCGGGACGCATAGTGACGTTCTTCAGGTTATTGATGGTACTGAAGATGCTGAGCTGAGAGAATTTCGTGATGCCAGTGATGAAGCAGAAACGAAGATAGGGATCGCTGGCCTTCAGCGGCACATAGAGCTCCTGCATCACGCGGCGGAACCCAGGCAGTTGCTGCTCCTCATGCAGCACCTCAAGCAAGGGAGCATCATACTCGTCGATGATGACCACAGCCTGACGGCCCGTCTGCTCGCAGGCACGGCGCACGATGCCCTGTAGCAGTGAGCCAGGGGTCACTTCCCTCTCCTCGCGTCCATATTTCTTTGCATATTCCTCCAGTACCAGCATGATGCGCTGTTGCAAAGCCTGCGCATTTTCCTGGCTCTTGCATACGCTCAAATCAACGTGAATCACGGGATATTCGGTCCATTCCTGCTCCAGCGACATGATCTTCAGCCCCTCGAACAAGTCTTTGCGCCCCTCGAAATAGCTACGCAACGTAGAGGAGAGCAATGACTTGCCGAAGCGGCGCGGACGACTCAGAAACACGTAGTTGCTCAGCCGAGTGAGTTTCCATATCAAGTCTGTCTTGTCAATATACACGTATTTGCCTTCGATAATCTTCTCAAAGGTCTGTATTCCCACAGGGTATCTGCGCTCGCTTCCGGTCATTGTCATCATCGTTGCAAATGTTTACAGCGCAAATTTATACAAAAATCGCGAAACTGCCAAAAATACGACCCTAATTCTGACAATCGAATTCCCATTGTTCGTCTAAATTGTTTTTCGATTTTCAAGACAAATGAAAATGCTGAAATAGAGAAAAAAAAGGGTGTTTTGAGAGATATGAGGAGAGTCTATACTGTTCTAATTAAGAAATTCGGTGTTCATATTAGCAAATATTTCACGTTTCTTTACATCTATTTCGCCCATTTTCTCCATTTTTGCAACTATCATAAAGCCTGTTTTCAGCCAAAATCCAGCAGGTTTTGGGTGAAATCACGAGACGATCTTGGAAACATCACGTTGCGATTTAGGTTATTTCGTATTGCGATTTAAACTAAATCGCGAGATGATCTATCCACCGAGGCATCGTGAAATGGCCTAAATCGCTGAAAACCCTTGTTGCAAAAGGCTTTTCAGAAAATCATTTTTATAACTTACTGAAATACAACAAGTTGCAAAACGGTCAAAACTCGCAAATTTCAGAGCAAGTTAGGTGTTGCTGAATTTTTTGCGAGTTTTGACGGGGCATTGGGCTAAAAAATCGAAAAATCTTCTCCTTATTATATTTACGCGCGTGTGATGCACGCAAGTCATTTTTTTGGGCATTTTCTTGGCGCGTATCAAAATTTTTTCTATTTTTGCAGGGACTAAAAACCATTTTGACAACTTTAAACACCTAAAACTATGGAAGTTGAGAAAATCATGCAAGCTCTGGAGCGTAAGCACCCGGGCGAATTGGAGTATCTTCAAGCAGTAAGAGAAGTGCTGGAATCCATCAAGGATGTGTATAACCAGCATCCAGAATTCGAAAAAGCCAAAATAGTAGAACGCATTGTGGAGCCTGAGCGCATCACCACGTTCCGTGTGCCCTGGGTAGATGACAAGGGCGAGGTGCAGGTGAACATTGGCTATCGAGTGCAGTTCAATAGCGCCATCGGCCCGTACAAGGGCGGTCTGCGTTTCCACCCCTCAGTGAACCTTTCCATCCTGAAGTTCTTAGGCTTCGAGCAGACGTTCAAGAACGCACTGACCACACTGCCTATGGGCGGTGGCAAGGGCGGCAGCGACTTTGCTCCTCGCGGCAAGAGCGATGCTGAGATCATGCGCTTCTGCCAGGCCTTCATGACCGAGCTCTACAAGGTGATAGGTCCCGATATGGACGTGCCTGCAGGCGACATTGGTGTGGGTGGCCGCGAGATAGGCTATCTGTTCGGCATGTACAAGAAGTTGACGTCACAGTTCCACGGTGCCACGCTCACGGGCAAGGGCATTGAGTGGGGCGGCAGCATCCTGCGCCCTGAGGCTACAGGCTTTGGTGCCCTCTACTTTGTGAACCACATGATGCAGACCCACGGGCTGGACATCAAGGGCAAGACCGTGGCACTCTCCGGCTTCGGCAACGTGGCCTGGGGTGCAGCCAAGAAGGCTACCGAACTGGGTGCCAAGGTGATTACCATCAGTGGTCCCGACGGTTATATCCTGGATGAGGCTGGCCTGGATGCCGAGAAGATTGACTATATGCTGGAGCTGCGTGCCAGTGGCAATGATATCTGTGCTCCCTATGCAGAGGAGTTCCCCGAGGCTAAGTTCTTCGAGGGCAAGAAACCCTGGGAGGCCAAGGCCGATATCTATCTGCCCTGTGCTACACAGAACGAGCTCAATGGTGAGGATGCCGACCGTATCCTGGCCAACAAGCCTCTGTGCGTAGCTGAGGTGTCGAATATGGGTTGTACTGCCGAGGCTGTGAATAAGTTCATTGCCGCAGGCCAGCTCTTCGCACCCGGCAAGGCAGTGAATGCCGGCGGTGTGGCTACCTCAGGCCTGGAGATGACACAGAACTCTATGCGTATCTCCTGGACTGGCGAGGAGGTTGACCAGAAGCTCCATCAGATTATGCAGGGTATCCATGAGCAGTGCCTGAAATACGGCAAGGAGCCTTCTGGCTATGTGAATTATGTGAAGGGCGCTAACGTGGCTGGCTTCATGAAGGTAGCCAAGGCCATGCTCGCCCAGGGAATTGTATGAGTATAAGAAAAAAGATATTATTATTCATGCTAACAGTAAGCCTTACCGTTCTGGGCCAGATCCAGGTCGGTAAGGCTTCATATTATTCTAAGAGAGCTACGGGACGCATGACTGCCAGTGGTGACCGGTTGCATCATGATAGTCTGACATGTGCCCATCGCTCCTATCCCTTCGGCACACTGTTGCAGGTTACCAATCCCTCCAACGGAAGAATGATTGTGGTGAGGGTCAACGACCGCGGTCCTTTTGTCCGCGGACGTATCGTGGACCTGTCGTGGGCTGCTGCCAAGGTACTGGGCATCCTCTCAACAGGTGTGGCCAACGTGATTATTGAACCGTTGGAACATTTCCATATTCCCATGAAGAGAGACCGTGACAATATCCTCCCGAGGGTCTATGAGGCTGTAGAGACAGAGGAATTCCCCTGGAAACCTATTCACGGACATTCTTTGCCGTAGGCACCGTGAACTGGCGTGTCTGTGAGGTGACCTCCTTGCCTCCCTGTGCTACACCCACACGTACCATAATCTCCCCATCTTTCAGTCGCTTGTCGGCCAGTATGGTTGCCGTATAGCGCACGCCCTGGCGCGGACCGATACTCTCAATCTTCAGGTTGGGCGAGATATTGATATGCTTGTTGCCCGTCACGTCCTCCACGAACGGACAGACGTCGTAGACGGTATTGTCGGACGTGTTGTGGATCTCGAACACCACCGAACACTCCTCGCCGCGTGTCAGTACGCCGTCGTGCTGTGTCTCGGTAATCATGGCATGGCGGATCTCCAGCATAGATATCTCGTCGTCCATATAGATGATATCGTCGGCAGGCTGCTGACGGCGCTGGGGCATGCGCTCCTCGTATTTCCGTTCCTGCGCCTTGTCTATGGCCGATCCGATGGCTGCACCGGCCGCGATGCCGCCCACGGTACCGATGATGGCACCCGTGTGGTGTCCGCGCCAGCCACCTGTCAGTCCGCCGATGGCAGAGCCAATGACGTGTCCGAACTCACCGCCCATGTGGGCTCCCACGGCGGTATTCGATGTGCAGCTGCTCATCAGCAGGAGCACGCCTAAAATGAAAATCACTCCTTTCTTCATATCTTTCACGCTTTTGGTTTACGTCTTATCTGCATGACGATGAGTGCCACGACACAGAGCAGTATCAGTGTCAGGGCGATATAGGCCAGTGTCTCTGTGGTGTCCAGTGACTTGGGGAAGAAGCTGAGCACCACCTCATGATGGCCGGCGGTGACAGGCATGGCACGCAATACGTAGTTGACGCGTCCCAGTTCCACTTCCTCACCATCCACGGTGGCAGTCCATCCCGGATAGTATATCTCAGAGAATACCAGCACGCCACCCTTCTTGCTCTCAACGCTATAGGTCAGCTGGTTGGGCTCGTAGGCTGTCAGTTCCACTGTTGAGGTGGAATCCTGTGGCACGGCCTCGCCCAGTACCTGCTGGAACTGCTTGTCGGCCACGGCCTCATGTCTCAGGTCTGTCTGTCCCAGGGCATCCAGTTCCTGGTTGGCATTGTCCACATACTTCACCTTGTCCACGAACCAGGCATTGCCATAGGCATAGGGGTTCTGTACCTCGATGTTCTGCTGTGCCAGGAGGAAATACTTGGTGTTGAGCATGTTGAGCACATTCCAGATGCTGTCACCGTTGACCTGTGTCAGGTCACCGTAGAACGACTGGATGGACTCCTTCACGGCATTGGTCTGACCGGAGATATAGCGCTCTATCAGTTCCTGGTAGCGGCGCAGTTTGGCGGCATGGTATCCGCCCACGCTCTTATGGTAATACGATGTCTCGTTCTCATTGAACACGTTCGGAGCCAGGTTCAGCACGCGGTAATAGAGCGTAGGATCATCCATGATACGCTGGTCGGCCTCTGTGAGCGGACGGATCTGCTGACGTTCCACCTTCTTCATGAACTGCTTCTTGTCGTTGGGGTTCAGATAGCGGCGGTTGACCTGCCACAGGTCAACCAGGCAGATAACCAGCAGCAGTGCAGCCATCATCCATGTCTTCAGTTTCTTCGCACGGTAGAGCAGCAGTACCAGTGTGCCCAGCACGATGATGAAGAATGAACGCCAGCAGTCGGCTGTGAACACGGCCTGACGGGCCTCACTCAGAGCCTCCAGCAGGGCGTCGGCATCAGCCGGCGGTGGGAGTATCTGATGGAAGATGTTGGCCTCTGCATCCGTGTAGAAGTCGAAGAACATGGTGGGAGCCACGGCAAACAGCAGGGCGATACCACCTGTCAGGGCAAAGGCGATGAGGATCTGGGGATTGAGGTTGCGAGGTCTGATGTCTGATGTCTGAGGCTTCTCAGAGATAACCAGCTCCTTCAGTGCCAGCATGGCCATCAGCGGGATGGTGAACTCGGCAATGACCAGTATGGACTCCACGGCACGGAACTTCGCATACATGGGCATGTAGTCGATGAACAGGTCGGTAAGTCCCATGAAGTTCTTACCCCATGCCAGCATGATACTCAGGAGTGTGGCTGCCAGCAGGCCCCATGTCAGTGGGTTGCGATAGCAGATCAGCAGGCACAGCACTGCCAGCATCAGCACAAAGGCACCTACGTAGACGGGACCCATGGTGCCGTTGGCACCCTCTTCCAGGTTCTCTTCCCAGTACTGGGTGAAGTAGAGACCCTGCTGACTCAGGTAGTCGAATACCTGTGAGGCCTTCATCACCTGTCCGTTGCCTACGTTGACCGACATATCCTTGATGGCTTTCTTGGCGGCGTCGTCCTCAAAGAGCAGGTGCATGGAAGTACCGCCCTTGGTATTGGGTACCAGCAGTGTCCATGTTTCGCCGATGCCGTAGCTGTAGTCAGTGATATATGAGCGCTCCAGACCACTGTCGGTCTGGTTGCTGGTGTTCTTCTTGACCAGTTCGCTCTTGCCGCGCATGGTCTCCTTGGAGTACTGCCATGTGTGGTAGAGGTTGGAGGCGTTGACCATCACGCCCAGCAGTCCGCCAACGATACAGACGCCCAGCGCCTTGCCGATGTGTGCGTACTCCTTTTTCATCACGGCATCCACGATGAAGGCCAGTACCATCAGGAGGATGACGAACAAGTAGTAGTATGTCATCTGTACGTGGTTGGCATGTATCTCAAGGGCGCCAAAGAGGGCGGTAACCAACAGTCCCCAGAGGTATTTCTTCCTGAAGGCCAGGACGATACCGCCAATCATAGGCGGCAGATAGGCCAGCGCCATCACCTTCCACAGGTGTCCGGCAGCGATGATAATCAGGAAATAGGTGCTGAAGGCCCAGAGCACGGAGCCCAGTGCGGCCAGCTGCTGACGGAAATCGAAGGCACGCAGCAGGATGTAGAAGCCCAACAGGTACACGAACAGGTACCACACATTATCGGGCAGCCACAGATGGTAGGCATCCTCCACCTTCGACAGCAGGTCGGTACTGTCGTATGAGGGTGATATCTGATAGGTAGGCATACCGGAGAACAGAGAGTTGGTCCAACGTGTACGCTCACCCGTCTTCTGATAATACTGGGAAGCCTCCTCGCCCATACCCATTCCGGCTGATACGTCGCCCTGACTTAACACACGGTCTTGTACGTCAGCGGGATAGAAATAGGCAAAAGCCAATACAGCAAAGAATACCACTGCCAGCACATCGGGCAGCCACTGCTTAATCAATTTCATTTTTATATTACTTACTAGTTTTAAATTTCTGGCCGCAAAATTACGAATTTTTTCTTAAAGTGCAACACGATTCTGCAAAAAAGGCCATGGAACAGACCTTGCAGGTGTTTATTCCTCCATCTCTTCGTCCAGACGGTTGCCCCATAGGTATTTCTTTGTCTCACGGGCAGCAACGCCACTGAGCAGGAGCAGGGCTACGAGGTTGGGTATCGTCATGAGGGCATTCATGCAATCGGCAATGTTCCAGATGATATCCAGGCTGATGATAGAGCCGAAGAATAGGGCCACGATATATAGGATGCGATAGAAACGGTTAGTGCGTCGTGCTTCTATATAGTTCACAGCACACTCGCCATAATAACTCCAACCCAAGATGGTGCTGAAGGCAAAGGTGAGAATACCAAATGTCAATAGGGGTGCACCTACATAAGGTATCTTGGAGAAGGCTACCTTGGTAAGGGCTGCGCCATCAGAGTAACTGATGTCTGGATAGGCCAGGATACTGCTGACGAGTACCAACCCTGTGAGGGCGCAGATGACAACGGTATCCCAAAAGGTTCCTGTGCTCGATACTAATGC
>JAEEGK010025098.1_pt1 | contig 12277 bp, 11 predicted proteins | sample 8958771 | NCBI WGS metagenome assembly JAEEGK01 (sample SAMN16246547, study PRJNA631951) | gut metagenome | biome: gut microbiome; feature: rumen; material: SC-attached | host: Bos | place: Iran: Karaj | collected 2018-10 | reverse complement strand
GGAAAAATCGGATATGTGGGCGGCATGAACATCAACAATCACTATTTCTTCCAGTGGCGGGATACGCATCTGCGGATCGAAGGAAACGCCGTCGCCTCCCTCCAGACCTCATTCATGGATTCCTGGATGACCTCCGGCGGATCGCTCAAACGGCAGCTTCCCGAGTATTATCATGCATACAACAGCCTGCCGGAAGGAGTTTTCAAGGACAAGGTGATGCAGATCGTTCCCGACGCTTCGGACGCCCGTTGGCCCATCTTGAGAATGGGATATGAATGGATCCTCCAGAACGCCAAGCGCTATGTCTATATCCAGACCCCTTATTTCGTGCCCCCGGAGCAGATCCTCAGCTGCCTGAAATCCGCTGCCCTGCGGGGTGTCGATGTCCGGATCATGCTGCCCGAAAAAGTGGATACACCGTTCATGGGGCCGGCCAACAAGGCCTATTACCAGGAATGCATGAATGCGGGTGTCAAGATCTATGAACGCGGCGGCGAGTTCATCCACTCGAAGACCCTGGTCTGCGACGACTATCTCTCCCAGATCGGCACGGCCAATATCGATAACAGGAGTTTCAACCTGAATCACGAGGTGAACGCATATATCTACGATGCCGAGACGGCATTGGCCAACAAAGAGATATTTTTCAAGGATCTGGCCCTTTCCAAAGAGATCTCGCCCGTCGAATGGTATCATTCGCGGAAATGGTATCAGAAGCTTCTCTCCAGATTGCTGCGTCTCCTGGCCGGTGTCCTTTGACAGCACTGAAACTATGGTAAAAATGCTTGATTATTAAGAATATGTGGGGTAAACCTTGGAGAATGAAGGAGGGCTTTCTCATCGGAGCGGGCCTGCTTTTTACGGGCCTGCTGCTGCAGGTGGCGCTCGGTCCTGTAGACTGGAGCCTTCTTGCCTGGCCGGTCAACCTGATCGTTTTGATTCTGCTGCTGGCCGTCGTCGGCGGGATGTACGCCTTGCGGCGGAAAGTGTATGCCTTCGAGTGGATGATGCATGCGGGGGCCGCTGTCCCCTGCCTCATCTATGCGACGTCCCTGACCATCCTGATGGGCCTGCTCCCGCAGGTGAGGATGGGCGGTGTTCCGTGGCTGAGCCAGATGCTTCGTTTCTGGCCTTTCGCGCTCATTTGGGCCTGGATGATGGTAATATCCGCCCTGGCCGCGGTGAATCATCTGCTGCGCTGGAAGGTAAAGGAGATACCGTTCATCTTGAACCACTTAGGAGTTGTCGTGGCCATCGTCTCCGCTACGCTGGGAAGTGCCGATACGAAGGACCTTCAGATGACGGCCTTTGCCGGAGAGCCCGAATGGCGGGCGCTGAATGAAGACGGGACGGTGGTGGAACCGGGTTTCACCATCGAACTGCAGCGGTTTACCATGGAAGAGTATCCGGACCATACCCCCAAGCGCTTTGCGTCGGATATTTCCGTCCATACGAAGGACGGGAAAACCGTCGCCGGCACGGTGGAAGTGAATAAGCCCCTGAAGGTGGACGGCTGGAAGATCTATCAGTACGGCTATGATGTGATGGCGGGCCCTGAAAGCGCCTACAGCGTATTCCAGCTGGTACGCGACCCTTGGATCACCTGGGTGTACCTGGGCATCTTCATGATGCTGGCGGGCGCTCTGTGCCTCATGTTCTTCATGGCCCCTAAACCAGTAAAGCAATGAGTTGGGATTTATTTGTCTGGTTCGCACTGGGAGCCGTGCTCCTGTGGGCCGCGGGCGCTTTCTTCGCCTGGAAAGGACGGAAGGCATGGGTCTATGCCTGCACGCTGACCGGCATCGCCGTCTTCTTCGCCTTCATCCTGGGTATGTGGATATCCTTGGAACGTCCCCCGCTGCAGACGATGGGCGAGACCCGCCTGTGGTACTCGTTCTTCCTGCCGGTGGCAGGCATCATCGTCTATGGCCGCTGGAAGTATAAATGGATCCTGAGCTTCAGCACGATGCTGTCTCTCGTCTTCATCTGCGTGAACCTGTTCAAGCCCGGCATCCATACCAAGAATCTGATGCCGGCGCTCCAGAGCCCCTGGTTCGCCCCGCACGTGATCGTGTACATGTTCTCCTACGCCCTGCTGGGCGCCGCCACGGTCATGGCGGTCTATATGCTCATCAAGAAAGGGACGACGGAGAAAGAAATCAACCTGACGGACAACCTGGTCTATGTGGGCCTGGCTTTCCTTACCTTCGGGATGCTTTTCGGCGCCCTCTGGGCAAAGGAAGCCTGGGGTACATACTGGGCCTGGGATCCTAAGGAAACCTGGGCCGCCGCCACCTGGCTCTGCTATCTGGTGTACCTGCACCTGCGCAAGGCGCGGCCCGGCGACTGGAAAGGCGCCTGCGTGCTCCTTCTGGTGAGTTTCGTGTGCCTGCAGATCTGCTGGTGGGGCATCAACTATCTGCCTTCCGCCAGAGGACTCTCCGTCCACACCTATTGACGGCGCGGACCTATTCCCACTCGAAGTTTTCCTTCCCGGCGCCCACCTCGAAATGGTATTTGACGATACCGCGGTCGATGTCGGTATAGGCGGCGTTATTGCAGTCGATATGGACCTTGTTGCCTCGGCCTTTCAGGAAGAAAGACTGTTTGTTCACGGCCGTAGGGGCGAGCAGGGCGGCATCGACACCGGCTTTGAACCAATCGGGCGCTTCCCCTTCGTAGGAACTGACTTCCTCCGGGGTCTTGCACTTGTGCTGGACTCCCTGGTTGGCACCGTATCCCAGGACGATGACGCCGGCCTGGATGGCCTCGCCGGACTGCTTCCGGGCCTTGTTCTTCCCGAAAGACCCGCTGACCCACCAGGAATTCAGTCCGAGCGTCTGCGCGAACAGGGCAATGTCGATGCCGCAGTATCCCAGCTTTTCCTGGGCATCCGGGATGTCCGGAGAGCTCAGCAGGAGATAGTTCCGGGTGCCTTTGGCGCCCATCAGGCGCATGACGCCCCAGACGGGGGCCTTCTCCCCCGCGATGAATTTCATCTGAACGCCGTAGGCGGCATTCATCCGGGCGACGCGTTCGTTCAGTTGGCCGATGATATCTTCCGGAATCGGCCTGTCCGTATAGGTCCGCACCATATGCCGGGCGGAAATGGCTTCTTTGATGGTCATAACTTCTTGTTCTTTTTCGTAAATGCCAGGGAATCGCCCCAGGCGTCGTAAAGGATTCTGTGGCCGATGGCGGCGAGGCGGACGTCCAGGCAGGTCTGGCACTGGTCGGGCCGGTCCTTGACGCAGGCCTTGTCCGGGTAGATGAAATAGCTCTCGCGGTACTCCCCAGGCGTGAGGTTCGGCATGATGACGTTGGCCCCGGCGGCGATGGCCTTTTCCCGGCCCTGCGGGTCGATGGTCTGGTTGGCGGTGGCCGCCACCATGTTGATCTCGGGCATCATGATCCGCAGGACGGCAATCATCTTGAGGGTCATGTCCATCCGGTCCTTTGCCGACGGGATGATGTCTCTGTGCCGATACAGGGGCGTGTCAGGATGCGGGATGTAGGGACCCAATCCGACCATTGCCACATCCATCTGCTTGAAAAACAGCAGGTCTCCTGCCAATTGATCCAAGGTCTGGAAAGGGAGTCCGACCATCACGCCGGTTCCCGTCTGATAGCCGAGGCGCTTCAGGCTCTCCAGGCATTCGATCCTTTTGCGGAAGCTGTGCTTGTCGTTCCGGGGGTGGATCTTGTAATAGAGTTCCTCGTCCGACGACTCGATCCGCAGCAGATAGCGATGGGCCCCGGCTTCGAACCAGCGACGGTAAGTCTCCTCGCTCTGCTCCCCCAGCGACAGGGTGACGCCGAGACTGCCGCCGTCGATTTTCTTGATCTCGCGGACCAGCCATTCGATCCTGTCGATGAACTCGGCATCGCTACGTTCCCCGCTTTGGATGGCCACGGAACCGTAGCCCAGATCGTGCGCAAGATGGGCGCAGTCAAGCACTTCCGCGTCAGAGAGGCAGTAGCGCGCCACGTTCCCGTTTCCGCTCCTGAGGCCGCAGTAAAGGCAGTTTTTCTCGCATACGTTGCCGTATTCGATAAGTCCCCGCAAATGGACATAATTGTCCAGATGGGCCAACTTCACCTCCTGCCCCCGCCGGAGAAGGTCCGTCATCCGAGCCCCCTCTGCCGACAGCAGAACCTTGATGTCATCCCGGTCAAGATCCGGCTTATGAAGTATGTCGTCAAACGCCATCCTCGTCATTTCTCCACGAAGATACGGATTATTCCCTGCACCGCCAATAAAAAAGGGAGATGTCATCATCTGCATCTCCCAGACCTTCTTCTGTGCCAAGACGGTTTAGACAGGGTAGTCTTCAAAAGCGTACAGCACGGTGGACAGATAACGCTCTCCGGTATCGGGGAGCAGGGCCACGATGGTCTTTCCGGCATTCTCTTCCCGGGATGCCAGGGCGAGGGCCGCGCTGAAGGCCGCACCGGAGGAAATGCCCACGAGAAGGCCTTCCCGCGACGAAAGCTGGCGGGATGCGCCGATGGCGGCATCGTCCTCGACCGTCAGGATCTCGTCCACGACGGCACGGTTGAAGGTGGCGGGCTCGAAGCCGGCGCCGATACCCTGGATCTTGTGCTTGCCGGCGACGCCGGTGGACAGGACGGCGGAAGAAGCAGGCTCCACGGCGACGACTTTCACGGCCGGATTGTGCTTCTTCAGGGCCTTTCCGGTGCCGCTCACGGTTCCGCCGGTGCCCACGCCGGCCACGAAGATATCGACCTTCCCTTCCGTGTCACGCCAGATTTCCTCGCCGGTGGTGCGTTCGTGCACGGCCGGATTGGCGGGATTCACGAACTGGCCGAGGATGACCGCACCGGGCGTGCTGTCCCGGAGTTCTTCGGCTTTGGCGATGGCGCCCTTCATGCCGGTGGCGCCCGGGGTCAGTTCCAGCGTAGCTCCCAGGGCCTTGAGGAGGCTGCGGCGCTCCTGGCTCATCGTCTCCGGCATCGTGAGAATCACCTTGTAACCTTTGGCCCGGCCCACCCAGGCCAGTCCGACGCCGGTGTTGCCGCTGGTGGGTTCGATGATGGTCGCGCCCGGCTTCAGTACGCCGCGGCGTTCGGCATCTTCGATCATTTCCAGGGCGATGCGGTCCTTGACGCTGCCGCCCGGATTGAAATACTCGAGTTTGACGAGAATGTCAGCCTTCTGACCGGGAAAAGCCTTGACCTTCAGCAGCGGAGTGTTCCCGATAAGTTCCGTGAGTGAGTTGTACACCATAACTAATTAGAATTAAAACATAAAACAAAAGCCCCTGCGCAATCCTTGATTGGCAGGGGCGTATCCTTATTGCTCGTGGAAATATTCTTCAGAATACTCAGGCAGACGTCGCACCGTACCAATCCATAAGACCGGCACAGCAGCAACAAGTATTAGCCTTCAGCGTAAGCATCTGATGCAAATGTAAGTAAAGAATTTTAAAAAGCAAATATATTTCGAAAAAACTTTCGGATTTCTTTTTTTGCGGGATGTTTTGTACTTTTACGAGGAAACTGAACAATCGTCTGGACATGAAACTAGCAGAAGCATTGAACCAGCGGGCGGATCTCCAGAAACGGATCGCCCAGCTCCGGGAACGTCTCGCCAACAACGTGAAAGTGCAGGAGGGAGACCAGCCTGCGGAGAAGCCGGAAGACCTCTTCCGGGAACTGGAAGCCTCCCTGAAGCAGCTGAAGGACCTCATCGTCAGCATCAACCGCACCAACCAGGAAACCGTCTGGGAGGGAAAGACCCTGACCGAACTGATCGCGGAAAAGGATGTCCTGTCCATGCACCTGTCCGCGCTCCGGACCACCCTCGATGCCGCCAACGTCCGCAGCGACCGCTATTCCCGCAATGAAATCAAGTTCGTCCGGACCGTCGATGTCAACGACCTCCAGAAACGTGTCGATGACCTCTCCAGGGACCTGCGGGAACTGGATTCCAAGTTGCAGCAGGCGAACTGGATGACCGACCTCAAGTAAAGCCGAGGCAGGGCGGGCACACCTCCGGACGGGAGGTAAAAACGTCCAACCCACTTTAGGTGATCATGGGAAACGGAGCCGTTCCCGCATAGAATCGTCCGGCTCAGCACCTCGTACAGGCGCACAGTTCATGGTGTACACTTTACTACCGCGTGCCGACTGCCAAAGCAACCTCCCCCGGTTTGGGGGAGGTTTTTTCATGCGTTACTTAAACTCTCTCACGAAGCGGACGCCTCTTCTCTCGAACGACATCAGAATCTTGCCGAAGGCCTTGTGCGGCTCTTTCAGCGCGAACTTCTTTCCGAGAACCTTGAGGAGAGAATCGGCCTGCTTGACCTTGAGACTGTCCTTGAGCTTAGCGGTGTGAAACTGGGAAACGGTGACGATATCCTTCTTTACAGGGTCATCGTCCCAGCCGTCCCGCACCAGGATGAACTGCCCGTTCTCCACCTTCGCTACGATGCTGTAGCCATTGCGGTTGAAATACGTGGCTTCAGGAACATTGTTGTTCCAGACGATCTCGATCTCCGGAGACCGCTGCTTTTTGGTGTCGGATTTAGCTGCCATAGGAAATATCTAATTTGTGGTCGTGAGGTAAAGATAAGAAAAAAACGCTGAAAACACAACGCTCAGTTCTTGATTACCCGGAAAGTGACGGTCTGGCAGCCCAGAAGGCCCATGCCGTCGGCGGCCTCGATGATGCCGACGAACTCGGTATTGACGTCAGACGTCGCGAACGGAATCTCAACCACACCGTTCTCGTCCGTCAGCACGGCGGGTTGCCATTGCAGGAGGTTCCGGAAGTCCGGCGTTGGTGAGGCGAGATCCAACTCATCGGGCTGGTAGAACTCGCGCTTGGGATAATACCCCTGGGCTTTCCACATGCCGTTCATGGCCAACAACTCGTCTTCGGTGTAATACGGCCCCTGGTATTCGATGTGTTTGATGTCCGTGACATACCAAAGTCCTCGCGGATCGTCGGGAATGGGCTCATATTTGATCAGCTCATAGGTCTTCCCTCGTTGGGGCATCAAGCGTTTTCTTCTATATTCCGTTCCCATACAACCCGTAGGGTGATGTGAATAACCGTTGTAGTCGTTCAGATACGGCATTTCCGGCTGACAATCGCATACCCATTCGCCGCTTGACATGATAGCCAGACTGTCGAGGTAGCCCGTCACTTTGTCCCGCGCGATGGAATGCCGTTTAGCCTTGACGATAGATTCATTCAAGAGAGTCGTTTCGGGATCGTAGTAGAAGACAGGTTCTTCGTCTTCCGCTGCAAATATTTGATTTTTCGCAAGATACCGCATTCTCCCCTGCCGGTGGACGTCGATGCTGTCGAACGGACTGTCCAATGTCAGTCTTGGTTTGGGCTTCTCGACCATGGGCTTTAAATAGATTCTCCCCCGCATATTGTCCATGAGGTATGGGCCAATTTCAAACCGTCCCAGAGAATCCGACATCACCAGGCAGGTATCCCCTTGCGGCGAAAGAGCCTGGATAAACTGCAGCCGTTCGACCCGGTCCCTGCCGCTGATACCGTCCATCAACACTTGTCCCATCGCCGGAACCGCGGCGAGAAGCAGGCTTAAGGCCGATATGACAATTCGGTATCTCATTCTATTCATCCCATACATAGCGCCGCCAGCCTTGGGTCATCAACAGCAGGTCAAGGGCGTAGAGACGGTCGGCATTGGTTTCATCAAAGTAATAGGTGGGGTTGAAGATGTCTCCCCGGATCTGCTCGGATAAGTAGCTGTGAGACATGATGTTCTCGTGGCCCGGCAGGTAGAGATAGGCCTTGTCGAAGATGCTCACGGCCACTTCCGCCCGGACGGGATTTCCCTCCGCGTCCGTCACCTGTATGCGGACCTTTCCCTGCTGGCGGAGATTGTACCGTTCCTCGTCCGTTGTCGCCGTGATGTTCAGCCTTTTCTCGGGGTTCACGTAGACCAGCCGTTCGGCGACCGGACGCTCTTCTCCGTCCAAGAGGGTAAGCTCTACAATCCCCTGGAACGGGAATAACTCTTTGGGCAGTCGGACAATTTGCTGTCCCGTCAACGTCCCCTGGGCGCCGCTGCAAGGCATACCGTACAGTTTGGCGAGAATGCTGAAATCCCGGGCGACACTATCCGATGCAGATACCCGGATATCGATGCCGGCCGCATTGTTCCGAAGCACTCGCATCGACATGCCTCCGCTCTTGATCTTCGGGAAAGGAATGGTTCTTCCATCATCCAACGCAACCTGGTAAGTCTTTCCACGGCAAGGAGTTACCGTAAATCGGCCCATCCCGTCATGGGCACAGAAGATATGGGCAATCTCCTGCCCGTCTTCCAGCACTTTCCCGAAAACCTCCTCCGGGAAGCCGTTGCCGTATGTCGCCTTGAAGGCTACTGTCGATGTTATCCCGTAGATGAGGTCTCCGCCCTCCGGGAACAGGTCGAAACGATGCCTGGTCGTGGCCCGGTCCAGGGAATCCTGCCTGACGGCCATTTCGGTGATCGCTTCCATCTGGTTCACGCGCTCCACCACGCGGATTCTCCGCGGGCGGAGCGCCTCGGTGGTATCGGCCGTGAAGGAGGAACGGGTATATCCCTCCAGGAAGTATTCTCCTTCCGGCCATTTGTCTCCGATATGGATGTGTCCGTCTCCCCTTCCGCCGAAGATGGGGTATTTCTCGCTCCAGACGAGGCTGTCGCGCTCGCTTCTGATTTCAAGGTACAGCGTCTGGCTTCTTTCCGACAGCGCCATGGTCTGCCTGTCCATCAGATAGGCTTTGAAGTATAGGTCTTCCCCGGTTTCTGCAATCTCTTTGCTCGGAAAGATATAGACGAAATCTTCCGCGCCCGTTTGTGCCATGGCCGGCGTTGCAGTGAGAAGTGCTCCTAATACCCAAATAGTTTTCCAGTGTTTCATTGTGATCAGTTCATTCTTTTGGTTGGTAAAGATAGTGATTAATTCTTAAACCCCTAAATAATTTAGTAGAAATCCGCTGTCGGTTAGGATGTTTTTGCAAAATCGAAAAGAATGCCTAATTTTGCGCCGCGAAATCTATGAAGAACCTTTTACATATACACTTAGCCCTGCTCATTCTGCTTGGATCTGCGGGCTCTGCCGCCGCGCAGAATCTGTCCTTTTATGCCGGACAGAACAGAACTTTGTATGACGGCCGGTATTATCCGGCCCTGTTCGGGGAGAATGTCGCTCCCTCTTTCACCACCTTTGAATCCCGCTTGGGATGGACCGACGACAGCCAGTCGGCTTTCGCGGACATCTGCAAGCATCCCGAAATAGGCGTCGGTTTCCAGCTGGATGCACTGTCGGCCATCCGGGCGGCCAACGGGCCCGGCATGGGCAATATCTACAGCGTGTACGGCTATTTTGACCGTCCGCTGCTGGTCTTGGGCGGTTTCAGTTTCGGTTACAGCGGTGAATTCGGCCTGGGATTCATGTTCAGCAACCGTTATGATCCGGTGGCCAACCCCTGGAACGTGGTCATATCGGCACCGGTCAATGCTCATATTTCCATGGGCGTGCAGGCCCAGTACGACATCACGCCGCGGTATAACGCCGGTATCGGCCTTTTCTTCAACCATCATTCGAACGGCGCCGTCTCTTTCCCGAACTACGGTCTGAACGCCTTCGAACTCGCGCTCCGCGTCGGAATGAAATCCCCGCGCACCCACGCGGCTCCGGCCCGGGAACCGGTCGAGGAGGGTTTCAAGCGCGGCTTCCAGTTCGGTCTGCAGGTATCCAGCGGTATCATGAGCAATGAGGCCAACTACTGGAGAAGCATCGAAGAGGAAGGCGTATGGGTCAACGACCGTTATTTCAAGTTTGCCTTGGACGCCCATATCCTCTATCGATACTACCCTACCCAGGCTTCCGGACTGGGATTCGACCTGTTCGTCACCCCGTTCTGCGACAAGATCGCGGAGCATGACGGCCGCGGCGAGACCTACGATCCCGTTTCCTATGGCGTGTCCGTCCTGCACGAGTTCAGCTACAAGGACTTCTCGCTGATGGCCGGCGTCGGTCGCTATCTGCACCATCACGACGGCCTGGGCAGGAACAAGAAACTCTATCAGCTTGTCATGGTCAAGTACTATTTCCCGCAGGCCGGTGACATCTATACGGGAATTGTCCTGAAGGCGCACAAGTTCATGGCGGCGGAATGCATCCAGGTCTGCGTGGGAAAAAGGTTCTGATTCCGTATTGTTCTGTATTGACGCTGGAGGCGGCAGCCGGAATTCCAGATTTTATTCGTACTTTTACGGAGAAAAACAATACAGACATGACTTTACTCGAAGCGATCGAGGTGAGACACTCGGTCAGAAAATACAAGAATCAGCCCATTCCTGACGGGATTCTCGAGATCCTGCAGGACAAGATCAAGGAAATCAACGAAGTCGGCAAGCTGCACATTCAGCTGGTGACGGAAGAGCCCAAGGCTTACAAAGGCATCATGGCCTACGGACAGTTCTCCGGCGTACGGAACTATTTCGTCATGGCCGGGAAAAAGGCCGACGACCTGGACGTCCGCATCGGCTATTACGGCGAGCAGCTGGTGCTGCTGGCGCAGACGCTGGGACTCAACACCTGCTGGACGGGAATGAGTTACAGCAAGGTCTCCGGCACCTATGAACTCGCTGAAGGCGAGAAGATCGGTTGCTACATCGCGCTGGGCTACGGCGAAACGCAAGGTACCGGCCACAAGGTGAAATCCGCGGCCGAAGTGAGCAACGCGAGCGACTTGACCCCGCAGTGGTTCAACCGCGGCATCGAGACCGCGCTGCTGGCCCCTACCGCCGTCAACCAGCAGAAATTCCGCATCGAATACCTGGGTCCGAAGGACGGGAAGATCGCCAAGGTCTCCGCGAAGCCTACCTTTACTTTGATGGGCTACGGAAAGATGGACCTGGGCATCGTCATGTATCACTTCGAACTCGGCGCCGGCAGAGAGAACTTCCAGTGGGCCTAGTACGGTTCCATACCGGAATTGCCATACTTCTGGCCGTGCTGGTCACGGCCCGGACCGATACGACACTAAACGCTGAAACCATGGATACCAACCGCGTCAGAAAGCCCGCTGTGGCCGGCTCTTTCTACCCTTCCTCCGCGAAGGAAATCCTGTCGATGACCAAGGATTGGCTGCAGCCTGCCGATGCCAAGGTCGCCCCGCAGGCGGTCATTGTGCCCCATGCCGGCTATGTATTCAGCGGCGAGGTGGCCGCATCGGCCTTCAACCGCATTCCTAAGCGGCATCCGTACAAGCGGATCTTCCTGCTGGGCCCGAGCCATAGGGTGGGTTTTGCCGGCGCGAGCGTTGACACGCTCTATTCCTGTGCCGAGACGCCGCTGGGCCGGGTTTCCATCGACACGGACACCGGGAAGGAATTGCTGGAATCGGCCTCTTTCACATGCCGGGAGGACGCCCATGACCGGGAGCATTGCCTGGAGGTCCAGCTGCCTTTTTTACAGATGATGTACGAGGACGTCCCTCCGGTCGTCCCGATTGTTATCGGTACACAACGGCTTGATATATTGGAAGATATTGCAAGTGTTCTGGAGCCCTACTTTAATGAGGATAATCTCTTCGTCATCAGCTCGGACTTCTCCCACTACCCTTCCTACAAGGATGCGCAGTCGTCCGATCTCTACTTGGCGGAGACCATCGTGTCGGGAGGCCTCGATGCGTTCCTGAAGGCACTTACGAGAATCCGGAAGATGGATTTCGCCGGACAGGATACCGCCGCCTGCGGAGCCTGTGCCATCGCGGTGCTTCTGTCGATGATGGACGCCCAGGGCCGGAATCATTTTGAGGCGAAGCATGTCATGTACCGGAACTCGGGCGATTCCCTGTATGGCGAGAAAGACCGCGTCGTCGGATACAATTCCATCGTATTCAATCGGATCCGGAAGTCCGACGACCACCTTTTCCATTTCACGGACGAGGAGAAGAAAGGCATGGTCGTCGCGGCCCGTTCGGCCATCTATTCGGCGCTCCGCATGGACTATGACGGGGACGCCATCCCTGTCGGCATCCTGAAGGAGAAAGGCTATGGCGTTTTCGTCACCTTGCATATGGACGGGCGCCTGCGTGGCTGCATCGGCCGTTTCACCTCCTCCGACACCCTCTATGAAACGATTCAGGACATGGCTCGGAGCGCCGCCTTCTCCGATCCGCGCTTCCCGTCCCTTTCCCGCAGCGAAGCCCCCAGGATCGACATAGAGGTCTCCGTGCTGTCTCCTTTGAAGAGAATCGCTTCCGTCGATGAAT
>JAEEGK010025094.1_pt1 | contig 12278 bp, 6 predicted proteins | sample 8958771 | NCBI WGS metagenome assembly JAEEGK01 (sample SAMN16246547, study PRJNA631951) | gut metagenome | biome: gut microbiome; feature: rumen; material: SC-attached | host: Bos | place: Iran: Karaj | collected 2018-10 | reverse complement strand
CCCAATCCCCAATCCCCAATCCCCAATCCCCAATCCCCAATATTATAATAATAATAACAATTATTTTTTATTATTTAAGAAATGAAATTAATTTCATATTAATTAATTTATTAATTAAATTATAAATAAAATAATTATTTATTTTTAAAATGTTTTTCGATTTAATTGATAATAAAGAAAAAATCTATAAAAAAAAAATATTTAATATTATTGATGAATCAAAGGATAATATAATTAAAACTGAAAGAAATAAATCAAAAGAAAAAATTATGGAGGAATATTGTTCTAAAAATATAATAAAAAATAACAATAATAATATTAAAAATTTTAAATCTATAAAAAAAGAAAATAATAGTAAAATAACAATTAAAAAAGTTGATATTTTTGATAAAAAAAATTATAATGAAAAAAATTTAAAAAAAAATAACATTATAAATGATGAATTAAATCCAAAACATGAATATTTAAAAACAAATGATATATCAATAACTGATATAAAAATTATTGACATAAAAAAAAATATAAATAAAAATCCTATTATTAATTCAACTAAAGTATTTCATAAAAATAAAAATTTTAGCTTTGAAGAACAAAGAAATAAAAAAATAAAGAAAAAAATGTCTAATTTTATTTTAATTGATTTTAATTATAAAAAAAATATAAAAATGCAAAAATTAAAAAAAAAAGAAAAAGAAAATGAATTAAAAAATAAATTTAATTTAAAAACTTCACAATTTAAAAAACAAAATTTAAATATTTTACCAATTGATAAACAATTTATAAAAATTTCACATTTTAATGTTCCAAAAAATGATAATAATATTATATTATCAAAATTTTTTAATATAATATCTTATTATTATTTATATCATTATTTTCCATATTTTATTGCGCGTTTAAAAAAAATAAAAGAAAAAAAAATTTTTTCTAAAAAAAATATCATTAAGGAACAAACTAAAAATAATAATTTTATAAATTTAAAGATTATAAAAAATAATGAATTTAATATATTTAAATCAGATTTAAATAAAAAAATTGATGATGATAATTTAAATTTACTTTTTAAATGTTTTGGTGATGCAGGAAAAAATTTATCAGGAATAAAAACATTTCCACGACCTTATATTGAAATTCAAAATAATAAACCTATTTTATTTAAAATATTTAAAAATAAAATTAATAATGAAGATTTAAAAATTCAAAATAATAATAATATTAATTTTTTAAAAGAAGAAAATAAAATTGAAGATAAAAATAAAGGTGATTCTTATTTATTTAAATTATCTAAAATGTTTAATCGATTTTTATTAAAAGAAGATGACAAATATTATAATGAATATTGTAAATTAATTAAATCCAGAGTTAAATTTGAAAAAGAATATTTTATTACAAAAATAAAATTAAAAAAAATAAAAAATTCAAATTTATTTGAATCAGAAATAACAGAATTAAAGCCAATGAATGATTATCATTATTCTCATATACTACATCAATTATCAGTTAACAAAAATATAATAGTATCAATAAGTGGAAAAGAAACAAAATCATGTGAAATATATAATATCAAAGAAAATATTTGGATAAATATTCCAGAATTACCAATAATATCTCCAAATTCAAATTGTTTTGATTATAATGATTCTATTTATGTTATTTGTTCATATACTTTTGATGCTATTTATAAATTAAATATGAAAGAAGAAAATGAAAATTTAAATTGGGAAAAAATTAATTATATTGTTGAAGAAGGAAGATTTAAAAGAGGAATGGGATTATATTTTAATAATAAAGGATTAATTTATTTGTTTGGAGGATTTGAAAATGAGAAAATTTATGATGATGTTTATTCTATTGATTTTAATTCTCAAGAAATTAGAGTTAATTTAGAAAAAAATATGAAATTACCTATTAAATCTTATTTTAATTCTAATTCTATTTATATTAAAAATGAAATAGATGAAAGAATCGTTTTTGTTGATGCAATGAATAGTATTATTGAATATTGTCCTAAAACTAATTTTTTTTATTTTTATCCTTAATTGTTTTTAAGTTAAGTATTTTAATTTATTAATTTAAAAGTGTTTTCTTTAATTTTTTTTTATCAATATGAAAAAGATAAATAAATCTCAGAAAGATAATGAAGTTAATGAAATGATAAATAAATTAAGAGAAATTTTTGAATATTATTGTTCATATGGTGAAAGATTAAACACAAAAATTTTAAAATCAAATAAATATATAAAATTATTTAAAGAATCTAATTTAATAGATAATATAATAAATCAAACAAGATTGGAATTGATATATAAATCCCAAAATAAAAATAATTGTATGAATTTTGATGAATTTTTAAATTCATTATTAAAAGTGACAGAATATAAATACCCAAATTATAATTCTCAATCAGAATTAAAAAAAAATTTATTTCAAATGATAAAAGAACATATTTTACCATTATATAATTTAATAATAAATGGAAATTTAGATTTAAGTATAAATAATTCAGTATTAAATAATACAACAATAATTCAACAAATAGATAATATAGATTCATTATTATATTCTAATTTAACTGAAGAAATATTAACATCAATTATTCCTATTTTATTTGATATATATAAAGTATACTTTCCTCATGAAATATCAATAAGTGACAATATAAATTTTATAAAAGAAAAATCTATTAAACAATATTTTGAATTTTTAAAAAATTTTGAAATCACTCCTGGTTTACTTTCAAAAAGTATAACTTATCAAATTTATAAAAGTGAAATATCAAATGATAATAGTGATTTAAGTATTTCAAATCATAAAGATTTTTATCAGAATATTTTAAAAAATTTAGACCTTACTTCAATTCTAAAATATGAACCTAATAATCATAATATATTAGGTCAATTTTTTATTTTTTTTAAATTTATAAGAGCTTTAATTAAAATGTCACAAGCAACTTTTATTAAATTAGAAAATGCAATTAATTTAGAACATACAATTAAAAAAGAAGAAATGATAATAATGTTTTTTCAAAAAATTGAATTGAGTGAAGGATTTTTAAACATTCAGAAAAAAACAAATAAAACTCATAATGATAAACAATCAATAATAATACAACAAGAATTATTAGATAGAATAAGTGATGAATTAAATGAAGAAAATACTAATGAAGAAAATAATAATAATCAAAGTGTATTTCAATCAAATATTAAAAAATTTGAAAATTATGAACCTGAATATTCAAATTATATAAATGAAATATATGGAAATCATTTATTAAATATATTTAAAGGAATGTGTAATTTTGGAGATCAATTTAATTATAAAAATATGAAAAGCAAATCATTTATGAAATTTTTAAAAGATTCAAATTTAGTGAAAATAAAAGATAATAATAATTTTGGTTTAAAATTAAATGAAATAGATACTTTATTTATAAAATTATCATTAATAAATGAAAATTTAAAAAATCCTACTATAAAAAAATCAAATGAAAAAAGAACAACAGTAAACAATTCAAAAGCAAATATAAATTTTGAAACATTTTTAATAGGAATAGAAATAATATCAAAATTAATATATCCTAATTTAGAAACTAAAGAAGCTATAGATAAAATAATAAATGAAAATATATTTCCACATACTTTAAATAATATAAATATAGAAAAAATAAAAGAAATAGAGGATAAGATAGAAAATTTAAAAGATTTACAATCATCAGAAGATTTTATTAAATTATTAGAAATAACACATAAATCAATAACACCAATTTTTTTATATTATACAAAAGATACAAATAATTATCTTTCAAGAGAAAATTTTTTGAAATTTTGCAAAGATTATGAAATTTTTCCTTCATTAATGAGTAAAGCAAAATTAAATAGCTTTTTTATTGGAATTTCTCAATATTCTCAAATTGGAAATGAAAATAATATTTTAATAGAGCAATCTTTATTTATTGATTTATTATCCTTAATTGCATTAGATATTATTTATCCACAACCAGAACCAAATTCAATTGAAAAAATTTTGGTTTTAATGGAAAAAATTTCTCAAAGTGAAGGTGCCAATAATAAAATTTTTGATACTAAGGAATTTTTACAAGATTTTAAAAAATTTTATCCTCAGTATTTCCAAAATAAAAATAAAAAAAATAATACTTTTATGGATTTAATATATTCAGATAATGAAAATTAAATATATTTTTTTAACTTTTTTTTTATTTTTTTTCTTTGTTTAAAATTCATGTTCAATAAATAGATAATAATATTAAATCAAAATGAGTGATGTGAAAATGAGAGTAAAATATTTTGAGGAAGAAAAGTTATTTGATTTTATTGAAGATTATAAAGCATTTATAAATAAATGTCATCAAGAATTTGAAATGAGTGATGAAGAAAAAGAATCTTTGAAAATAGTAATCATAAATGATGGTGATAATATGGATATAGAAAAAGAACAAGACTTTAAAGATAATTTAGATGCAATCGATAATAATGAATTAGTTTGTATTTTAACTTCAAGTGGAAAAAAAAAAAAACCTGAGCCTCAAAAAGTGAATTTCAGTAATAATAATAATAATATGAATTCAGAAATATTAAACAAGCTAAATGACATAAAAATTCCTGAAATAGATTATTCTAAAATAACACAATCATTCCAATTAGAAAATGAAAAATGTAAAAATCAAATATTAGAAGAAGTAACAAAGATATATCAAATATTAGAAAAAGAAATAAAAAATAAAATAAAAACAAGTATAAATGATATAAAAGCATTTTTAATAGGAGTAGGAAATGATCTAACAGGAAATAATAATGAATTAAACAATTTGAAAGCTATAATAACAAATAATATTTCTGATATTCAAAGTAAGAATGAAAAAGTCAATAATCAATTGTTAGAAAATATTAAAAGAGAAATTAAAGAAAATATAAATCCTGCTGATAATAAAACTAATGAATTAGAAAATCAAATTAAAAATTTAAATGAAACAATAAAAGAATTAAAAGAATTAATACAAAATCAAAATAAAATTATTCAATCTATAAATAAAAAAGAAGAAAAACAAAAATTTGTGGGAGCACAATTTGTAGATGGAAATTTTATTCTCTCTTATTATTATGAAGATTTAATGAAAATGAAAGAATTAAAATTAAAAATAAAAATATTAAATAATGGGACTTTACCTTGGCCAAAACAATTAATTCTTTTTGGAATGAATGAACAAAAAAATTTAGGAGTTAAACAATGTATAAATCCATATGATGAAATTTTACCTAATCAAATAATTACAATACCAATTTCTATAAATTTAAATAAAATAAAAAATGAAAATTGTGTATTGAATTTATCTTTAAAGTTATATTACTCTAACAATCCAATAAAACAAAATCAATTACAATTACAATTAAACGTTAAAATGTCAAAACAAGAAAACGATGTTTCTGAAAATCTTTTAAAGACTTTAAATCCACCTCCAACAAACATGGAAAGATTTAAAAACCAAATTGTGAGTCAGGGATTTAATAAAAAAGATGATAATAATTTTAACAATAAAGGTGGAAATAATAATAAATTTGGACAAGGTTTAATGGAAGATAATGAAGATTCAGAAGATGTGTCTAACAAAACTGTGTCAAAAAATCTCAATAAAAATAAGAATTTGATTAAAAAATATTTTCAAAAAATTAAAGATAACTTAGAGGAAGATTATAATTTTTCAAATGAAGGATGGGATGATGAGAAATTAAAAAGTAAAATTGAAGAGAATTTAACCCAAGATATTATAAAATTATTAGAACAAGACGAAATGGAAGGAATTAAAAGTATTGTTGAAAATATTGGTGAAGATTTGTTAATATAAATATTTTAAAAATAAAATAATTGAAAAAAAATTAATTATTTCCTAAAGTTTCACTAATCTATATTTCTGTATTTTTAGAAAAAATCATTTATTTAACTTTTTAAACATCATTGAATAAATAATCAATGATGAATAAAAAAAGAAAATAATTGTACTTTTTTTCTTATGAATATCAAACATCCCCTTCCACACTTTCTTGAAGGTTAAGAATATTATTTTTTTTATTTGGAATTATTATTTATTTTATATTTTTTAAATATGATTTTTTTCCTTTTTGGGTTTTTCATCATATTAAACATAATAAATAAATCACAAGAAAAATACGAGCAAATATATTGTCACGAAGTTCCCTTTTGTAATAGATTTATGTTTTGGGGAGAACAAGCTCCAATATATTATGTAGATAATAAAACAATATCAATAAGTTCTAATATAATAAAAGGAACTCTAAAAAATTTTAATAGAGATTACATATCAAATGCTCATGATTTAGAATTTATATTATATGTATTAAAAAGTGGTTTATTTAGAATGAAAATAAAACCAATTGGAGAAGAGAGATTTGAATTAGATCCTGAAGATGAACCTTTTGAAATGAAAAAATCCCAAAAAAGAAAAAATATAAAAACTTCTTCTTCAAATGATAATATTGTTTTATATTATTATACTCATAAGAAAGCAAAATATGAATTGGAAATAAAATTTTCTCCTTTTCAAATCCATTATAAAATTAATAATAAAATGGTATTTTTTATAAATTCCAAAAATTTATTTGATATAGAATTTCCAGGAAAAGATTTTAAACCAACAGAAGAAGATATAATGCAAACAATAAAATTAGATATATTAATTCCAGAAAGTATAATTTTATCAGGTTTACCAGAAAGAGCAGGAAATGTAGGATTAACAGATACTAATAATGATGAATATTATCATTTTTATAATATTGATATGTTTAAATTTCCACAAAGACAATTTTCTGGAATTTATGGTTTCATCCCTTTCATTATGACTCAATCTTATGGTGGAAATGTTATAGGAGGTTTTATTTGGAATAATCCAAGTGAAACTTTTATAGGAGTTAAATCACTTAATGAAGGAAAAAATGTCATATGGATGAGTGAAACTGGAATTTTCGATTTTTCTTTTTGGAGTAGTGAAGATATTGATTCTTTCTATAAAATTTATCATAGATTTATTGGGAAAACACCTTTACCTAATATATTTTCTTTAGGTTATCATCAAAGTAGATATACTTATCATAATGTTGAAGATATGAGGAAAATTGATAATAAATTCGATGAATATAATATACCTTATGATTCTATTTGGTTTGATATTGAACATACTGATGGGCAAAGATATTTCACTTATGATCAAAATAATTTTGAACCAAGTAAAGTAGAAAAATTTTTATCAGAATTAGAAAAAAAAGGAAGAAAAGTAATATATATAATAGACCCACATATTAAAGTAGATAAATGGTATCATATATATTATGATTCAATGAAGAAAAATTATTTATTAAAATACCAAGGACAAAACTTCGTTGGTAAATGTTGGTGTGGAGATGCATCATATTTAGATTTTTATAATAAAGAAGTGAGAAATTATTGGAAAAACCTAATATTAAAAACAGATTCTTATTTCCTAAACTCAAAAATAATTCATATATGGAATGATATGAATGAACCTTCAGTTTTTGACATTCATAGAAATACACTTCCAAAGAGTTCAACATTTATATATAATAATAAAAAATATGAACATAGAAATGCACATAATATATATGGTTATTTAATGCATAAGGAAACATATGAAGGATTAAGAGAAAAATATGAAAATAAAATAAGACCATTTGTCTTAACAAGAAGTTTCTTTTTAGGATCACATAAATATTCTTTTTTATGGACAGGAGATGTAATTTCTTCATTTAATGGATTAGAAATGACAATTCCAATGTTAATTCAATTATCTTTAAGTGGATTTTCTTTCATTGGAAGTGATATTGGAGGATTTGCTGATAATGGTGATGCTGATTTATATATAAGATGGTATCAAAGTGGTGTTTTTTTCCCTTTTTTTAGACAACATACTCATCTTCATACTCATAGAAGAGAAATTTGGTTATTTACTAAAGAAAATTTTGAAAATATGAAACTATCTGTTCTTATTAGATATCAAATTTTACCTTATATTTATAGAGAATTTTTTAAACATTATTCCAAAGGAATTCCTGTTATTAGACCTTTGTGGTTTTATTATAAAAATGAAATGACTTTAAGTAAATTTAGTAATAATGAATATTTATTTGGAGAAAATATTTTAGTTAGACCGGTTTTAAATAGAAATGAAGATAGAGAAAATAAAATTAATTTATACTTACCTGAAGATGAAAGATGGTATAATTTTTATAATAACGAAGAAATTTCTAATAAAGGAGAATTTGACTATCACATCAATAAATTTAATATTGGAGCTTTTATTAAAGGAGGAAGTGTTATTCCTAAAAAAATGAGATTAAGAAGGAGTTCTCTTTTAATGAAAAAAGATCCTTTAACTTTAATTATTACTTTAGATAATAATAATTATGCTGAAGGATTTATTTATTTTGATGATGAAAATAATTTTGATTATGAAAAAGGAATTTACTCTATTTTAAATGTATATTATAAAGATGGAATTATTAGTAATAAATGGGAAAAAAATTCATATAAAGTTGAAAATAAAATTGAAACTATTATTATTTCAGGTCATCAAAATTTTATTGATTCTATTGAATTAATTAAAAATGAAGTTAAAAAAAAAGTAGAATTTATTCAATATGAAAATAAAATAATAGAAATAAAAAGAATTGGAAACGAAAATTTATGTGAAAATTTCGTAGAATGGGAATTTATTTTAAAATAAATATTTTATATTTAATATATATTTAAAAATTAAAATATAGTATTTATAATAAAAAAAACATATAAAAAAAGAAATAAAAAAAAATAAAAAAATGAATAAATCAAAAGAAAATTCTTATTCAAATAATAACATAAACCAAAATAAATTTCAAAATATTAGACCTTTAAAAACTCCAAAATATAATATATCAAAAGATATTCAATTACAATTTTTTGACACTTTCAATTCAATGAAAAAAGAAATAGATCTAATTTTTCCAGCAATGTCTAAAAAAGTAGATTTAACGTCTGAAGAAAAAAAAATAAGAGGAGATTTAATTTTAGAAATAAAACATTTTATAAATAAATATAAAATGAATCAAGCATGTTTTTATTCATCAATTTATTTATTTGATAAATTATTAGCTAAAAAAATAAAATTAAAAATTTATGAAGTTGCTCTTGGTGCTTTAATTTTATCTGTTAAATTTTTTGAACTTGATGGACATTCTCCTCATTTAAATAAATTTCAAGAAATTTTAAAAACCAATCAAAAAATTTCATTGGATAAAATTTTTGAAATAGAAATAAAATGTATAAAAGAATTAAGATATAAATTTAATACTCCAGATGCATATAGTTTTATTAATATTATATTAATGTATGGAATAATTTTTAATACAGATTCAAACAAAAGAAAATTAAGTGGTTCAATATATAATTTGCCTTTACAAATATATGAACAAATTATTTTGGCGAATTCTGATTATTTACAATTTCATCCTTTATTAATTGCTTATGCTTGTGTTGCTATTGCAAGAGATATATATAAATTAGATAAGTGGATACCTATATTATCTAAAGTCTTTAATGTTAATTTTTATGAATTTGAAGAAGTTTATTCTTTCATTTATGATTTATATAATGAATGCAAAGAAAAAGAAATAAAAAAACAAAAAGAAATTGAAGATTCTATGGCAAATTTAAATATTAATAAGGAAATCTATAATAAGAATATTATTAATAAAAGCTTTGATGTTCGAATAGATAATATTAAAAATGAGAAAATTGTTAATAATAATTTAGAGGCTATTGAAAGAAGAAAAATAAATGATCAAGATAGTAAAGAATATATTCTTAAATCTGCATTTAAATATGATTTAATTAGAAATCCTTCAGAAAAAACATTAAAGAAATATATAAGTAAAACTAAATCTATGGATATTAATTTTGATATTAAAGATTTAAACAATATGAAAAATAGAAAAGAAAAACAAAAAGAATATTTTAATAATTCTTTCAATGAAAATAATTTTATTGAAAGAAAAAATGAAATTATTGTAAATAGAAAAAATTATGATTTTAATCATAATAATCAATATTTAAAAATTAATCAATCATATAATAATAATTATTCAAATCAATTAAAATTAGATTTCAAGAATTTAAAAAATAAAGAAGAAAAAAAGAAAGAAATGTTTTTTTATAATCCAGTTCAAAAAACAAATTTAAGTGAATATACAAGTAATAAATCAAAAATAATTTCAGCAGTAACAAGAGCAAAACTTTCTTTTCTAAAAGAGTCATATTCAAATTTTAATTATTTAAACAATTCAACAAAAAATGTTTTAATTAATAATAAATCTTTAAATATTAGTTTAAATAATTATAATAATTCTTTTGCTTCAACAACAACAAATTCATATCAAATTAAAGGTATAAATCAAAATATTTCTCACAAAACTTTACAAACTGAAAATAATAATGTTACAAAATTAACTAATAATAAGTATAAATTTCTATTTATAAATAAAAAATGAATTTGTATACTTTATAAAATTATTTTTTCAGAATAGATTATAAATTGTAGTGAAATTAAAAGAATTTATTTTTAAAATTAAATTAAATTATATAATACAATAAACTGTTTTTCAAAAAAAAAAATAAAATAATTATTTGAATATAAGGGAAAAAAATTAAAATATGTCAAATAAACCAAAGGAAAAAGTGAAAGAAAAGAAAATACAAAAGAAATAGATACCTAAAAAAAGATGCAACAAAAGGAAGATCAAGAAGAAGAATAAGTAGAAGAGGTAATTTAAAAAACCCAAAAATAAATAAAACAATTTAAAAAATAATGAATGTTCTAATAATCAAAACAATGAAAACAACAATAACAATGAAAAAATAATAATAATAATCAAAGAAGAAGAAATTATTATAATAATCAACAAAGTAAAAGAAGAATTAATAATAATAATAATTAAAGAATATAAAAAAAAATAGGTTTATTTAGTGAAGAAATTTTAATAAAAATAAAAGAAATAATTTTTTAAAAATAAAAATTTTATATTTCAAATTTAGATTCTAAAATAATAGGAGATGAATTAAATCACATTTTGTCTAAAATAAAAAGTTTTATTAATTATGATAAATTAGGAACTTCTTTAGGAAGTGCTTTTATAATTATGAAAATTCACCAGATGCCAAAAAGAGCTTTTAAAATTTGATGTTGAAGAGATTGAATTATTAATATTCCAAGAAATAATATTTATTATTTTAGAAATTTTAATAGAAATCAAAGAAATTTCAATTTTAAATAGGAAAAGAAGAATGGTTTTTAGAAGAAGAAAATATAAAAACAAATAAAATTTAAATTATAAAATTCAATGAAAAAAAAATTTTTAAATTTTATAAGTTAATTGTTTTCTAGAATAACATTTAAATCAAATATGTTTATCTATTTTGTATAAAGAATTTTATTATGTAAAAAAAAATTCAAATTTTTTTTAATTTTCTATTTTAATATAAAATAAATATAACATTTTAATTTATTATTAAGTTTATTAATTTTAAAAAAATTAAATAATTATTTTTTCCTTATTTTTTATAGTGATAAAATTGTCTCATTTTTTCTCTTTTTAATTCATTTATTCTATTATTTGAAGAATTATCATATTGTGGATAAAGATTATCATTATAAAATATTAATTCACTTTTTGCATTTCTCCAATCTAAATTTGTATTCCAATCATTATGAATTATCACTTTATATGAATTATCAATTTTTTTATTTTGCTTTTGTTTTTCTCTATCATTAAATATATTTGATTTTAAAGACTCTATTTTATTCCTTCTACTATAATATTCTTTTGGTATTTCATTTTGATATATATTTCTTTTTATATTTTGATTAAAAAATCTTTCTTCACTTTTATTTGAAAAATTTTCCTCATATGTTGTTTTAAAAAAATTTGGGGAAGATGAATTTTTATTAAATTTTTTCTTATTATTTTTATATTTTGTTATATTTTTAATGTTATCTTTTAAACTTTTAGTATTTTTAAAATCATTATAATTATCATCATAATAATTATAAGTTATTTTATCTTCTTTTTTAGGAGGTAATTGATTGAATATGTCTGAACCATAAATAGCATTATATACTTTTATTCTATTCCCATAATCATTTTTATTCATAATTTTAAAATTTTAAATAATTATTATTATTATATTTTTTTTTCATTTAA
>JAEEGK010025087.1_pt1 | contig 12280 bp, 17 predicted proteins | sample 8958771 | NCBI WGS metagenome assembly JAEEGK01 (sample SAMN16246547, study PRJNA631951) | gut metagenome | biome: gut microbiome; feature: rumen; material: SC-attached | host: Bos | place: Iran: Karaj | collected 2018-10 | reverse complement strand
ATGTTTGCGAAGGCGTTGCAATCATGCACAAGGAAGGCGTTGACGTTTCCATCACAGGTAACTCAACCAACCCCACAAGATTCCAGCATCCTGTTGCAGGTACATACAAGAAAGAATGTATCGAGCAAGGTAAGAAGTACTTCTCAGTTGCTTCAGGCGGCGGTACAGGACGTACACTTCATCCCGATAACATGGCTGCAGGTCCTGCTTCATACGGTATGACAGATACAATGGGACGTATGCATTCAGACGCTCAGTTCGCCGGTTCATCTTCAGTTCCCGCTCACGTTGAGATGATGGGTCTTATCGGTGCAGGTAACAATCCTATGGTTGGTATGACAGTTGCAGTAGCAGTTGCTGTACAGGAAGCTGCTGATGCAGGCAAGTTTTAATTAGAATATTAACTTTTTGTTAATTATTTTAATAAACGTATTGACTTATAAATATATACAAGGTATAGTATTTATAGTTGTTAAACACCACAAGTAAAAATTTTATTTTTATAGTTTAAAAGGAGAAAACAAGTATGAACAAGAAGGTGACAAGTATTTTCGCTAATTTAGGTATTATTTTCTGGCTTATCGGCTTTTTAGCAGGCGATAAGGAAGGTGCTAAGCAGTTCCTTAACCAGGGTCTTATTCCTTCAATTTTAGTTTGCATCCCCGTTATTAACATTGTAGGTCTTGTATTCTGCGTATGGGGACTTATTTATGCAATTCAGGATAACGAGACACCCCTTCCTTTATTTGGCGGAATCCAGGTTATCAAATAATTTTGTTAAACAATAATTATTAAAATAATTGAAGCATTAAATCTTCGGATTTAATGCTTCTAATTATGTATATAATAAAAAAGAGGAGGTTATATTATGGATTCAAAGACTACAGGCATTGTAACTTATTTGACATTAATAGGTTTCATTATTGCTCTTGCAGCAGGTACAAAAGATGAGTATTCAGCTCAGCATATGAATAATGCTCTTGTAAATATGCTTTTCTGCCTTCCCGTTATTTTAGGATGGATTCCTATTTTAGGATGGATCCTCGATTTATGGGTATTATTCGTAGGCGTTTGCACAATCATCGGATTTATTAAAGCTTGCATGGGTCAGCCTTTCGAAACACCTTTAATCGGAAAGATTAAAATTATCAAGGCTTAATTATCTTAATTATAAAAAAATTATCCCGGCTCTTTCGAGTCGGGATTTTTTTATTTGTTTGATTGTTTTTTCTGAAGCACGTCGCCCATGTAATTTATACATTTTATTGCTTCGCCGTAATTTGAAACGCCTGCGTTAAACATATCTTCATTATATTCTTCATCCAGTGCAAAGTGGAAGCAGGTAGAAGAGTTCGCGATATATGTTGAGGCCTTTTCGGAAAGCATTTTACAGTCTTTAAATTCCTTTGGAGGTTCCACCTTTGAAAAGTCATCGAATGCTACCTTTAAATCATCCAGAGAATCGTATAATTCCTGCCTGTAGTCTTCATTTTCAATATCAATTGTATCTATTATCGCTCCGGTTGTAACTATCTGTTCATAGAGCTTTTCTACTTCTTTATGATACTCATCGTATTTGTTCGTCTTCGAAGAGCATGCACACAGGCACATAATGCCAAGTGTGGCACAAATAGCGAGAGCATATTTCTTAATTCTCATATGTTCCTCCAATTCACATTACATAGTAATGATACCTTGATAAAAATACCATATTTTGTGTTTTTTTGCAACAAACAATTATTGAATAGGTAATTGTTTTATGATAGTATTAAATAGGTGTTTTGTATATTAATTATGTATTTTCGGAGGTATTTATGAACGGCGCAAGCCTTCTTGTTAAATCGCTCGAATGTGAAAACGTGGATGTTCTTTTTGGATATCCGGGTGTTTCTATTTGCCCGTTTTTTGATAAATTAACCGAATCAAAGATTCATCCTGTACTTGTAAGACATGAAGTTAATGCTGCTCACGAGGCAAACGGTTATTACAGAAGTTCCGGAAAACCCGGTGTTTGTGTATCAAGCTCAGGTCCCGGCGCAACCAATCTTATTACAGGTATTGCAACGGCTTTTGCCGACAGTATTCCTCTTATTGTAATTACAGGTCAGGTAAAGAGCGAACATATCGGTTCAGATCTATTTCAGGAAGCCGATATTGTCGGTGCCTGTGAATCCTTTGTAAAATATTCTTATCTCGTAAAAAACGCTTCTCTTATTCCCAAAACTGTTAAAGAAGCTTTTCATATAGCAACCACAGGCCGCAAAGGCCCTGTTCTGATTGATATTCCGGTAGACGTTCTTTTAGAAGAATGTCTCGATTTTAATTATCCCGAAACAGTTAATTTAAGAACATATAAACCTACCGTAAAAGGGCACGCTGTTCAAATAAAGAAGATTATTAATGAACTTTCAAAAGCTGAAAGACCGATTATTATGGTTGGAGGCGGAGTAAAGCTTTCCGGCGCGAAAGAAGAAGTTCTTGCGTTTTCCAAGAAACACAACATACCTTTCGTATCGACACTGATGGGTCTTGGCATAGGTTACGAGGATAATCCTTTATATATCGGAATGGTTGGAAATAACGGCTCTAAATATGCAAATAAGGCCATTAATGATGCGGATTGTCTGATTGTGGCAGGTGCTAGAGTCGCAGACAGAGCAGTAAAACAGCCGGACTTAATCACAAAAGACAAAACTTTAATCCATATAGATGTCGATCCTGCCGAAATAGGCAAGAATGCAGGTCCGAACATTCCTGTAGTTGGTGATTTAAAAGAAGTATTTGATGAACTAAACTGTTTTGAAGAAAAGTTTGATTTTTCAGACTGGGTTCAAAGAATCAATACATATAAACAAACCAGGGTCGGAAACAAAGAGACAACAAATCTTTATGTTGATCCCAAAGAGTTTGTATATGAGCTTTCAAGCCGTCTTAAAAAAGAATCAATTTTAGTTACCGATGTAGGCCAGAATCAGATTTATGCATGCTCCAATTTCGTATCACAGGGTGCAGATTTTGTAACATCAGGCGGTTTCGGCTGCATGGGATTTTCACTTCCTGCGGCTATTGGTGCCAAGATAGGTAATCCCGAAAGAAGAGTCCTTTCTTTAAACGGTGACGGAGCATTGCAGATGTCTATGTGCGAGCTTTCGACATTAAAGCAGGAAAATCTGGATATTAAGATAGTTGTATTTAATAACAAATCTCTCGGAATGATAAAAGAGTACCAGCACCTTAAATACAACAACAATTACACTTTTAACGAGCTTAACGGCCTTCCGCATTTTGACAAGATTGCAGAAGCTTATGATATTGAATATAAAGAGTGTCATTCCAATGACGAAATGAAAGAATGCATTGAATGGCTTTTAAATTCCAAAGACACATGTATTCTTGAACTTAACGTAGACAGAGATGCATTTACATGCATGAATATGTAATTATAATTCGGGGTAGATTTTCTTATGAAAAGGATTTTTTCCGTTTCGGTTGAAAACAGATTTGGTGTATTAAGTAAGGTTTCTTCTTTGTTTGCGAGAAGAGGCTATAATATCGAGAGCCTTACTGTGGGTGAAACGCACGATCCCACAATTTCAAACATGACTATTGTTTCAAGCGGTTCTCCTCACGATCTTGAACAGATTGAAAAGCAGTTAAACAAAAAACTTGATGTCATTAAGGTTCGTACCTTTAAAGAAGAAGAAGCTATAGCCAGAGAGCTTATCTTAGTTAAGATTAAGTACACAGCGGCCAGCAGAAGCGAAATAATTGAAATTTGTCAGATAACAAAAGCAGAAATCGTAGATACGACAGACAGCAATATGATACTTCTTTTATGCGATACTCCAGATCATGTGGATAAATTCATCGATATGCTTAAAAAATTCAGTATCATCGAGCTTTCACGAACCGGAACTCTTGCTATGAAAAAGTGTAAGTAAAAATATGAAAAAACACGATATTATTCTTTTAGCCGTAATAATTATAGTTTTACTGCCTGTAGCAATTATACTTTTAAATTTGGGTAAGGGCGGTTATGCGGTAGTAAAATCAAACGGCAGGGTAATGAGAACAATCGGTCTTAATAAAGACGGACTTTATGCCTTTGTTACCGATTACGGTTATAACAAAATTGAAGTAAAAGACGGAAAAGTAAGAGTTTTTGAAGCTGACTGTCCCAATCAGGACTGCGTTAACAAAAGTTATATAGAAAGAAACGGTGAATCAATCATCTGCCTTCCGCACAAATTTGAAGTAACCATTAAATCAAAGAATGACGATTATGACGTCATTGTTAATTAGATAAATGAAAAAAACTGTCAAAATTACTTTTTTAGGATTGTTTACGGCAGTAGCGCTCGTACTTTCATTCCTCGAAACATTAATTCCGAATATGTTACCGATACCCGGATTTAAACTGGGACTTGCAAATTTTGCGGTTCTTTTAGCATTGTATCTGTTTGGGTTTAAAGAAGCGGTAATAGTTGATGTATGTCGTATTATTCTGGCAGCACTTTTATTCGGCAATTTCTTTTCATTCTGGTATGCGTTAACGGGTGCTGCATTTGCCCTTGTAATCGAACTTATCATAAAAAAGACCGACAAGTTTTCGCCCATCGGAGTTTCGGTATTTGGTGCGATATTCCACAATTTAGGACAGTTTTTGGTAGCCGTAATAATATTAAAATCCTTTGGAATACTTTATTATCTGCCTTTTACATTGCTTTTCTGCGTAATTTCAGGCGCATTAAACGGTTATCTTGTACTGATATTAAAAGACAGACTAAAATTCCTTAAAAAGACTGATTGAAATGAAAAAAATATATATAATTTTCCCCTTATTACTTGCTTTATTTTGCTTTGCATGTGATTCAACGCCTGAATTTACCGAGTTTGTTCCGATAGAGAGTCTCGAAGAAGAAAAGATTTATTATTTTGATAATGCTTTTTATTCTTTTGATTATCCGGGCAAAAAAGTCAATGAAATATATAATGGCAAATTCATAAAAGAAGAAGATCGCATCCCTTTTGAAGGAATATTCATCGGAGCTCCGGTCTCCGGCGAAATGCATTTTGATAAATCGAAAGATGAACCGGTTATTGAATATATTACTTTCGTTGTATATGAAGATGATTTATCCCAGTATGACTGTCAGGAGTATTTATATAACACCTACGGAGCTCTTATAGCTGAAGGAGCCGAAGATGGTGATGATGGGCAGATATACTGGAGAAGATATTTTACCGGGCAGAAGCTTCTTAAGTATTCAAAAAAGGCGAAAGATGATTTTTATACAATAACTGTTGAGTAATCTGAGGAAATTTATGGATAATAAAAATATTTATGAAGTTGATTATAGCGAAAACGAAAAGAAAGGCAGATTATTATCGCTAATATCATTATTTATAAATATTGTTTCGGTTATTGCCGCTTTCATAGGTCTTTTTTCCGGTGAAAAAGCGCCTACATATATATTGTTTTTCTTGGCATGTATTTGGCCAATTGTCGGCTTTGTATATTCATTTTATTTACGAAGAAGATTTTTTCATAAATTAAGCGTACTTTGGTTAATAACTTTTATTATAAATATAGTAATTTATGTTGGATATGTATTTGTAATTTTCATCATTGCCTTTCTTGCTCAGCTTGTTTATGGACCTGTTTTTTATTGATAGAAGGTGATTACTTATGCTGGAAAATATTGAACATAATGAAGAAGAAATAAATGAAATCCTTGAGAAACACTATGATAAAACAGGAAAGACATTATCGATAATTTCACTTGTTATCGGTATTATATCCTTTACATCGGCAGGTGCTTGTTTATTTGATATTTTTGTTAATGGCGGGAAATTCAGTACGATTCGTATTTTTTTCTTAATTGGTTTGATTTTCTCCATATCCGGGTTTATATACTCTTTGGTAGTACGCAAAAAATGCGTTAAACATTACAAAGGCTATTGGCTGATCGGATTTCTTTTTTGCATTATAACATTTATCTTTTATGTTGTTTTATTTGTACTTCTTGTGATTATGATTGCTTCTCTTATCCAGATGTTTGGTAATGCATTAGGTGATTTTCTTGATGATATAAGAAAGTATTCTTATTAAATAAATATGAATAATGATATATTAATCTATCTTTTTTATCTTTAGCGGATTTAATTTTTTCTGCCGGTGATTTTTAATCTTTGAATTATTGTTATGGAGATTACTTATGTATGGCTTTATAAAAGGTACCATAGATTATATAAAGAATAATCAGGTTTGTATTGATACCGGAAACGTGGGTTATCTGGTAAATATCTCTGAAAAAACATATAACGAATTACTTACGGAAACTGACGAAGTAAAGCTTTATACATATACCAGCGTCAGGGAAGATGATATTTCTTTATATGGATTTCTGACTCTCGAAGAACTAGATTTTTACAAGCTTTTGATTGGAGTAAATTCAATCGGACCCAAGCTCGGAATGAGCGTTCTTTCGTATTTTACGATCAGCGAATTGGTTACATACATTGTAAATAAGGATGCCAAAGCTATCTCAAAGGCTCCCGGACTTGGAGCAAAATCCGCAGAAAAGATTATTATAGATCTTAAAGATAAAGTCTCTGCATTCTCTGTTGATGATATTGAATATGTAAAAGAAACTGAAGATAATGAAACTGCTAACGAATGTATCGATGCATTAATATCTTTGGGCTTTAAGAAGAAAGATGCTCAGATTGCTGTAAAGAAAGTAGGAGATTATACAGATTTATCAGATTTACTTTCTAAAGCCTTGATGTTTTTTGACAATTAGAGGTAGTGAATATGGGATTGGCATTAGGCTTGATGTGTCCGATAGCTTTATTAGGATTAATTTGTATTCCCATAGGAGTATTGTTAATTTTCTTTGCTGTAAAATTACAGGATACTAAAGAGGTTATATCCGGAATATTAACTTTTATAGGCTTATTACTTATAATTGCCGGTTTAATTGGTGTCGGATTTTATATTTGTCTGGCGTTTAGCATTTTTAGTTATCCCGGTTATTAATAAAAAATTGAATTATATATTTTGAATTATGAGCAGAACAATAGAAACAAAACTTACAAAAGAAGATGTATTAATTGAAAAAGGATTAAGGCCTGTAAGGCTTTCGGATTATCTTGGCCAGGAAAAGATCAAGTCCTCTTTGGATATTTCGATTAAGGCTGCAAAACTTAGAAATGAGCCTTTGGATCATATTCTTTTATACGGACCTCCCGGACTTGGCAAAACTACATTAGCGCAGATTTTAGCCAATGAAATGGGCGTAAATATTAAGATTTCCTCGGGCCCTGCAATTGAAAAGCCCGGTGATATTGCTGCGATATTAAACGGTTTAAAGCCCGGAGATATACTTTTTATCGATGAAATTCACAGACTTAACAGAGTAGTCGAAGAAGTGCTTTATTCGGCAATGGAAGATTTCTGTATCGACATTATGATTGGTAAAGGTCCCGCAGCTAAAAGTGTTCGAATGAAATTGCCGAAGTTTACATTAATTGGTGCTACAACACGTATTGGTATGCTGACGGCTCCTCTTCGTGACAGATTCGGTGAAATTCATAAGCTTGAATATTATTCGATAGATGAGCTTTCAAGAATAGTCATGAAATCTGCTGTAAGGCTCGATACTTCACTTGATATTGAATCAGCATCAGAACTTGCAAGAAGATCGAGAGGTACGCCCAGAATTGCAAACAGACTCTTAAAAAGAGTAAGAGATTATGCTTTGGTTGCTAATGAAGGCGTTATTTCAAAGCAGATTACGGACGAGTGTCTTGATATGCTTGATATTGACAAATACGGACTCGATGCTACCGACAGAAAATATCTTGAAATGATTATTGAACGTTTTAAAGGAGGCCCCGTCGGACTTGAAACTCTGGCTGCTTCGCTTTCCGAAGAAACCGAAACAATAGAAGATGTTTACGAACCTTATCTGTTACAGCTTGGATTTATTCAGAGGACCCCTAAAGGTAGAGTTGCATCCGACCTTTCTTATGCACATCTTGGGCTTGAAAAGGATTAATTATTTTTGTATACTTTTATTTGATTTTAAATATTATTACGGGGTATGTTTAAATGACCGGCAAAAGCGAAATTGAAGTAATTATTGGTGGCAAAGTTTATTATATTTCCGGATATGAATCCGAGGAATATTTACAGAAAGTTGCATCTTATATAAATTCCAAAATTAGTGATTTCGAAGGAGAAGATGCTTATAAAAGACTCAACAGTCAGTATCAGAATCTTCTTTTACTCTTAAATATGGCTGACGATTATTTTAAAGCCAAGGCGAGAATCGATTTGCTTGAAGAAGAGCTTGCTTCGAAAGACAACGATTTATGCAATATCAAGCACGAACTTATCTCAACGCAGATAAAACTTGATAATGCAAAAACAGAAATCATATCGAAAGATAATATGATAGCAAGACTTGAAGGCGATTGGAATAAATAAAAGAAAACCGTATGATTTTTCATGCGGTTTTTTCATGTCTATTTCTTTTATGAGGTTATGATGGTAGAATTACTTTCCCCCGCAGGTGAATACAGCTCGTTTTTAGGCGCGATAAATGCTGGTGCAGATGCGGTATATCTGGCAGGCAATATGTATGGTGCCAGGGCAAGTGCGGTCAATTTTTCGAACGAAGAGCTCATAAAAGCAATAAGATACGCACATTTATTTAACAGAAAAGTTTTTTTAACAGTTAATACACTAACCAAAAACAACGAGCTCGAAAATCTTAAAGAGTTTTTAAATCCTTTGTATCAAAGCGGACTTGATGCTGTAATTGTGCAGGATATCGGTGTTTTTAAATACATAAAAGATACATTCAAAGATCTTGATATTCATGTTTCGACTCAGGCAGTTGTAACGAGTAAGTACGGCGCTGAATTCTACAAAAAATTAGGCGCTGCAAGAGTGGTACTTGCAAGAGAGCTTACATTACCTGAAGTAAAGGAAATCACTTCAACAGGTATTGAAACCGAGTGCTTTATTCACGGTGCTATGTGTTATTCATATTCCGGAATGTGCCTTTTCTCGTCTTTTTTAGGAGGAAATTCAGGTAACCGCGGAAGATGTAAAGGCCCTTGCAGACAGCCTTATGTATTAGATAATGCCAACAAAGAAGAATATCTGTTAAGTCTATCCGATATGAATACTGTCGAAATAATCGACAGACTGATTAATGCGGGTATTTATTCTTTTAAGATTGAGGGAAGACTTAAAAGCCCGTCATATGCTGCAGGCGTAACGGCTATCTATCGTAAATATATTGATTTTTGTCTTGAAAATCCGGGAAAAGAACTCATTATTTCCGAAGAAGATAAGAATATCCTTAAAACGCTTTATTCAAGGACTTCAACCGGCACAGGCTATTACGACAGAGTATCTTCCCGTAAAATGGTCACAATCGAAAAAGGCGCATATGCAAAGGTAGATGACGCTCTTGAAAAAAAGATAATCGAAAAGTATATAGATACGCCTTTAAAACAGAAAATAGATTTTGAATTTAAAGCTGTACCATACGAGAAGGCTGAATTAAAAGTAAAAACAGTTATAAACAATATAGAGTTTAAGGCAGAGGTTACATCCGAAGAACTGATTGATATGGCTCAAAAGGTTGCAACTTCGAAAGAAGATATAATAAAGCAACTTAAGAAGCTTGGAAATACAGATTTTGAACTGGATAAATGTGAAATTACAATTGACAATTCGTTTGTTCCTTCTTCGCTAGTTAACAAATTAAGAAGAGAAGCAGTGGATTTGCTTGAAATCGAAATTTACAATGCGAATTTAAACAAGCAGACTTTAATTGAAAATGAATCTGTTAAATCAAATGGCCTATTTGATTCTGATAAAAACAGTGAAACAAACGATTTCGTTAATTTTGAAGAAATTAATCATATATTTGATAATAACAAAAACATTGTAAATAAAAGAGCCTTTGTTAAATCTATCGAACAGTTGAATTTTGCATTAAATAATATCTTTTATGATTCTGTTGTTGTAAACAAAGATTTAATTTATAATCCCGAAGGAAAATCATTAATAAACGACTGTTCTAAGCCAATATATATAGAACTTCCGCCTGTATTAAGATCCTTAAATCAGTCAGAGTTTGAAGAATTAATCGATTATGCATCAAATAATGATGCAATTAAAGGCGTATATGCAAATCAATATGATGCATATGAACTTCTAAAGAAAAAAGGCTTTAAGAAAGAGATTTGTCCCAATGCAAATATCTACAGCTATAACAACTTGAGTGCTTCGATAAATTCGAAATTATTTGATGAAATTACGGCTCCTTTGGAATTAAACTTTTATGATATCCCTGAGATAAATAAGAGTTTCAGCTATTTGATATACGGAAGAGCACCTTTAATGCATACCGCCAACTGCGTTTTAAAGACTTCAGGCAAGTGTCAAAAGGGTTTGCCTAATAAAGAATCGTTTGTGAATCTAAAAGACCGCCTGGGCGTGGATTTTAAAGTTTATACGGCATGTGATAACAATCTTTGCTTTAATACGATTTATAATTCGAAACCCACTTCTTTACATAAATATTATAACCGCCTAAAAGAAAAAGGAGTAAATACCTGTATCTTTTCTTTTACGGACGAAAATACAGACGATTTGGAAAGAATTACAAACTTCTTTGAAGATGTATTTGCCGGCAAAAATACAGAGCCACCTTATGATTTTACAGCCTTTCATATGAAGAACGGTATTTTGTAGAATATCTTTTATTTAAGTCCTTTTTATTGTATAATTTTTTAGGAAAATACAACTCTTTTAGGATGCTTTATGAATTTCTCCGACTATATTTATGTCGATGATTATTGCTTTTCAAAATTCGACGAAATAAAAGAGAATATGGAAAAAAGGAAGAAGATTATTACAGATCCGTTTTTTGTAATAATCTTAAATGAATATACCTCAAAACTGGAGTTTTGCGACTGGATGTTTCTTCTCCAGAGACATTATAAAAACAATCCTCCGCTTATTGTGGGACTTGCAAAGGATTACGATTCCGCAGAAGAGCTTACATGTCATATGATTGAAAACTGCCTCATAAAAGTAGGCAACCTCGATTATATTGCATATCTCGCTTCTTTACCTGAAATAGAAGAAGGATGTGAGCTTCCGAAAATGTTAAAAATTTCCGGAGGAAAGATGTATGCTTAAGGCCCTTGCAATAATCGGAATAGTGATTGGTGCTTTAATTGTACTGGCACTTATAATCTTAAATATTTTTCTTTTCGTACCTTTCAGATATAAAATCGGCGGTTCGAATAAAGACAAGCTTTATTTCTACTTTTTGATGAGTTTTTTTCTGTCATTTTTCAGAGTTAAAATTTATTACAAAGAAGAAATGGGCTGGGCTTCAGTAAGGATTTTCGGTATAAAAATAATTGATAAAAATATTCCGGAACTTATTGAACTTGTAGAAAAGCTGTCTGAGAAATTTTCAAAGAAAGATAAAAAATCTAAAAATGTGAGTTCAGATGAATCGAAACCCGATGATGCAGCATCCGAAGCAGACACTATTCCCGAGACAGACTCTGGGGAATACGAACTGACCGAAGAAGAGATTGAACAGTATCTTGATGAGCCTGACGAAATAGACGAAATGAATGCTGTTGAGAAAAACATAACATTTCTGTCTTCAATAAAAGATTTTATTTTAAACATCAAGAAAAAGTGGTATAATTTTAAGAGGTTTGTAAAAGAAAAAATCGACCAGTGGAACAAGACCAAGAAATACATCAAGTATTACTGGAAAGTTCTTAATCATCCGTCCGTAAAGCCTACGTTAAAACTTTTCTGGGATTTGATGATTAAATTCATGAAACATGTATGGCCCAGAAAATGGAGACTTAAGATTAAGTACGGAGATGAAGATCCTTATCTTACCGGCAGAGTACACGGATACATATGCATGGCAAGAGGATTGTTTGGTAGAGAAATTGATTTCACTCCCGTATGGGATGAAGATGTATTCGAATTTGACGGATATGTTAGCGGAAGAGTACAGTTAATCGTTTTCCTTATGTTTGCTTTTAAGATATTTGCCAACAGACATTTAAGGAAACTGGTTATACTGATTATAAAAGGAGGAAAGATTCGTGGCAGAAAATAATTTTGACGGCTTGATTAATTCTTTGATGGAAGGAATGGATGGATTTTTATCCACAAAAACCGTTGTCGGAGATCCTACCAAAGTCGGAGATACAA
>JAEEGK010025079.1_pt1 | contig 12284 bp, 8 predicted proteins | sample 8958771 | NCBI WGS metagenome assembly JAEEGK01 (sample SAMN16246547, study PRJNA631951) | gut metagenome | biome: gut microbiome; feature: rumen; material: SC-attached | host: Bos | place: Iran: Karaj | collected 2018-10 | reverse complement strand
TATGTTTTATAAAATATAAAAATTTTTTAATAATTTAATTAAAATAATAGATTTTTAATTTAATATATTTTAATTTTTTTTTAACTCTTTATTATTTTTTAATTAATACTATTTTCATTAATATTATTTATGTTCTCATTTATAATCTCATTATTACTATCTTGATTATCATCAAGTTTTTTAGGTTTAAAAATATCTGAATCATTAGTTGAATTTAATCTTCTTTCATCTTTGTTTTTTTTTTTATGTTTTAAAATTATTAAAATCACTCCAGTTATTATCAATAAAATTAAAGGAATAACAATAACTAAAATCACTAAAGTTAAATTCTTTTTTTTTTTAATATCAAAAGTATAGCTGTCATAATAAACATAATTAATTTCATAAGAATCTTCTATGATTGAAACTAATTCAACATCATATTTTGATTCTTTTATCTCTTTATATTTTATTTCAAATTTTTTTTCATTATATAATAACTTTTTATCTGTTAAATTAAAATTATAAGATAAAGTATTTTTATTATATAATTTTAAAGAATATGTATCATTATATGGAATATTATCATTAGTATTATTAATATTTATTTGAATAACAGGATTAAATTTAAATACATATTTTCCATTATATTTATCGAATTTTATACTTTTATCATCAACTATATAATCATAATTTGAAATATCGTTTATTGATTCATATTCTTTTATTGTAAATATAGTTAAATTATCATCATTATTATTTTGATCTAATAATCTTAAATTATTATTTTTATTATCATTAGTATTTTTAAATATTGATATAATTATTCCATTATATTTATATAAATCTGAAATTATATATTTAGTTTTTCCATTTATTATATTTTGTGTAAAATTAACTGAATTAGATTTTAAATCAATTTTTGATATTTTAATGTTTTGTCCATATGCATTAAGTCTTATTGTATATTGAATAGATAATTTAAATATTTCTAATTTAAAAGCATCACAATTCATTTTATTTTTTGGAATTTTAAATGTATTTATTATTGAAATATTTAATGTTTTATAATATAAATGACTTGTTTTATTTATTATTTCAATATCATCAGAACTACTAGAACTACTATCATAATTTGATGAAGAACTACTACTTATTTTTAAATATGATGCACTTCCTTTTGAATTTGAGCTAATACTTCGTGAAAAAGAATTTTCTAAACTTGATGAAGAGCTTTCTAAATTTAATGAAGAGCTTTCTAAATTTAATGAAGAACTTTTTAAATTTGATGAAGAACTTTTTAAATTTGATGAAGAACTTTTTAAATTTGATGATGAACTTTTTAAATTTGATGAAAATTTACTTGATGAAGAACTTTCTAAACTTGATGAAGAACTTTCTAAACTTGATGAAGAACTTTTTAAATTTGAAGACGAACTTTTTAAAATTGATAAAGAACTACTTGAAGATGAACTTTCTATACTTGAAGAAGAACTTTCTAAACTTGAAGATGAACTTTCTAAACTTGATGAAGAACTTTTTAAACTTGATGAAGAACTTTCTAAACTTGATGAAGAACTACTTGAAGATGAACTTTCTAAACTTGAAGATGAACTTTCTAAACTTGATGAAGAACTTTTTAAACTTGATGAAGAACTTTCTAAACTTGAAGATGAACTTTCTAAACTTGAAGATGAACTTTCTAAACTTGATGAAGAACTACTTGAAGAAGATCTTTTTAAACTTGAAGAACTTGAAGAAGATCTTTTTAGCTTTGAAGATGAACTTTCTAAACTTGAAGAAGAACTACTTGAAGATGAACTTTCTAAACTTGAAGAAGAACTTTCTAAACTTTCACAACTTACAGATGAAGAAGAATCATCAATTAAATATTCTTCATTTGGATAATCAAAATTACTATATAATTTTCTGATTTTATATGAAATTTGTTTTTTGAGATTAATATTTTTTTGCTCTCTATTTGTGTTTGTATTTTTAATAAAAAATTTACTTATAATATTATCTTTTTTTAAATCATTAACTTTTTTAAATTCAATAATTACTTCATTAATTTTATTTTTATTTATATTTTCAAAACAAATTAAATCTGAATTATTTTCATTAAAAATAAAATAGTTTGTTTTTTCAAAATATTTTTCATTTATTTTAGAAATATTTTTCTCATTAATTAAATATACGTTAATAAAATCATTTGATTCAACACTTGTGTTTATATAATAGTTATTATAATTTTTTATTTTAAAACAATATTTCAAAATATTTTCATTGAAAATAATAAATTTTTTTTCATTCAAATTAAAATTATCAATAATTTCTTTGTTTTGAATTTTTAATATTTTACTTTCAATATAATAAATTTCTCCAGGTTGATTATAATTTAAATTAATTTCGAATTTATTTAAATTTAAATTTTTTAATTCTTTTTTTTCAATTAAATAAAATTCATTGTTAATTTTTTTTTGATTAATTAATTCATTGTTTTCATTTATTAAATAATATTCTACTATTGAATTATTGCTAATTATGTAAATAAAAATATATTTATTGTTTGAATCATTAAGATTTGAAAAATAATTTATTTTATATGAATTTTTTATATCAGATTTAAAAAAAAAAAAAAGTTATTATGCAAATCAATTTGTTCAATTAATTGATATTCTAATTCAAAATTACAATTATAACTACATTTAATAAATAAATACATATTAAATATATCTGATAAATTGTTTTGATTAAATTTATTTAATTCACTTTTATGATAATAAATTAATGGAGATGGTTTATTTAATACATTATTTATATTATTAAAATTATTATTTTTAATATTATCAGATAAAAAAATTTCATTTGTTGTTGAATTTCCAAAATTTGATAATTTTAATTTTAAAAATTCATAATTATTTTTACTATTATCAATTAAAACATTATAAATTTTATAATTTGAAAATTCTTTAACTTTTAAAGTTTGTAATGAAATATTGAAATGTAATTTTTCTAAATCAATACAAAATATTAAAGATAAAATAATATTAATAATAAAATTTTTCATTTTTTTTTATTCTATTATGAAAAATATCCAAAATATATAATTTAAAAATATATAAATTAATTATTTAAATTTAAAATAATTTGAACCTAATTTTAAATTTATTATATAAATAAAAATCTAAAAATATTATTTTTAATAATTATTATATATTATTTATTTTATAATAAATAAATTTATATAAAAATATTAATATTACTTACTTTTCATATATTATAATTTAATTATTATAAAATTTTTATAATTCAATATATTGTTGATTTATATTTAAATTATAATTATCATTTTCTATTAATTCATTTGCTCTTATTTTTCTAATTTTATATTTAAAATAATAATATAAATAATAAAATAAAAAAATTATAAGAATTACTAAAATAACATTTATTATTAAAGATAAATAAGTGAATTTAAATTTAAATTCAATATTATTTTTAAATTGAGTATAATAACTTATTGTTTTTTTATCATGATTAAAAGTTATTAAATATTTTTTAAAAAAAGGTTTTCCTAAAATCCATTTTCCCATATCAATATTTTTAAAATAAATTAAAAAATAAGATTTATCATTAATATTATAAAATAAATCATTTTTATCAAATTTAAATTCAAATTTTGTATCATAAATTTGAAAAATTAAAGTTGGAAAATTTTCAATAACATTTTTTTCACAATAATAAAAAATATTATATTCATAATCATTTAAATAATTTTTTATTTTAAAACATAAATTTTGTTCTATAAATTTTTCAAAAAAATTTTTTTCGATTAGATTTCTATAAATATTTGTTCCTCTTATCATTCCATTTTCAAAAGATAATTCAGCATTTAAATTATTAATCATTGTATTATTATTGAAATAAATTTTATAAAAATTTATTTTATAACCTCCTTCAATATTAATATTTTTAAAAATATTAAAATATTCATTATCATAATTTTTATAAATTTCATGTGGATTTGCACCAATTATTAATTTTCCTTCATTATAGTTTTTATATTCTATAAAAAAAGAATAAGATTTAATAGAATTTTTTTCTTTTAATTGATAAATAATATTATAATTTTTATAATAATTATGATCATAATATTGATTTAAACCTAAAATACCATAATTATTATTATTAGTTTGATTATGAATTAAAAAACTTATATTTTTTAAATAAATATTTTCTTTTCCAATAATAATTTGATCAGATGATTCAATTTTATCTTTTTTTTTTGAATAAGAAATATCATTTAAACCATCAATAAAATCATAAATTTCTTCATATTCATCTACATTTAATTTTTTATATGTTTTTGAATTATTTATTTTAAAATAATTTGAATTTATAAAAAATCCATATTCAGTAAGGTTTAAATAAAATGGAATTTTTTGAATTGGTTTACCTATTTTAATTAAAATTTTTAAATTATTTGATAAAAGTTCATCAAAAATTGTTTTATTTTCTTTAAAAAATTCTTTTTTAAATGGAATTGTAATATATGAATTAATATAATATAACAAAAAATAAAAAACAATTAAATTAATAAACATTTGAAAATAAATATTAATAAATAATAATATAAAAAAAATTTGATTAAAAAAAAATAAATAAAAAAATATAAATTTAAATTATTATTATTTTTTAATTTAGAAAAATAAGTAACTAATAAAAAAATAAATGTCTTTAAATTCAAATAAATTATGTGAAAGATGTCAATGTGTTCCATGTTGCATTTGTTGTATGCAATGTCAGCCATTTCATTATTTTTGTGAAGAATGTGATTCAAGAATTCATGACATAGTAATAAAAAATAACCACAGAAGAAGTAGATATAATTATAATTTAAATAGATCATATGATTGTTTACCTCATACAAGATCTAAATCATCAAATAATATAAACACATATCAAATTAATAATAATTGCTTAAATACAAAACCAGTGAATTGTGATCAAATTTTTTCTAAAAATATTTCAATGAGTCCTCAAAAAAATTCTTTAAATAATTCATTTAGTACAAGAGATCCTTGTGCTAAATATTATTCACGTTGTAATTCAGATTCTATAGATAAAATACAAACTACTTCTTGTAATGATGGTAATTTTTTTACGAAAGATTATGTTAATAATATTAAAAATTTGTATGAAAAAGAAATTAGTGATTTACAATTTAAAAATATGACTTTAGAAAATAATTTAGATCGAGTTAAAAATTTATTTACTTGTGAATTAGATAAACTTCAAAAAGAACATAATAATATTATTGAAAAAAATAAATTAATTGAAAATCAAAAAATTTGTGATTATGAAAGAGAAATTGATTGTTTAAATAAAGAAAGACAAAATTTAGAAAATCAAAATCGAATGCTTAATAATGAAATTTTAAATTTAAATTCACGATTAGATGAATGTGAAAAAGTAATGAAAGATGATTCAAATCTTCATAATAATCAAATTAAAAATTTACAAAATGAAATACAAATGTTAAAAAGAAATGAAGAAAATTTAAAAGAAAATCACGTAAATAGTATGAATACTATTCAAAAATTAAATAATGATAAAATTTGTTCAATGAAAAATGAATTTAAAAGAAAATTATGTGAATTAGAAAAAAATAAAAATTTTGAAATTAATAATTTAAAAAAAAATTTAGATTGTTCTTTTAAAGAAATTAATTGCTTAAAAAATAATATTTCTGATTTAAATAATTGCATAGAAAAATTAAAAAATAATTTAAGAAATTTAGAAAATGAAAATAATTGCTTACAAAATGAATTAAATCAAAAAAATTGTGAAAATGAAGAAATTTGTAGAAATTATGAAAAAATTTTAAAAGAAAATGATAATTTAAAAAATGATTTTGATTTTCTTGAAAATACAATAAATAATTTAAAAAATGAAATTAATATTTTAAAGCAAAATAATTGTGAAAAAGAAAATAAATTTAATAAATTATTAGAACAAAGTGAAGATATGAGAAAAAATATTTCAGATAATATTTTAAATGAAAATTGTTTAAATAATCAAATAATTTGCTTACAAAATGAAAATTATTGTTTAAAAAAACAATTAATTTGTTGTGAAAATTCAAAAATTTGTAACAATTGTAATAATTGTAATAATTGTTGTTAAAAAAATTAAATATTTTTATTTAATAATAATATTATTTTTTTTTATAATAATAATTAAAATAATAATAATTAAATAATAATAATAAAAAATTAAAATTCTATTATTAAATAAGCTAAACAACAAATAAATTTTTTTAATGCTATTAAATTAATACTTTCATTTGGTCCATGTTCATTACTATCAATTCCACAAACACCAGTGCAAACAATTTCAGTTTCAGTTAAATTACTTTGTAAATAATTAACAAAAGGTATGCTTCCTCCTTCAGCTAAAAATTCAATTTCATTCCCAAAAAAAATTTTCGATGAATTATTTAATATATTTCTTACTTTCTCACTAAAATTAATTAAATTCCATCCATCACTATAATCAAAATTACTAGTTTCAATATTACAATTAAAATATTTTTTTTCTAATATTTTTTCACTCATTGCATTAACTGCTGTTTTACTATCAACTAAAGGGGGTAATCTCATTGATAAATTTAAATAAATTTCTTTGTTTAATTTATTTGAAAATCTTTCAAAATTTATTCCATCTATTCCACATAAATTCATTGAAGGTTTCCAACCTTTATTTAAAATTAAAGTATAAACATCATCACTCAAAGGTTTTGTATTTTCATATAAAGGAAAATCTTTCGTATAAGTATCTTTTAAAATATTTGCTACTCTTTTCATTTCATTTAATCGATTTTCAGGAATTTTTTCTTCGGGAATTTTACATTCTTCTATTAAAATTTCTCCTGTTTTGTTGTTTTGAATGTTGTTTAAAATTTCTTTTAATATAAAAAAATTATCAGGAACAATTCCAGAATAATTTTTATTATCACCTAAATCTTGTGTTAAAGTTTGTATTTTCACATCAAGTCCAGCATAACCTCGTAATGAAGATGTAACCCATAACCTATCATAATCTAAACAACCATTGTCTAAGCAAACAAATAAACTTAAATTTGAAGGAATTTTATTTTCATTTAATAATTTATCGAAATAATAATGTAATTCTGTATCAGTTGATTCTTCACTTCCTTCAATAATTATATAAATATCTGGATATTTTAATTTAAAATTTTGACATAATTTTATTGAATTTAATGCAGCGAATATTGAATATCCATCATCAGCTGCACCTCTTCCATACAATCTATTATTTTCAATGACGGGAATTGTTGCTCCTTTGTTTTTATCCCAGCCTACATTTGCAGGTTGTTTATCAAAATGACCATAAAACAATATTGATTTTGTATTATTTGGAATGTTTGATGATATTTTTATATAAATTAAAGGAGTATGATTTGTATCTTTGTATAAATTTATTGATGAATCATTTATTTGTAATGATGATGCATATGAATATAAATGGGTAGCTGCATTTAATAAATAATTGTTTGTGTCCCATTCTTTATCAAAAGCAGGTGAAGTGTTTGGAATTCTAATAAATGTTGATAAGTTTGGAATTATAGAATTATTTAATGCGTTTTCTGAAAATTCTAAAAAAGCTTTTTTGTCCATAAAATATATTTTTTTTATAAAATAAAAAAAATTTTTTAAGGATAAAAATATATTTATTAATAATTTGACAATATTTTTTTAATAAAATCAGTTTTTATTTTTAAATAATTTGAATTATATTTAAATTATAATTAATAATTAATGAGAAATAAAAATAATGTTCTTTTGTTAAAAGCAAATAAAAAAAAACATTTTTGTTCTTCTTTTGTTCAAGAAAATAATAAATTATCAAAAATTTTAAATGATAGTTTTTATAATAATGATAATTTAATTAATAATAAATCAAAAAAATTTTCTCAAAAATTATATAATTTTATTACTCGTCAAAATGGAATGAATACTATTAATTTAAATAATTCAATTAATTCAAATTCTTTATCAAATTTTTTTTTAATAAAACCCAAAAATTTTAAGAAAAAAATGTTTAATATTAAAAAAGAATCTAATAATATTATGGAAAATTATAAATATAGTTTTGATTATGATTATTATAATAATAATAACAAAAATAAAGATGATATTAGTTATTTATTTAAAGATGATAAAAATAAAAATCAATATTTAACTGAAAGAAATGATATTAAAAAATTTATTACGAAAAGAAACAAAAGTTGTAATGATTTATTTTTTAAAAATTATAATAAATCATTTAATAATAAAAATAAAAAAAATAAAATTACTTTTAATCTTTATGAAGAAAATTTTAAAAATTCTATTCAAAGTTATAATATTATTATGAAAAATAAAATGATTTATGAGGATATGAATATTAACTATAGAAATTTTTTATATGAAAATTTTAATAATAGTTTAAATAATTTAAATCCTATTATAAAACAAAATGAAATTTTAAAAATTAAAAAAATTTCCATCCCAAAAATTCAAATAAATAATATTTTTTCATTAGAAAATTCAAAAAATAAAAAAAATTTATTTGATAATAATAATAATTTTATAAATAATAATATAAATACTATTAAATTAAAAATATTTTCAAAAAAAAATAATAATTTAGTTTTTCCTGAATCTCGTCAACAATTTTCATTAATAAATTCTGAAGATGATAAAATTTTTTTAATAGGAGGATTAACAATAAATAAAAGTAATACTATTTGGGAATTAAATCCATTTAATTTTACTTGGAAAAAAATTAAAAATAATAATAATCCTCCTCCTTCTCGTTTTGGTCATTCTACAATATTTTTTAATAATAAAATAATAATTTTTGGAGGAAAAAAAATTGGAAGTCAAAATTTTGGAAATTTAGAAATTTTTAATCTTAATAATTTAAGATGGAAAAAAATTAAATATGATGATATTTTGCTTGTAAATAATAATAATAATAACAATAACAACAATAATAATAACAATAATAAAAATATTGATGATATGAATAATTTAATTAAAATTATTAATTACAGAAAAAATCATATTGCAATAAAAGTTGGAAAATCAGTATTTATTTATGGAGGATTAGATGAAAGAGGAAATTTATTAAATGATTCTTACATATTTGATTTAATTTCAAAAAATTGGATGAAAACAAATTTTAAAAATAAAAATATTTCTTTACCAAAAATTGCATATCATAAAAGTTGTTTAGTTTTATATAATAAAATACAAATGAATAATAAATTTGATATATATAATTTAAATTATGATCTATCTAAAATTAAAACAAAAAATGTCATAAAAGAAATTGGAATTTATATTTTTGGTGGAATTATTAATAAAAATTATTATGAAAATTCAAAAAATATTAATAATAATAATAATTATGATAATAATAATAATTATTTAATAAATGATGAATTATTTTGTATAAAAATTGGAAAAAATCCTTTAGAAATAATAAAATTAAAAACATTTGGTAAAAGTCCTTGTTGTAGATTCAGTAGTTCAATAAATTATTATGAAGATGGAAATTTTATTGTAATTTTTGGAGGAAAAACAAATAAAAATAATAGTATTGATAACAAAATTTATTGTTTAAATGACACTTTTTTATTAAATTTATCTAATTTAAATTGGATTAAAGTTGAATATAATAATAATATTAATATTGAAGGAAGATTTTTACATGAAAGTGTAATTTTTCAAAATAAATTAATAATTTTTGGAGGAATGAATGATAATAATTTTATTGGAAGTGAAATATTAATAATTGATTTAGAAAGTAAAAAAGAAAAAAGAAAAAAATTCAGAATTTTAAAATAATTTTTTAAAATGTAATTTTATTATTAATATAATAAATAAAATTTAATATTTATTAATATTTTTTGTAAAAAAAATGAATAAAAATTTTTTATAATAATATAATAATAAATTAAAATAATATTTTTTCAAATTTATAAAATTTAATTTTAATTTAAAATAAATAAAATTAATAATATGAATTTTAAAAGAGAAAATTATAATATTACATTTAAAAATACATTTAATAATGATAATAATAGTAATAAAAATAATAAAAAAATAAATAATAGTTTTGATAATAGTATTACAAGTAGTAAATATTTTTTTGATAATATAAATTATAATTTTAATGAAAGTAAAAAATATATTGATTTTTCATTAAAAAAAGGTGCAAAATTAAATGATAAAAATTTAATGAAATTTGTTAATAAGAAAAAAAATATTATAAATAAAGTTCCAATAATAACAGAACAAATTTCTAAAAATAAATTTATATTTTATAATTATAATAAATCAAAAAAAAATATTAAAAATAATAATATTAATAATCTTAATATAGAAGATAAAAAAAGAAGAAATATTAATAATATTAAAAAAAATAATTATAAAAACAACACCAATATTAGTAGTAAAAAATCTTCAAATGAAAATAGTAGTTATGATAGTAAAAATATAAATTTTAATAATTATAATATTAATAAAAATTTATTTGAAATTAAATTATTTCCTTACAATAATAATAATATCAATAATATTAATAATTATAATAATAATAAAAACATTAAAAAACACAACAATCATTCAAAACAAAAAAATTCATTTGATAATTCATCACATAATTCATTTTCTTTAACAATTGAATATAAAAATACTAACAATAATTATAATAATAATATAGAAAATAAAATAATTTATCAAGATGATTCTTTTATTCAAATTTCAAATTTTTTAAATAATTTTATTGATATAAATTTTCATATTAATTTTTTATGTATGCCAAGAGTAGTAAATTTATTAAATATTAATATTAGAATAATTTTTATGATGACAAAAAGTTCGTTTTATTTAAAATATAATATAGAAAATTATGATATAAAATGGTTAAATTCTAACAATCGTACAATTATTAATAGTTTTAATATAATTAATGTTGTTTATTGTGATTTTAAAGAAAAAATAATAGATAATATAAAAGTTATTAATATTATTATCAATAAAAATGATAAAAATATTAATAATAATAATAATTTTGATATTTTATGTAATAACAATAATGAAGCAAAATTATTTGTTAATTCAATTAATATTGTTTGTAATTATTGTAAATGTAAATGTTATAAATATAAAGAAAATATATTTTTTAAATAAATATATTTTATAAAAAAAATATTTTATATAATAATTAATAATCCTTATTTATTATAAATAAAAAACCAGTTTTTTTAAAAATTCTTTTTTTCTTAAATGCCAATTTAATATAATATTATAAAATAATATCTTAAATTTATAAAATTTTCATTATTTAAAACAATTAATAATAAAATAGTAAAATTAAAAAATATTAATATAAAATATTTAATAATTTTTAGAATAAATAAATTTTTTAAAATTAAGCATTAATAATATTTTAACTTAATTTAATATAATTATTATTCATAATAACATCATCTTTATTATTATAAATCTTTTTATTTTTAATATGTATTATTTCAATAAGAGTTGCTAAAACAGAAATAAAAATTAAAATAAATAAAATTCCTAAAATATTTTTAATACTAAAATCATATTCATTAATATCAAAATTTCCTCTAAATAAAGTATGATTAATTCCAGTTTCTAAATATTTAAAATTAACTTCATGAATTTTATAATTTTTTTTTTCTACTTTTTTATTTTTCTTTTTTAAAATAATATTATTTTTATTTTCTTCATAATTTTCATTAATAATAATATTTTCATTAATTTTAATATTTTCATTATTAACTGGAAAATTATTAATATTTTTATTAATAGTATTATTATCATTTTCAGTTCTTAACCAAGATAAAAAAAATAAATTTGAAATTATTAAAATTATTGTTATTAAAAAAATAAGAGACCAATTTAAGTTTTTCATTTTTATAAATTAATTTTTTATTTTATTTTTAATAATAATTTATGGAAAAAAATTAAGTGAAAATTTAATTGATTTATTTGAAGAAAAAAAACATCAAATTTATTAAAAATTGGAAATAAAACTAACATTAGAAAAAATATAAACAAGATTTAGTAATTGTTTTATTATTTATTAAATTTTTTAATATTAATATTTATATAATTTAAAAAATAATATTAAAATATTATATTAAAAATTTGGGGATTGGGGATTGGGGATTGGGGATTGGGGATTGGGCCCAATCCCCAATC
>JAEEGK010025075.1_pt1 | contig 12285 bp, 10 predicted proteins | sample 8958771 | NCBI WGS metagenome assembly JAEEGK01 (sample SAMN16246547, study PRJNA631951) | gut metagenome | biome: gut microbiome; feature: rumen; material: SC-attached | host: Bos | place: Iran: Karaj | collected 2018-10 | reverse complement strand
AGTAGATGGTGGTGTCTGGCAAATGCCACAAAGATATACTGCTTCTACTCGGAAAGCGTCACTCGTACGAAATACACTTCCTATATTATACATCGAGCGCACGTCGTCCAATACCACTATCAATGGCAGTTTTTCAGCCTCACGATATTCGTCAATCGTGAGTCGTTTCATCTCTATAGTCCTTACTTTTCTCATTCAATTTGCAAAGGTACGAAAAAGTGTTGATAACTATGTTGATAACCCTGTTAATAATTGATTAATTAATAAACAATATCCCTATGTCCCCTACTCTACCAAGGGATAAAAATCATAAATAACAAGCTTTTCTGTAAGTTTTCCACCGTTTTTTTAGGAAAAAAGATATAAACTTATTAATTTTGCACCAAAATAGAGAATTGTGGATAAACTACTTATCAGATTAATAATCAATGAGTAACAATTCACAGTCGATGTGAATAACGTCGTATCAAGTGTGGATAAACGATAAAACAAGAAAAAGCTGAATAAGTTATGCACTTATCAACGCTATATCATCCATTTCATTCTCTTTTTAAAAAAGAAAAGAATAAAAAATAAGATAATAATATGAAGTTGAAAAAGAGTTGGAAAGAACAAGGTTTTATTGATGAACCCGTAAAGCAAGGTACTGATCTGAAGGCTGAGATACGTCGTATGTGTCAGGAAAAAGATGCTATCATTTTGGCACACTACTATACTATTGGTGATATTCAGGATATTGCTGACTTTGTAGGCGACTCATTGGCTTTGGCACGTAAGGCAGCAGAAACAGATGCAAAAATGATGGTTATGTGTGGTGTACACTTTATGGCAGAAACCTGCAAGCTGTTGTCACCAGACAAGACAGTGCTTTGTCCTGATTTAAATGCTGGTTGTTCGCTGGCTGACTCTTGTAAGGCTGAGGACTTGAAGAAATATAAGGAAGAACATCCTGGTTATCAAGTAGTTTCGTATGTTAATACGACTGCTGCTGTGAAAGCTCTGACTGATGTTGTTGTTACTTCTGGTAATGCGAAGAAAGTAGTCGATCAGTTGCCAAAGGATGCGAAGCTTATCTTTGGTCCTGACTATAATTTGGGTAATTATATCAATGAGGTGACAGGCAGAGAGATGCTGCTTTGGAATGGAGGCTGTCATGTACATGAGCGCTTCTCAGTTTCAAAGATAGCAGAACTGAAAAAGCAGTATCCTGAGGCTATTGTAATGGCTCATTTGGAGTGTAAAGGTCCTGTATTGGCGTTGGCTGATGTCAAGGGAAGTACGGCAGATATGTTGAAATACGCACGGCAAAACCGTGCTAAACAGTATATCGTCGCCACAGAGGCCGGTATTTTGCACGAGATGCAGCGTTCGTGTCCTGATAAACAGTTTATCCCCGTACCTCCGGAAATCAGCGAGAGCGGTCTGGAATGCAGCTGTAATGAGTGCCAATATATGAAGATGAATACGTTGCTGAAGATATATAATTGTCTGAAGTACGAATGGCCTTCCGTTGAGATTGATGCAGAGATTGCCAAAGATGCTGTAAAACCCATAGAAAGAATGCTTGAGTTGAGCTGATAAAGCATGAAGCAACGTATTGAGTGGTTAGCTGTTTTGAGGGGCCTTAACATATTGCTGGTTGTCATGGTTCATGTTCAACTGGTAGATATGTCGACAGGTACAAACCATTCGTTTTGCAGTGCTGTTGCCTTCCCGTTTCATCCTATCAGAATGCCGCTGTTTATCTTTATATCCGGTGGCTTGCTATATCTAAGCAGAATACGTAAAAACATTCCTACAAAAGCTTTATACAAAGATAAGTTCCAGCGTATCATGATACCATTCTTTTTCTTTGTTATTGTCTACTATGTTTTGAAGGTTGTTTTTAATGAATTTGCGAAGACTCCGACAGAGTTGTCTTTGAGTTATTTTCTGCAGTCATTCGTCTATTTTCGAGGTTATCCATCACAGCCATTATGGTTTTTGGCTGTCCTGATGATGTTTATGCTCATGTATCCGCTGTTCTGTTATTTATGTGACAATAAGTACAGAATGGCGTGTTTCTTCCTTTTTTGTAGTGCCATATACTTTATTGATTCCAATCTTGACAGCCCTTATAATGTATTTTATGTATTGGATATACAGCATTATCTGGTTTATTTCTTCTTTGGTATATTGTTTTTCAGATATGAGTTGTACAACTACATAAAGAGTACGGGAGCTTTACTTATTCTCATATTGCTATACGTTGTCAGTTATTACTATTCTATTGATTTACTGACGTCTATCGTAGGCATTATGATGATGTGTTCTTTATGCTTGAAAATAGCCCAATATTTGCCCAATCTATTTTCCAGCTTTAGGGAATACATCTTCCAGATCTACCTGATGTCCCTACCCTTTCAGACATTCGTAGAACTGATATTATGGAAAAACGTATTCTATCACGAAGAGTTCTTCTATCTGTTTTATGCTATCAACCTTTTGGCAGGATTGTTCATGCCTGTCTTGATAGCGAAATTATTGGAACGCTGTCATGTAAAAATGATACGTTTGTGCTTTGGTCTGCAATAGTTATTTGGACTTAAAGGCAAAGAATCGCTGGCCCAGATAGTTGAACACAATGAAAAGACACATACCCAGCAGCATGGAGACATTCTCCTGAATGGTTTTACTAAAGTCTGTGAGAACCCATTGCATCAATGGTTTTGCTATACCGTATGCTAACAAATAGCAGCAAACAATATTGATGGTGAAACGGAACAGAGAAGCCCATCCTCGTTCGTGATACTGGAAGGTAAAATGCTTATTAAGAAAGTAGCTGCAAATGCTTCCAAAGAAGTAATTCGATGCAGAAGAAATCCAATAACTCAGGTGGAAGACATTGTAGAATACAAACATGATAGTAGTACCCACGATGGTATTAATGACACCCACCATGACAAACTTCATGAAAGTCTTATCTGTAAACAGACCTATCTTATCTTTTAATGACGTCAATATGCTCATGATCAACTATCCACACACAATCATGTTGTTGTTTATTCAGTGTTTCCAATCCTAACTCCTTCGCAATTCTGAAGGCATCAGCAGAACGTTCTATCGTCGTATCCTCAATGACTTTGGGCCATTGGTAATTCGTTTCATATTGTGCAGCAAGTCCCCATCCGAAAGCTTCGTTGGGAATGACACAGAAGGAAGAAAGTTTCGGATAGTCGTCTTCAATGATAATGACATAAACATTATCAACGGGAGAACCCGTTTTCTGGATAGCGTCCTTTGCCATATTCTTTCCTATAAGGCCTGATTTTACTGATGCGTCAATCAGATGAATATCGATAAGCACAGCAGCAATAATCCATAAGACGAAGGCAACGACAACAGGTTTCAGGTGGTCCACCTGACTGATAGAAAAAGCAATGATGATAGCTATCATAGCCAATCCTGCATAAGTGTGCATCATGCTGAAGACAGTGCCTAAATGTGGAGCTACAGCTATCAGCAGACAAACGAAGGTACAGACCATTTTTTTGTTCGAAAACTTTTTGATATTTCGTAAGAAAATGAAATAGAGGAATGGTGCTGTCAGTAGGAAGGAAACAGCTGCTAACAACAGATTCCTACTGGGCTGATGAAGCAGATAAATATAGTCTACAGTGATGAATGACGTGAAAAAGAATTTGATGACGTTCTTGACAATTTTGAAGTCTTCAGGCACGTATTCTGGATGGATAGTGATGTCTTTTGGAAGCAACAGAATGGCCAAAGCATAAGCACCCATAATGGCTGTGCCTACCAGCAAATTCTTTTTTAACGTCTTCGCTTCTATCAAGTCAAAACCATAAGCAAGAATAGGACATATCCAAGCCCACATCAATCCGTTTTCCTTGAAGAGCGTAGCCAGGAAAATCAAGCTGATCCAGACGATGTATTTTCCTTTTTTCAGCTTACAATATAACAAAAAAGCTATGATACCACAGGTAAGTGCATAGACTTGATTCTGGCTGTCTATAGCTGATACAGTAGCCATTGTAGCAGGAGACAGGAAAAAGCATAAAGTGGAAATGTTCTTGGCTGACTGTTTGAATTCAAGCATCGTTAATAAGCGATAGACAGCCAACGAACAGAACAGGTGGCCTATGACTACCAGCACATGATTAAAGGTAGGCCATAACACCTGTGGATTACGTCCTACGATATATCCTATCCACGTGTCAAATGGTCGCCAATGATACCCGTAGAAGAAGAAATGTTCCTTGATAAAGAAGGGATTGAAATCAGGTTTTGTAGTTCCTGCCCAATCATCATGTGTAGGCAAAATAGGTATGACGGCATACAGCAAAATAGGCGTCAGAACAAAGATGATAGCAATGATCCAATGCTGTTTGATTAGTTGACGATAGCTATTTTGCATACAGTACCCTTTTCACCGCTTTTTGTTGCTGTCACTACCATATAGACGCCACTGGCCACTCTCCTACCCTTTTGGTCGTGACCATCCCACGTAAACGTACCTCCATTGCTTCTGCCTTGAGCTACTAAAGCACCATTCGACGACACTATTTTAACGTCTGCATCTAAGGTTAAACCAGTAATTGTTATGAGTCCGGTATAACCTGGATCGACGGGATTGGGATAGGCCCAAACGTTGTCACTGCTCATTTCGGAATTGGTTTCTGTAGCGTCGCTGATATACGAGCAGAGTCCGTTTTCAGTACCGAAGAATACCTCGCCCGAGGATTGATTCATTGCTACAGACAGCACCGTATTGGAAAGTAGTGGGCTATTATCGACAGTAAAGTGCTGTAATTGCGTAAGGTTGTCTGCACTGATCAGATAGACACCATTACCATTGGTGGCAAACCATTTGCGCCCTGCTCCGTCAATGGCTATGCTGCTGATGTCAATTCCTGCAAGCAGATAGTCAGCATAGTTGGTACCATCATTGCGAGGCACCTTTACTTGGGTAAACGTGGAACCATTCTGATTGATTTCATTTCTTTCCAGCATAAAAGGTCCCATATCGGTACCTATCCAGATGTTTTTGTTCAGGTCTTCAACCACACATCGTACACCTTGGTGAAGACTGGTGGGAGTATCGTCCTGATTGATGAATACCTCGTAGGCTTTGATGGCATCTGTCTGCATATTATACTGGTACAATGCAGGCAATACCCAGTTGTTGTTGGTAAACCACATCGTTCCTTGGCTGTCAATCATCATACTACCTAACTCGCCATTACTCCTGTTCTTAATGGCACCACGATTCAGCTTCATCAGTTCTGAATGATTCAACTTCGTAAACACCCCGTTGGCATATTTGAACAGTGCGGTAGTTGGTGCAGAACTGTTTAGAGCCCAAAGCGTTCCTTCCTGGTCAAATTTAGTGCCTGTAACCAATTGGTATTCCCTATTCACTCCGTCAAAAGGCTCGATAGGACTATTACCTTTATCGTAGTATTTCACGAAGTTTCCATTCAAATATTCATACAGTCCGTTTCCTGCTCCCACAAAGACATGGTCGCCTTGTGTGGTTTGTTGTACGTCCAAGCAAAGCGCTCCTTGGAAGGCTACACCTGTCGTACTACTGATGTTCGAGTCCTGATATAACAGCCAGTTAGTACCATCCCACACCTGAATGGTTGCTGGCGCAGCGTAACTGCCTCCGCAGGTGTAAAGTTTACCATTGATGAAACGCATAAAACCAAAGGCATTATGCTTGGGTCCACCAGGCTGTAATTTGCTGACAGTTTCGTAGTATTTGTCGTAGTCGCTATTGTCCTCTTCAGGCAGCGTAGTAGGATAATCAGGATGGTTGGGCGTATATCTCTCAGCAATCTCAGCACGCTGCACATTGACCTTTACGATACCAAAACCACAGACCAGATAAGCATAGATGCCGTCGATGCGAATGCTGCTTATCGTCTTGTCGCCAGTCATCACCTTCGTATAAAGGTCGCTGATATTAATAATGTTGCCGTTGGTCTCAATCAGGTCGATGTTTGAGTTCTTGTAGACAGCGACGAGTCGTTTGGCTTTCGCACACCAAGCTATGTGAGTAATATTAGTGTCCGTCAGACCGTTCACCCTGTCGTAAGTGACGATAGACTGGTCGTTTTTGTTATACTGATAGAGCCCGTTAGAAGCCAGTACAAAGATGTCGTCTCCAGCAGCCTGTATTTGCTGGATATCATAGTATGCCAGATGATTGTGCCACGTGCCAATCTGCGCAGAAGATAATTGCCAACAGATAACAAACAACAACAGGATGACGACCTTTTTCATAAACAAATAGTCTTTAAGTATTCAGCTAATTTCTGTGTGGCGCGAGCACGATGGCTGATTTGGTTCTTGATGTCAGCACCTAACTCAGCAAACGTCTTGTCGTATCCTTCAGGACGGAAAATGGGGTCGTAGCCAAAGCCCTCTGCCCCACTCTTCTCGCGAGTGATTTCGCCATCGACAATACCTTCGAACTTGTGGACTACTTTGATGCTGGTACAGCCACATGGACACACGTCCTTCTTCTCTATAAACGCAATCACAGTGCGAAATCGTGCCTTGCGATTGTTATTATTTGCTAACTCACGCAACAGGCGGGCCATATTGGCCTCAGAATCGTGGCTGATACCCGCTGAAGAACCAGCGGGAACAGTGGCCATGCTTGCATATCGGGCTGAATAGACGCCAGGGGCACCATCGAGGGCCTCAACTTCCAGGCCAGTATCGTCAGCAAAGCATGAGAGATGGTATTTGTTGTAGATATATTCTGCCTTCATGAGGGCGTTTTCTTCCAATGTCTGACCTGTTTCAGGGATATCCTCGTGACAGCCAATATCCGCTAAGGATACTACTTCGAACGCATCGCCCAGAATGGCGCGAATCTCTGAAAGCTTGTGCTCATTATTCGTGGCAAAAACAATCTTCATGCTAACTCTCTTTAACCTCCTCTATCTCCTTAATTACCTTCTTTTCTTCCTTGATTTTCACTCTCATCTCGTCGAAGCCTTCACCATAGACACCAATAACGCTCGATTGTGATACAAAGGCGTTGGGGTCGATCATCTTGATGAGGCGGAAAATATAGATGCTTTCGTTTTTCTTGGCCAGAATACACAGCACCTTACTCTTTTTGCCCGTATACCATCCGTGTCCATCGAGAATGGTAACGCCATGATTCATCTGAGTGCCAATGGCATTGGCTATCTCCTGCCATTTCTGGGAGAAAATCATAAATTGCACAGACTGTCTGCGGGCATTCATGACATAGTCGAGCGTATAGTTCTCCATAGCCATCACACAGAAGCCGAACATCACCTTATGGGCACGTTCCAGATAGGTACCAAACTGTGGGAAGAACATACAGGAACCAATGATGCAGAAGTCGGCAGCAATCAGCACATTACCCAGCGAAACATTGGGATGGAACTTATTCACAGAGGCAGCAATTACGTCAGTACCGCCTGTCGAACCATTGTTCATGAAGACTGTAGCTAATGCAATACCTGTCAGTACGCAACCAATAATCATCGACATAAAGTCCTGACCCTCGCCCATCAGTTTAAAAGGCAGTCCATTCTCCTGTTTGGGAATGATTTCCTGGGCAAACTTCAGCATGAAGTAAAGCGTAAAGATGGCAAAGATTGTTTTCATCAGGAATTTCCAACCCAATATTTTCAGAGCTACAATCAGCAAGACGCCATTGATGATGATATAGGTGTTTTCCAAATGGAATCCTGTGGCGTAGTAGATGATAGCCGATAGACCCGTCACACCTCCAGCAACAATTTGGTAGGGCATCAGGAAAACGGTAAAGGCGATGGTGTATATAGCAAGGCCAAGGGCTATAAAGAAATAGTCCCTGGTCTCGTTAAGAATGTTTTTGTGATTCAGCGTCATTTACTTCTTAAACACGATGTTCACCATACGCTTAGGGACGATGATAACCTTCAAGATTTCTCCCTCGATATACTTCGCAGAGCGCTCGTCAGCCTTCACAGCAGCCTCGATGGTAGCATTGTCTGCATCAGCGGGGAACTCCATATCGAAACGGGTCTTACCATTGAAGGCAACACCCAGTTTGACGCTGTTTTCAACGAGGTATTCTTCGTTCCATTCAGGCCACTTGGCATCGCAGACACTACCCTGCTCGCCCAGCGCTTCCCACAGCTCTTCAGCGATATGAGGAGCAAACGGAGCGATAAGGGTGACCAGTATGCGAAGGACGTCTCGATTCTTGCATTTCTGTTGAGCCAGTTCATTGACACAAATCATAAAGGCTGAGATAGAGGTATTGTACGAGAATACCTCAATGTCCTGCGTCACCTTCTTGATGAGCTTGTGGACGCTCTTCAGAGCCTCTTTCGTAGGCTGTTTGTAGTCAATCAAGAGTTTGCCTTCAGGGTTCTCTCGACTATTGCCATAGAACAGTGCCCAGAATTTCTTCAGGAAGCGGTGGCAGCCATCGATACCATTGGTATCCCAAGGCTTCGACTGCTCCACAGGACCCAGGAACATCTCGTAGAGACGCAGGGTATCAGCACCATACTTCTCGACAATCATATCCGGATTGACCACATTGAACATCGACTTTGACATCTTCTCAACTGCCCAGCCACAGACATATTTACCATCTTCGAGAATGAACTCAGCGTTGTTATATTCTGGGCGCCAAGCCTTGAAGGCCTCAACGTCGAGCACATCAGCACTGACGATATTGACGTCGACGTGGATAGGCGTTGTGGTGTACTTGTCCTTCAGTCCAAAGCTGACGAACTTACCCTTGTCAGCTCCTTCGTCTTCTATGCGATATACAAAGTTCGAGCGACCTTGAATCATACCCTGATTGACGAGCTTCTTGAAGGGCTCGTCCTCGCAAGAGTAGCCTGAGTCATAAAGGAACTTGTTCCAGAAACGAGAGTAGATCAGGTGACCCGTAGCATGCTCAGTACCACCAACATAGAGGTCTACGTTGCGCCAGTATTCGTCAGCATCGCGACTGACGAGAGCCTTCTCGTTCTTGGGGTCCATATAGCGCAAATAGTAGGCTGAACTGCCAGCAAAACCAGGCATGGTGTTCAGCTCGAGTGGGAAGACAGTTTTATTGTCGATCGAAGAGCGATCGACCACACTGTCCGTCTTCGTATCCCAAGCCCATTTCTTGGCACGTCCCAATGGGGGCTCGCCCGTCTCTGTGGGCTTGTATTCGTCAATCTCAGGAAGTTCCAGAGGCAGACACTCCTTGGGAATCATATAGGGCATATCGTCCTTATAGTAAACAGGGAACGGCTCACCCCAATAGCGCTGACGAGAGAAGATAGCATCGCGCAGACGATAGTTCACCTTTACACGACCCAAGCCTTGCTCAGTCACGAACTTCTTCGTAGCAGCGATAGCCTCCTTAACGGTCAGTCCGTTGAGGCTGAACTTACTGCTTGCAGAGTTGCACATGATGCCTTCCTTAGCATCATAGCTCTCCTCAGAGACATCAGCACCCTCAATCAATGGAATAATGGGCAGGTTGAAGTGCTTGGCGAAGGCATAGTCACGAGAGTCGTGAGCAGGCACAGCCATAATGGCACCTGTACCGTAGCCAGCCAATACATATTCTGCAATCCAAATGGGAATTTTTTCGTCAGTAAACGGATTGATGGCGTAGCTTCCAGAGAACACACCCGTTACCTTATGATCCATCTGGCGATCGCGCTCTGTACGCTTCTTCACGTAGTCGAGGTATTTTTCTACCTCTTCCTTCTGCTCAGGAGTTGTCAGCTCTGCTACAAGATCGCTTTCAGGTGCGAGCACCATAAACGTCACACCAAACATCGTATCCGCACGAGTGGTGAAGATCGTAAAGTGTTTGTCGCTATCAGCCACATTAAACTCAACCTCAGTACCTTCGCTTCTACCAATCCAGTTGCGCTGTGTCTCTTTCAAAGAGTCTGTCCAATCGATGACATCCAGACCATCGAGCAGACGCTGGGCGTATGCAGATACGCGCAGACACCACTGACGCATCTTCTTCTGAACTACAGGATAGCCGCCACGAACAGAGACACCATCCACTACCTCGTCATTGGCGAGTACTGTGCCGAGTTTTGGACACCAGTTCACCATTGTGTCAGCCAGATAGGCAATACGATAGTTCATCAGCACCTCCTGCTTCTTCTTCTCACTGTAGCTTGCCCAGTCAGAGGCGGTGAAGTGCAATTCCTCGGTACCAAGTGCGTTGCAGTTCTCCGTACCCATCAGTTCGAAATGCTCAATGAGCTTGATGGTGGGCTGGGCCTTGTGCGATGCTGTGCTGTAATACGACTTGAACATACGCTGGAAAGCCCATTGCGTCCACTTGTAATAAATAGGATCACAGGTACGCACTTCACGTTCCCAATCGAATGAGAAACCTATCTTGTCCAGCTGTTCACGATAGCGGTCAATATTCTGGAAGGTGGTCTTCTCGGGGTGCTGTCCTGTCTGTATAGCGTATTGCTCAGCAGGCAGTCCATAGGCATCGTAACCCATAGGGTTCAGCACGTTGAAACCCTTCTGCCGTTTGTAGCGTGCATAGATATCACTGGCGATATAGCCAAGGGGATGTCCAACGTGTAAACCTGCTCCGCTAGGATATGGAAACATGTTCAGCACGTAGAACTTCTTTTTCTTGGGGTCCTCCACTACGCGGTAGGTCTTTTGCTCCACCCACCGCTGATGCCATTTTTTCTCAATTTCTCTGAAGTTGTAATCCATTGTATCGTTTATTTTTATTCGTGTACATAGTTTATTTAGGCTGCAAAGATAATAAAAAAAGTGAAGAGTGAAGAGTGAAGAGTGAAGAATTTGCTGCCACCATTCAAAAAAAAGTGAAAAATGTACTTCCGCAAACAAAAAGTTGCTGATTTGGCAAAAAAGCAGTACCTTTGCGTTCAAATTGATGAAAGAGCGAAGATGAAAAGAATTCTATTTATCTGCTTGGGAAATATATGCCGTTCGCCGGCTGCAGATGGCATTATGAGGCATCTAGTGACAGAGCAGGGACTTGACGATGAGTTTCTGATAGACTCTGCTGGCATTGGCTCCTGGCATGTAGGACAGTTGCCAGATCGTAGGATGCGGCAGTGTGGAGAAAGGCATGGATATACCTTTGACCATCGTGCACGCCAGTTTTCTTCTCGTGATTTTGACCGCTTCGACCTGATAGCCGTAATGGATCAGGAGAACTATCATGATGTGGCTCGGCAAGCCCCTACCCTACTCGACCTGCAGAAGATTATCCGCATGAGCGACTATCTGCGTCACCATCCTGGTCAGAAGACTGTGCCAGACCCTTACTACGGCTCCACTCGCGACTTCGAGTTTGCCCTCGAACTCCTTGAAGATGCCTGCGAGGGATTGCTGGAGGAATTAGTGAAAACATAATGTTGATTTATTAAATTAGGAGTATATGAAAAGATTGTTTATTTTGCTGGCACTTAGCAATGTCATGATTATGATGTTTGCACAAACATGTCCAGATTCCAATCATCCGCATGCTATTGACCTGGGCTTTGGTGTGAAGTTTGCCTGCTGCAATGTGGGTGCTTCCTCTCCTGAACAGGATGGAAAGTATTACGCTTGGGGCGAGACAAAAGAGAAGTCGATTTACGGTATGGTATATTATAAATATGGTGGAAACAATCAATACAAAAGATATAAGGATATTGGTGGTGATATCGCAGGTAGTCAGTATGATGTAGCTCATGTGAAATGGCTGGGAAGCTGGCGTATGCCTACCAAAGAGCAGCTGGAATTGCTTAGGGATAGTTGCAAAATAGAGTTGATCAAATATAAACGTGTCAAGGGATGCAGGTTTACTGGTCCTAATGGCAATTCAATCTTTCTTCCCGGCGCAGGCACCCGCTGGTACGAAAATACACCCCGTAATGACTACTCTGGTTCTTATTGGTCTTCCACGTCTTCAACGGAGAGATCTAACGGCACGGGTGACTCATTCTTTCTTTGTTTCGGTAATGGCTTCGGCAAAACCTATGTAGAGGTAAACCATGCAGATCGTGGCAGTGGCTGCACCATCCGTCCTGTCACAGAATAAAACAAACCAGTTTACTTCTCATGCTTTTGACCGGTGTTCCAACTGTGAATACACGGCAGCAATTATTATGCAAATTTTTTCGACCTGTACGGTTGAAAAGTGACTTCTGACCGAATATTTCCCCACATTCTGCGTTATTACTATAAAGTATAGCAATTATGAATATGGGAAAGTCAAAACTAGAGTTTTATGCCAAGATA
>JAEEGK010025073.1_pt1 | contig 12286 bp, 8 predicted proteins | sample 8958771 | NCBI WGS metagenome assembly JAEEGK01 (sample SAMN16246547, study PRJNA631951) | gut metagenome | biome: gut microbiome; feature: rumen; material: SC-attached | host: Bos | place: Iran: Karaj | collected 2018-10 | reverse complement strand
TTTAATATATAATTTAAAAATATGTTGAATAAAAAAATAAATAATAGTTTTGTAAAAATAAAAAAATAGAAAAATTTACATTCATCATTAACAATATTTAATATTATTATAAATAAAACAAATTTATCTAAAATATTTTCTTTTTCTGAAACTCTTTTTTTTTCTTTTTAAAGGAATAAATTCCTTTTTTATTTAATTTATAATTACTATTTGGCATTTTGAAAGCTTTTTTTACTTTTAACATTTATTTTTACTTATTACTCTTTCTTTTTATTCGTCTAAAAATTGAAAAATATATGGTTGTGCTTATAAAGTCTATTTTCTTTTTTAAATTAATTTTTTTTATTTTTAAAAAAATTAAATTTTTTAAGAATATTAAATTCAAAATAAGATATTATTTTTTTAAAAACCTTTAAGTGTTGATTTCTGAGGATTCATTTATTATAAATATTTATTAATATTTCAAATAATCTATGAAATAAACTCAAAAATAATATAAAATAGTCTAAAGAATTTACAGTGTAAAAGAAATATAATATAATTAATTTTTTAATTTATAACAAATAAAAAATCATTTAAAAATATTAAATAATTCAAACATAATTAATTTCCTCAAATTTCTTTATAAAAAAATATGTCATACTTTCTTGATGGTCTCTATGCTTCTTGTGTTTCTACTTTCCACTTATTATATATTGCATTGCTAGGAATCTTAATCAGAAAAACAAACATGGTAAACGATAAATTTAAAACTTCCTTATCTAAAGTATTAGCAAACATAGTTCTTCCATGTTTTATTTTTTCTCAAATAGTAAAAAATTTCCATATAAATCAAATGGATTTAATATATAAAGCTTTTATAGGATGTGTATCATTATATATATTAGGTTATATTGTAGGATATATATCAATGAAAATATTAGGATATAATTCAAGTCAATGTAGATTTATTGGAGCAATATATTCTTCTCCTCATACTACTTCAATACCAGTTATATTAGTTACAATAATTGGTCCTGTTTTAGATAAGTTTATTCCTATGCCTATAAATATGCCTTTTAATAGTGAAAGAAGAGCTTTTTTATATATAATATTAAATAGTATTTTTTCTAATATTTGGAAATGGTCTGGTTGTTATTATTTAATTGAACCTGAAGAAGAAATTGAAGATGATAATTTATATTTAGAAAAAAAAAACGATGATTTAATTCTATCTGAAGAAAGCACTATTGATAAAAGTCATATAAAAAATAAGAAGAAAGAAGAAGAATTTACTTTCAGTAAATTTATGTCTAAAGTAATAAATATGCCAATTATAATATGTGGTGTTTCATTATTTATAACAATGATTCCTCCTTTACAAAACTTTTTAATTAAACCAGGAGGATTAATGAATTCAAGTTTAATTTCAGTGAATAATATGATAGGAAGAAGTTATGGTTGTTTAGTTATGATGATGTTAGGAATTTCATTATCAAAATGTATTAATTTTGGAGAAGAAGCAAAAACAAAAAGTTTTTTTAAAACAAAAGATTTAATAATAATGAGTTTAATTAAATTAATTGTTATTCCTATTATTTCATTTCCTTTTATAATTTATATATTTAAATATTTTTTGAAAGCTGATGATGTTATGTTGTTTTTATTTTTGTTTATGGCTCTTGCTCCAAGTGCTATTAATATGATTGTTATTTGCACAGTTAAAGGTGCTTATGAAGATGATATTGCTATGCTTATGGTTATACAATATGCTATTTCTATTATTACTTTAACTTTGGGAACTACTGCTGTTATTTATATTATTGGAAATTTAAATAATGTTGATATGGGAGTACATTTTTCAAATTTAGCATAATTCTTTTTTTTAATTTTATTTTTTTTAATTTTTTAAATTATTTTTTTTTATGAGATTTAAAGTTAGGTCTCAAGATTTGTTTAGATATAAGGTAAGAATTAACGAACCTAAATTTTTTGAAATTTTAAGAACCAAGGGAACAAATCCATATATTTTTTAATTAATATATATTTAATTTCAAGTAAAAACATTAAAGAAAATAAATTTTCTCCAGGGAATATAATTTGAGTGCAACTTTAAATATATCAGAAATTCAAAAACAATTTGAAAATATTTTAAAAGAAAATAAAAATCAATCTACGAAATAAAACATTAATCATAATATAAAAGACTCTATTCAACAATCTAGTGAATTATGAATCACAGATTATGAAATAGCTATTTTTTAATTAAAAATTTCTTTAGAAGAAATTTTCTATCCATAATTTTCTATCAGATGAAGAATTTAATTAGGATGAAAATAATTTAATTTTAGAAAAATATTCAAAAAAAATGAAGGAAGCTGAGGTACTGAAAAAAAAAAATGAAAATGTTAATGAATATCACAATGAAAATAATAATAATTCAGAAAAAAATAAAAAAAGAAATTATAAAAAAAATAAAACTGAAAATAAAAATGATAATATATATAAAGATAATATTAAAATTAATATTAAAGAAATAGATGAAATTGATTGATTAGAAGATGAAATTCTTGAAGGTGCTTTAATTATTCCTTTAAAAAATTAGATGTTGGTTCATTTTGAAACATAATTTTATAATTAAGAAAAATAATAAAAGTGATTTTAAATAAGACAATGCTCAGATATTCAATCAAAAGATACTTTAGACAATAAGTATTTAATAATATAATAAAAACAAAGACATTGTAAAAGAAATAATTTTCTCATTTTAAATATTATTATAAATTAATATATTTAATTGTATTGAAATATTGCAAAAATTAATTTGTTAAACAAAAAAAATCTAAAAAAATATAAAATAAATAAAAAAAAACTAAAATAAAAAAATGGACCGAAGTATAGACATAAACAAAATCTTTCAAAGAAGACCAGCTCGTGAATTTTTAAGTAATTACCCAACAAAATTATGGAATCAAATAATTCCAGATGTTTTTGAAATAGGAATATTAAATTTAAAAAACTCTTTTGGAACATTAAAATTTTCTCGTCAAGAATTTGAAAATATTTTATATGAATTAAGGAATTATAAACCAGAAAAAGAAGAAGAAGAAAATTATTATGAAGAAGAAGAAGAAAATTCCTCATATACAAATTCAAACAATAATGAAATTTCAATGAATTCTAATAAATCAATAAATAAAACAGGAAAATTGGTTACTCCTGCTAGAGCTGAAGTTTTTATTCCTGATGTTAAAGAAATTGAAAGAAATATTCCTAAGATTCATCCTAGAAGACCTTATTATACTTCAATTGATGAAATTAAAGAACAAAATAAAGAAAATAATAGAAATTTAAATTATGTTGAAAGTAAAATTAGAGCACAAGTTCTTAATGATAAAATGATTCATAAAGCTATTAAAACTCAAAATAATGTTAATAGAAATCAAAGAGATGTTAGACAAAGAAATAATAATATGAATTATGCTATGAGTTTTGATAAGAATTTGAAAATGGAAAAAATTTCTAAAAAAGGAGATGAAAATAATAATAATTATTATCAGAATAATAGTGGAAATAATTTTAATACTTTTAATAATTCTGGGAATAATTATGATAATAATATGAGTACAAATAATAATTATGAAAATAGTAATTATGATAATATAAACAATAATAATAATGTAAATAACCAAGATTATTTACAAAGAAGTGGAGATTCTAATTATTATAATAATAATGAGAATCAAAATATTGATTATAATAATTATAATAATAATATGGGATATCAAAATAATATGAATAATAATACAAATTATAATAATAAAGAACAAGGAAATAATTTAAATTATGATTATATGAATGACAGTGAAATTATTAATAACAATAATAATCAAGGTAATAATAATTTAGTGAATAATGTTTACAGTAATAATAATCAAATGAATAATACAGATTATAATGATATATAATGTTTAAAAAATTGGTAGTTTTAATTTTCATTTAAAAAATTTTTTTTTAAAACAAAAAATCATTTAATATAAAAGTATTTTAAAAAAAATAATTAATGAAATAAATAATTTTATTTATCCATTTCCCAAAATAAACAAAAAAATAAAAAATGAATAGAAAAAACAAAAACAAAAGTAAAAACCTTCAAATATACAATATAACAAAAAAAATATATATAAATAAATAGAACGTCAACGTAAAAAGCAAAAAAAACAATCATCAGAAGAAGAAACACCCCTTCAAAAATTAGAAGAAAATCTTCACAATTCATCAGTGTCTCCATCACAAGATCCAATAGAAGCATTACCAAAATTTGCAATAGAAAAAGGAAAAGAACTTCTTTTAAAAGAACTTCAAAAAAATCAAAACATTAAAAAGTTAAAAAATGAGAAAAAAAATCAAAGACAAATATATTATAATGAAAAAAAAGTACATTCTCCAAAATCAACATCAAATGATTCAAATGAAGATGAAGGATTATCAGAGTATAAAGATAATGGATATCATCCAATTCATATAGGAGAAATATTATTAAATAGATATATTATTATGCAAAAATTAGGTTGGGGTCATTTTTCTACTTGTTGGTTAGCAAAGGATATGAAATATAATAATTATGTTGCTATTAAAGTTCAAAAAAGTGAACAAAAATATATTGATGCTGCTTATGATGAAGTTGAAATTTTACAAGAATTAGAAAAACATAATTTTGATAAAGAATGGATTAAAAGTTTAAATTTATATTGGAAAGATGAACCTAATAAATTTAAAAATGGATTTAAAAGAGATCATAGTCAAGTTGTCCAATTGTTAAATTCTTTTATTTTCTTTGGACAAAATGGAAGACATTTTTGTATGGTTTTTGAAATAATGGGAGTTACTTTATTAGAAATTATAAAGAAATATAATTATAAAGGAATTCCTATTCCTATTGTTAGAAAAATTGCAAAACAAATATTAATTGGATTAGATTATTTACATAGAATGTGTGGAATTATTCATACTGATTTAAAACCTGAAAATATTTTAGTTTGCTTAACAAAAGAAGAATTAAAAGTAATTAAAGAAACTGGAGAATATAATTTTAGAAATAAGAAAAATGAAAGTTTTGATTTGAAAAGTAATAATTCAAATATACATAATATTAGGAAGATTAATACTAGTAATAATAATAATAATTGTGTTGGGAATAATAATTTTATTAATAATAATAACAACAGTAACAATAATAATTTAAATGGGGTTGAAATAAATTTAAAAAAAAATTCTTTTAAGAAAGATATTTATGAAGATGATTCTTTTCTAAAGAAAAATATCAATAAAAAAAATATTAGTAATAATAAGATTAAAAAGTTAAATTCTCCAACTCAACAAGAAAAAGACTCAATAAACAAAATGTTAGATGACATAATGAAAAAAGAACAAGAAAATAAAACTGATATAGATCAATTTAAAATAGAAGATTTAATAGAAAGACCCCAAGTTCAATCAGTTCCAAATATTAAATTAAAATATTTAGATGATTCCTTGGACAATTATTCTCAAGAAGAAAATTCCACATCTTTAGATTATAACATAAATGAATATTCCAATAAAATTCAAACTTATATAAAAGAAAAATATCACATAAAACATGATAAAAATTATCGTTTAAATTTAATCCATCAATATAACGCATTATCATATACAAAAAATGAAAAAGAAAAAAATGAAATGATAAATGAAAATAAAAAAAAACAAAATATTGAAAAATTGAAAGAAAAAAACAAATCTCAAAATATAATAGATAAAAATATAGGAGTTAAAATATGTGATTTAGGAAATGCTTGTTGGATAAATCATCATTTTTCAAATGAAATTCAAACAAGACAATATAGAAGTCCAGAAGTAATATTAGGAATAAATTATAATACTTCTGCAGATATATGGTCTTTTGCTTGTTTAATATTTGAATTAATTACAGGAGATTATTTATTTGAACCTAAAACTTCAGATTCTTTTAGTAAAAATGATGATCATTTAGCTCAAATAATAGAATTATTAGGTAAAATGCCAAAAAAATTTTGTACTATTGGTAAAAATTCAAAGAAATATTTTTCCAAAGATGGAAATTTATTAAGAATTAAAAACTTACAATTTTGGAATCTTAAAAGTGTTTTAATTACTAAATATAAAATTAAAGAAAATGAAGCTAAAAGTTTATGTGATTTTTTATTACCTATGTTAGAATATTATCCTGAAAAAAGAGCTTCTGCTAAAAAAATGCTCAATCATTATTGGTTGAAAATGAAAGATGATTATGATTATTATATTAATGAAAGATTAAATTTTGAAAGAAATAAAAAAGATAATAATTTTAATTTTGAGTTTTCTTTTGATAGTGAAGATAATATGAATTATGCTGATGATGAAGATAATGATAAATATTCTGATAAAGATTATTTTGAAGATTCTGACGATAGTTCAGATATGAAATATATTAGAGATGATATTACTTTAAAAGGGTTAAATAGTTCTTTTGCTACTTATGGAAAGTAAATTTATTGTAAAATTTATTTTTATTATAGTAAATTTTTATTATTTAATTAATGCTCAGTTAATTTATATTAAAATACAAAATAAATTTTAATAAATTTAATAAATTAAATAGATTTTAAAAAATAAATTTTCCACAAATAACAAATAATCATGAATTATTTATTGAATTAAGAAAATCATCAGTTTCAATTTCATCTTCATTTTTGTTATAATTATTTATATAATCCTCTAACATTTTTGTTCTTTTTCCCATGAAATTACAGAAAAATTTATTGAATTTTTCTTTGATACTATATTGTTCCTCTTTTTTAGTTATATATTTTAATTGGTCAATTTCACACCTTAAATACTCAGTAAAAATAGGATAAAATAAAGTAAAGAAGAAAAATCTTAGAATAAGAATATAAAAAATAATTAAAGTTATAGTAAAAGAATGAAAATATTCATTTAATTGAATTAAAGTATTAGTATCTTCAATAAAACAAATAATTTTTAAATTTGTGACAAAAGCTTTTACAAATGTAGAATATTCTTTAATATAACTTCCATAAACAAAATAAGTAGTTGTTGTCATCCCTAAAATTAAGCAAAAAATAGAAAATAGTAATAAAAGAAATTCATATATAGTTTTTTTAAAACATTCTAATATAGTATAAATAATAGGAAAAAGTTGAGAATATTTTAATAAATAAATTCCAATCATAAATAAAGCAAGTTCATCATAATATCTTCCTTCATTTTGTTTTTTGGCATAATCAAGAAAATCAATAAAATAAGGATTTTCATTATATTTTTTTGAATTTAAATTATATTGTGCAAAAATTGAATAAGCTTTTGCCAAGAAACAAAATGAAAAAATTAAAATCAAATTTTTAATTTGAAAAATAACATTCACTACAATTATTATCTGACTTAAAATATTTTTATTTTTTTTATCTTTGAATTTTTGTTGAATTTTTGCAACAATAATAAAAAGAAGAATAATGTGTAAAATAATTCTAATAATATCTAAAGCTTTAATACTTTTCTTATTTTCATATACATTACTTAAGAAAGGAATAACTTCAAAAGAAGATAAAATAGGGTTTCCAGTCACACTTTTTTGGATAAAAATAGAAGCAGCTGTAAAAATATCTAAATTAGGTTCATATAAATTAAAAGTTAATTCAATTCCTTGAATATTATCTCCTAATAAAGGAGGTTCTGTTTTATCTTCGTTAGATGGATTAGATTTAATTATCATAGTTATATTACCATTTACATTGCTGTAACTCTTGTTATCATTTGGATCATATTTTAATACGAATCCTGTTTTATCAAAAAATCCAAAATAAGTTTTATAATTATGTTTTATTTTCAAATTATTTTCATAAACTATTGAATCTGAAATATCAGTTTTATTTTTTTGTTTTCCTTTAAATCCAGGATAATAACATGTAAAATTCGTTACATCAAAATAAAGTTTATATAAATCCGAATTTTTCATTTCTGAATCTTTAATACATTCCTTTTCTAAAGTTTTAAAGAATCTATATTGAACAACACCAAAGTATTTGAAATATATATTTTCACTTTTTTTTATATTTTCTTCATATATTTTATATTGAAAATCATTTAATAATTTCAAATAATCATACATAGAATTCATTGATTGATAATTAGAATAATCAAATTTATCATTTAAATAACTATGAGACAATATATTCATTTTATTCCAATTTTTAATTTTTTCTTTTTTTGCCTGAGCACAAACTAAAGAAAAAGAGAATAAAAGTAAAACAATAAAAAAACATAAAAAATTATTTTCAGGTTCTTTAACAAAATCATCAAAATCTTCATTAACATTTTTATTATGATAATGATAATTACATAACCCTATTAAAATTTTTCCTTCTCTTAATTTAGTGATACAATTTTGTAAATCAACTCCAAAACCTAAATTACCTTTATTACTATTATCTCCAGATTCATTTTTATTAATAGAATTTTTTTGACTAGTTAATAAATCTCTTTGATCTTTTAATTTTTCCATCAAATAAAAGATTGCATAACCTTCAGGTAAAGTAGAATCATTAGGTTGTGAATATAAAAAATACTTTTGAATATTTTCATCCAAACAAACTTCCATTGAATTAAAAGTATCATCATACAAATAATATGTTGTTTGTGATAAATTCCATATTTCACAACATTTTTCTTTTAATTCTTTAAATTTAGATTCTGTTGTTAATCTAAATATTAAATTTGGACCACATAATTTTAAAGATTGGAAATTGAGTTTTTCATTTTTTGATAATTTATATAAATTTTCATAATTATTTTGAACTTCTTTTATTTTAAATTGAGATAAAAATTCTTCTTTTATATCTAATTTCTTTATTATTACATATGATATTGTTAGATTTTTTTGTTGTTCTATTAACCTTTCTATATTTTGAACTTTGAATTTTGATTGTAAATTTTCATTACATTTTTTTTGTATTGAATTAAATTCTTTCTGAATTTGATTTTCTAAAGTCACCATTTCACTTTCTTTTACTTTGTTTGAATAATTATTTCCTTCAAATTTTGTGTTTCCTTTTTCTCCTAAAATTTTCTGACAATATTGTATATTTTTTATTTTTTCTTCAATTTTTTCCTCCATTTCTTGATTTTCATTTTTTATTAGGTTTAAATCTTTGTTTAATTTATTTAATAAATCTGTCTTTTCTTTTATTTCTTTTTGAATTTCTAATTTCTTGTTTTCATCCATTAGTTATAAATAATTATATTTTTTCTTTAAATAATTATTCAAAAACATTTATTTACGATTGATTCAAAAATTTCTGTGGTATAATTTTTTTAAGAATTTAAATAAAATATTTTATAGGAATATATGTTTTCCCCTAATGATTTATAGAAAAATCTATTTCTTTCTTATTCATAAGTAGGATTTTATAATTAATTTTGGGAATAATTTTTATGATAATAATTAATAAATATCATTTATTTTTTTTATTATTTTTTAAACTTAACACAATTCATTAAAGAAACTATTTTTTATATGGATATTCATCATTGCAAAAATTTTTGGATTGAAGAATATTGTTGATTCATTTTAATCATGATATATTATTTTTAAATATTTTTAAAATTTTCTTTTTCTTGATTAAGAAATTATATCATTAATTTATATATTTATTAAATTCATTTTTTAACTGAAGTTTATTTTTAAATAATGTAAATTTTTAAATTCTGAAAAACTTTTAATACTTTCCCTTCATAAGGAATTTTTAATTGGTCGATCATTTTTATTTTTAATTAAAGGAATTATTGATGACTTTTGAAAATTATCAAAAAGTTTTTTATTGAATGAAGAAAATACTTAGATTATTCATATCTTTTTAATTCTTCTTTCCCAAATTACTTTAGTTATTTTATATAATAACTGTTCCTTATCATGTAAATATTATTAATTGATTGAAGAATTTAAAAAAAATAATAAAGTCTAAAAATGAAAAAAATTTTTTTAATAACATACATTTTCATAATAATAATAACCCAAACATCCCAATCTACAATTTGTAATTCGATAAATTGTCCTTCCCCAAATGGAAAATGTCATCAAAATAAATGTACATGTAATTATGGTTATCAAAATTTTAATTTAAATCAATCAAATATAAAATATTGTTCATATGAACAAACAAATAAATATCTTCCTTTTATATTAGAATTATTATTGCCTTCAATTGGTCATTTTTATATAGGAAAAATTTATTTAGGAATTTTAAAATTAATATTATTATTTACTCCGATAATTTGTATGTTGATTGGATATTATTTAACTCAACCTAATTCAGAAAATGGCTTAAATAATAGTGGCTTTCATGAAAGAGAAAAACCAATTTGTGAATTAATTATTTTAGGAATTGCTTCATTTTCTTTAATTTGTTTTATTATTATGGAATTTTCTGATTTCATTCTTTTTTTAATCCCATATTATTATGATGGAAATGGTTTCCCTTTAATTTGATATATTTAAATATAAAAAATAAGTTATATTCATATTTTTTTTATTTCAAAAAAAATTTGTTTTTATTTTGCAATATTGTTTTTATATAATATTTTTAATATTTTGTCAATTTTTGATCTTTTTATTTCTTGTTTATTTAATTTTTTATTTACTTTCTTATTAACGATTAATTAGATTTTTTATATTAATCATACTAAAATATATGAAAGAAAAAAATCGAAATGAATATAGAGATTTTTCTTCATATTTTATTCTTAATAATAAAAAAAATAAAAAGCATAATAACAAAAGAATCAAAAATGATGAAGATAATAAAAACTCAAATTTAAATTTAATAGAAGAAGAAGAAGAAATAATTAAAATTCATAATCCTTTTATGAAAAATGAAATAAATGTTTCTTCACAAAACTATGATAATTCATTTGAAGAAATAATAGATACATCTAAAAATAAAAAAAAAGAAAACAATAATATTTCATTTCCTAATAATGTGTTAAATAAATATAAAGAATCAAATTATTCATTAATGTATTTTGATTGTAAAAATTTTTTATCAAATGAACAAATAATTTCTTTATTTGCTTTTATATTATTAAGAGAAGTTGAAAAATTTCAAAATTTCATAAAGAAATTTACTTTTATTTCTAATGAAAATAGGAATAAAATAATTTCTAATTATCATAAATTTAAAGAAAAAGAATTAAATGCTTTTAAACTTTTTCTCCAACATTTTGGAAATGATAATTCAGAAAAAGAAAAAACAACTGAAGAAAAAGAAAAAGAAAATTTAATTTTAGGATATAAAATATTAAATAAAATATATAATCAATCCCACATACATTCACATACAATATGTATTTATTGTTTTAAATATTATGTAAATATAAAAAAGCATATTTTTAAAAATGGAAAACAAAAAAGTTATTGTCGAACATTTTTTAAATATATAAAGAAAGAAAAAACTTTTAAAAAACAAATTATATTATTTATAGATTCATTAAAATACTCAAAGCCTTGTTTAATTAATTTTTCAAATAAAATAATATATGATGAAATTAAAAGAATTATAATTGAAAATAATATTAAAACTCCATTAACTGATTATAAAGAAATTTTTAACTTTTTTGAAATTATTTATGAAAATAAATTTGGAACTTCAATTAATCATACTATAAAAAAATTAAAACAAATTCAAGAAGAAGAAGGATATGAAATTAAAAATGAAAAAAATAATGAAAATGGGGATAAAGATTTAAGTATTAAATTAGAAAAAAAAGGAGAAAAGGATAATATTTTTTTAAACAAGAAAAATAAAGGATCTTCTATTCTTGAAAATAAATTTTATAATGAAAATTAATTACTGATTTAAGAAATTAATGAAGTAAAATTTGAATTTGTCTTATCATTTTTTTATGTTTCTTTAATTATTTAATGTTTAATAAAGTTAATATATAAACAACATTTTTTAACCCTAAATCTTACATTGAAACTTTTCAATTGACATGAAATTGTACAAGTAAAATAAAATTAAACTAAAAAAAATTCATTTCATTAAATTCAAAAAATATTTTTCATATTTTATTATTTAAAATTCCTATAATTAATATTTATATATTTGAACATTAAATTATTTTTTACAATGGGGATTGGGGATTGGGGATTGGGCCCAATCCCCAATCCCCAATCCCCATTTTTATTTTTTTTGATTTCATTTTATATTTATATTCAGAGAAAATTTTTTATTTT
>JAEEGK010025072.1_pt1 | contig 12286 bp, 7 predicted proteins | sample 8958771 | NCBI WGS metagenome assembly JAEEGK01 (sample SAMN16246547, study PRJNA631951) | gut metagenome | biome: gut microbiome; feature: rumen; material: SC-attached | host: Bos | place: Iran: Karaj | collected 2018-10 | reverse complement strand
TTCAACGACACAAACCTCATCATGATCATCGGGCCGATGGCCGTGATCTCATCGTAGCGGCGACCCTCGTGATGAACCAGATAATCCAGCATGTCGTTCACCGTGCCCTTGAAACCCATGGAACCGTCATCTGTGGTGATGTAGAGGTTGTTGGTGATTTTGCGGAACTGCTCGATATAGAAGAGCAGCGACGCGTTGCGGGCCCCGATGATGACATCGCACTCCAGCCCGTGTTGTGACATCCACTTTACCAATGGAAAGACCGGCGCGATGCCAACACCTCCCGCTATGAAACAGTAACGCGACCGGCGCAACATGCCGATCGGACGGTGGATGAAGGCCGACGGATTGCCCAACGGACCCACCACATCGTGGAAAAAACCGCCTACAGGGAAGGAGACTATTTTCCGGGTTGAAACTCCTATCGCTTTGATTACCAAAGTAATAGTTCCATCAGGCAGAAATGTGTCGCTGACGGTTAACGGGATTCGCTCGGCGGTTTCGTTCGCCTTCACGATGACAAACTGTCCGGGCAGCACCGATTGCGCGATTTTCGGGGCTTCCACCTCCATCAGGAACGTGTCCTGACCTAGTTCTTCCTTTTTGACGATTTTATACATAGTCTTGTTTGTTTTTGTTATTATCCCACACTGCGCTTCGCTTTTGTGTTGCACTTGCGTGTTCCACCCCCACACAACGCTTCGCTTGTGTGGGGTTATTAGCGCTTCGCGCGTCTTGTCTCTTCGAGACTGCTTTAATGAATATATTTTTTTATAATGATTCGACTATCGCATTTGCAAGGGTCTCTAGTTCCTCTTTTTGCGTCTCCTTCATCGCCGACTTGAAGGTGATGGCGGGTTCAAGGACAGTGGTGTTCTTCATCTCGCCGAGGATGGCCTTGACGGCGTTGCCGGAAACAGGCGCCCAGGAACCGTTCTCAATCACTGTGAAGGTGCGGTTTTGCAGCAGATGCGCCTTGATGTCGAGCAGGTAGTTCTCCATCGGAGGATAGAGACCACCGTTGTAGGTCGGGGCGACGAGCACGATGTGGCTGCAACGAAACGACTCCGACACCAAGTAAGACACATGAGTAGCCGAAACATCGTACATGCGCACGTTTCGACAGCCCTTGTCAGCAAGCATCCCTGCCAAAACAGTAGCCACAGATTCGGTATGACCATACATGGAACCGTAAATCACGAGAACTTCCTTGTCTTCAGGCTCATAACGACTCCATTTGTCGTACTTTTCAATGAATTTGCCGAAATCCTTGCGCCAAATGGGGCCATGGAGCGGACAAATCATGGCGATATCGAGCGTGGCAGCCTTTTTCAGGAGATTCTGCACCTGCATCCCATATTTGCCTACTATATTAGTATAATAACGGCGGGCTTCGTACATCCATTCGCGGTCGAAGTTGACCTCATCGGCATAGAGATTGCCGTTCAACGCCCCGAATGTACCGAAAGCATCTGCTGAGAAAAGCACCTTGTCGGTGGTATCGTAGGAAACCAGCACTTCCGGCCAATGCACCATCTGTGCCCCCACAAAATTGAGCGTATGCTTGCCCGTATTCAACGAATCACCTTCCTTAACAATCTGGAATTGAATATGTTCAGGAATGTCCATGAATTGTTTCATGAAGCGGGAGGCCTGCAGACTGCAAACGATGACGGCATTCGGCCAGCGCACCAGCACTTCCGTCAAAGAGGCCAAATGGTCGGGTTCCACATGATGGATGACGATGTAGTCTAACGCTTTGCCTGCCAGCACTGCATTCAGATTCTCAATGAACTGTGCGCTCACAGCTTGGTCAACCGTGTCCAAAAGGACGGCCTTTTCGTCTGTCAACACGTAAGAATTGTAGGAAGTGCCGCTCGGAATGGGCATCATGTTCTCAAAAAGGGCAAGTCTTCTGTCGGAAGCGCCGACATACCACAAATCGTTTGAAATTTTTCTTGACGTATTCATAATTAAATATAACTAATTGTCTTATAAAACATTTGAGTGGTAAAAAAACCGAAGTGCAAAAATACAAAAAACCGCGTTATCTGAAGAAATTTTAAATATCTGATTTGTAATTTGGGTTTATTTATTTTTTTTGTATTTTTGCGGGCTATAATATTAATTGGAATAATTATAAATAAAATTCTATAAGTATGAAGAAATTTACCCTGTTAGCATCGTTATTGATGTTTGTAGCTATGAGCTACGCGGTGAACGTTGTTCCCGTAGAGGAGGCTATGAGAGCGTCCAAAAACTTCCTTTCCGAGCGTGTCGGCGCCACCAAAGCCGGTCAGCTGGAACTGGTTCTGGTTAACACGGAATACTCATCCGAAGGTGTTCCCGTCACTTATCGTTTCAGTGTCGGAGACCATGGTTTCATCGTTGTTTCTGCCACTGACTTGGCCAATCCTGTGTTGGCTTACTCTCTGGAGAGCAATTTCCAAGAAGGCACTGGCGCTGACATTTATATGAATAATTATAAAAACGAATTGTCCTATCTGATTGACAATCCCACATCCGCATTGAGTGTCCGCAATTCTTGGAACCACTATCTGGCAGCCGACTTCAAGCCGTATGCCACCAAGGGCAACCCCTGTGTGGAACCCTTGATCACTACCACCTGGACTCAGGAGCAATACTACAACACCATGTGCCCCTACAACCCCCGCAACTCCTACAATGACGACTATCACACCCCTGTCGGTTGTGTGGCGTTAACCATGGCTAATATTTTGTACTACTACCGTTATCCTGAACATGGTCGCGGTTCGGTGTCTTACCTCCCTCGCGAATATGATGACGAAGGAAATCTGACATACACTTATCCTTTCCAAATCGTCAACTACGGCCAAGCCACCTATGACTATGATGCTATGGCCAATTCTTTGAGCGCATACGATGGCGAATTGGCCAAGCTGATTTACCACTGCGGCGTGTCTGTCCGTATGTCTTACGGTTGGGATGGTTCCGGTTCCCAATCCGAACTTGCTCTATACGCCCTCCAAAACCAGTATTTCTTCAATGATAATGCCCAATTCAAAGCTTTGAAGGATGTTACGGGAGGTACCGACTCGTTGACATATCTTTGGACAAATATCGCCAAAGAAGAATTGGACCAACATCGCCCGTTATTTTTCTCCGGAAGAAGTAAAACTGCCGGCGGTCACGCTTGGATTGTCGATGGTTACACCACTATCAACAACGCTACATACTTCCATGTAAATTGGGGCTGGGCAGGCAGCAGTAATGGTTACTACCTTATCAACAACCAGGTTTCGAGCGGTTACGGCAACTTCAATGCCGACACAGCCAATTCTATGATGGTGAAACTGATGCCCGATAGTGCCGCTATCGCAAAACCCGCCGAAAGCTTCAAACGTGTCACGGCGAGTTTCGGTACCATCAGCGATGGTGCCGGCAACATGAAGTATGCGCCAAATTCCAACCGTAGATGGGTGCTGGCTTGTCCGGAGGCCACTTCTTACGAACTCAAATTCTCCAAACTCAAAGTGAAAAACGGTGATAAGGTAATTGTTTACAACGGTGGTACAGAAGCTTCTGGTATCAGACAAGAATATAGCGGCAACTACCTGATGGCCGCATGCAACGATTATCAGAACCTTGGTGACGCCATCCATGCCGATTATCAAGGTAATCAACTCCCCGCTGCCATCACCGTCAACGCCGACAGCGTCCTGGTGGTCTTCACCTCTACCGCCAACTCAGAAACAGACTATGGCTTTGTTCTTGATTATTCTGTAAAGAGCTACGACAAGAGCGCTTGTTCCGACAAAACCTTTACGGATCAATACAACGTCTTAACCGACAAACCCAACAATGCCACGGGCGACGACACCTACCGCGCTTCCAATGTGTGTGAATACACCTTGAATCTGAAATTTACGGACCAGCTGGTCTATGCTTTCCATAAATTTGATCTGAAACAAGGTGATTTTGTAGATATCTATAACCAAACAACCTCTAACAGCGCAAGCAGAGTGTTGGTGGCCCACTATGACATCAACAACCCGCCGACATCTGTTTATACCTATAACACCTCTTTATTCAATATTGCAGGTGTTCCTTCCTCCAAATTCATAATCCGTTTCGCCTCCGACAATTTGTATCAAGGCACGGGCTTTGAATTAGAATATTACGGTCAAATCACCAACATCAATGAATTTGACAACACGGAAGTCAAAGTTTATCCGAATCCCGCTACTTCTTTTGTGAATGTTGATGTTACCTCCGAAGAAATTCAACAATTCAATGTGAAAATGGTGGATATGATGGGTAAAACCGTTTATGTTGACCAATTTATTAGTGGTTCAGACCCATACACAATCAATGTGAACAATTTTGCCAAGGGTGTTTACTTCCTCCACTTGAACAGTGAGAATGGCCAAATGGTTCAAAAAATCGTAGTGAAATAATTGTAGAGAATACAATATTATTATTAGGCGGTCAGAAATGGCCGCCTTTTTGTTTTCTGTAGAGACGTTTCCTGAAACGTCTCTATGGATATCGTTTGTGTGTATTTGTATTTTATGTACATTTGCAAACTTCTTTTGTGAGAATCAAAAATTTAATAATCAATACTTTATAAAATGAAACAGTTAATCGAATGCGTGCCTAATTTCAGTGAAGGCAGAAATCAAGACATCATAAACCAAGTGGCCGACGTCATCCGTCAGGCGGAAGGCGTGACTTTGTTGGATGTGGATCCCGGCGCCACCACCAACCGCACGGTCGTCACCTTCGTGGGCGAACCGCACTATGTGGTCGATGCCGCCGTGAAGCTCATCGCCAAGTGCCAGGAGTTGATCGACATGCGTAACCACCACGGCGATCATCCACGTTTCGGCGCCACCGACGTGTGTCCGCTCGTGCCCATCGCCAACATCACGATGGAAGAGACCGTGGAATATGCCCGCCAGCTAGCTGAAAGAGTCGGCAAAGAGCTGAACATCCCCGTCTATTGCTATGAGAACGCCGCGTTCAAGCCCGAGCGCCGCAACCTCGCCAACTGCCGTCAGGGTGAGTACGAAGCCCTGAAGGAGCGCATCACCTCCAAGGAGTGGAAGCCCGACTTCGGCCCCAACAAGTTTACGGAAAGCGTCGCCAAGAGCGGTGCCACGGCCGTGGGCGCCCGCGACTTCCTCATCGCCGTCAACTACAACCTCAACACCACCTCCACACGCCGCGCCAACGCCATCGCCTTCGACGTACGCGAAAAGGGCCGCCCGAAACGCGAGGGCAACAAAATCACCGGCAAGAAAGTGCTCGACGAGAAGGGCAACGTGGTGATGATTCCCGGCACGCTGAAGGGCACCAAGGCCATCGGCTGGTACATTGAGGAATACGGCATCGCCCAAGTCTCGATGAACATCACCGATATCAATGCCACGCCGCTGCACGTCGCCTTCGACGAGGTGACCGCCAAGGCTGCCAAGCGCGGTATCCGCGTCACCGGCGCCGAAATCGTGGGCCTCATCCCCAAGAAAGTGCTCATCCAAGCTGGCAAATACTACCTCGCCAAACAGAAACGTTCCCTCGGTATCGACGAAAAGGAGATGGTGAAGATCGCCGTGAAATCCATGGGCTTGGACGACCTCAAACCCTTCAACCCCGAAGAGAAAGTCATCGAATATCTCCTTGAGAAAGAGGACACTACGCCGAAGTTGGTCAATATGACTTGCACTGGTTTCGCCAACGAGACGGCCTCCGAAAGTCCGGCTCCTGGCGGCGGCTCCATCTCCGCCTATATGGGCTCCCTCGGTGCCGCCCTCGGCACGATGGTCGCCAACCTCTCCTCCCACAAGCCCGGTTGGGACGACAAGTGGGCTTGGTTCTCCCAATGGGCCGAAAAAGGCCAGCTGCTGAAAGACCAGCTCCTCGCCCTCGTGGATGAGGACACCAACGCCTTCAACGTGATCATGAACGCGTTCGGAATGCCGAAGGGCACGCCCGAAGAGAAGGAAGCCCGTTCACAGGCCATCCAGGACGCCACCAAATACGCCACCGAAGTGCCGATGCGCACCATCGAGACCTCCTTCAAGGTGTTCGAAATCTGCGAAGCTATGATCAACAAGGGCAACCCTAACAGTGTGACCGATGCCGGTGTCGGCGTGCTTTGCGCCCGCGCAGCTGTCCACGGTGCCTACCTCAACGTCAAAATCAACGCCTCCTCGCTGAAAGACAAGGAGTGGGCCGAGATGATGATCAACAAGGCACACGACTACGTGGTGAAAGCCGATCAAATTGAACGCCGCCTGATGAAGAAGACGGAGAAGGTGATCGGGTAGTAACGATTTACGGTTTGCGATTTGCGATTTGCGAATAAATCGGAACCGTTAATATCAGAAAATGCCGTTGTGGAGATGCAATTATCGTGTTCCCGCAACGGCATTCTTCTTAATTCACTACTCACTGTTCACTAAAAATATATTCTTATCGTTATTAAACAACAAGCTACGAAAAGCGTGCCTTCCCTTAATTTGAAAATGTAATTTTATTGTCTATAAACAACAAAAATCAAATTTTTATTTTTTTCATTGTTTATAGGCAATAAATTTTGCTATCTTTGCCGCCGGTTATAATACAAAGGAAAATGGAAGTACTTACAAGGAAGCACTATGCGGACATTGTGGATTCGTGGATAGGCAAAGGCAACATCATCGCCTTGGTTGGCTCGCGCCGCGTTGGCAAAAGCTTTGTTCTCAAAGACTTTATGCAGCGTCACAAGGATGATCCGGATGTCAATATCATTTTCATTGACAAGGAAAAGAAGGCGTTCAAAGACATCAAGACCAAAGACGACCTGGATAACTGGATTGAGGCACGCTTTATCCCGGGAAAGCACAATATTATTCTCATCGATGAAGTGCAGCAAATTGAACACTTTGAAGAGAGCGTTTGCAACTGGTACTCAGAGGATAACACGGATGTCATCATTACCGGCAGCAACTCCAAGATGCTTTCCGGCGAACTGGCCACCTTGATAGCCGGACGATATGTGGAGGTGCGCATCCATCCGCTCACCTATTCCGAGTTTCTGGAATTCCACAATCTTTCCGACAGCGACGAAAACCTCATGACTTATCTGACCTACGGTGGCCTTCCCGGTCTCAGAAAAGTGGGTCTTGACAGCGACGAACAGGTCTGGGCTTATCTTACCAGCGTCTTCAATACGATCATGCTCAAGGATATCATCGAGCGGCACGAAATCCGCAACATTCCCTTCCTGAACAACCTCATCGCCTTCTATGCCGATACCACCGGCAAACTCACCTCGGCCAACAGCATTGCCAAATACATGAAGTCGCAACATGAAAACGTGTCGGCCAACCTTGTCCTGCTCTATCGGGGCTTCTATGCCGAAGCTTACCTGTTAGACATTGTGCCCCGTTACGACATACATGGGAAGAAGATTTTTGAGTCCAACGAAAAGGTCTATTGGGACGATTTGGGGCTTCGCAATCTCAAAGCGGAGGGTGGCATGGATTCTTATATTGAAAAGGTGATTGAAAATGCCATATACAAGCATCTGCGCTTTCTCGGCTACGAAGTAAAAGTGGGTGTGCTAAATGCAGGGGAGGTGGATTTCATTTGCACCAAGCCCGGCAACACCGTTTACATTCAGGCGAGCTATATCATGGCCGAAGAGTCCACCCGCAAGCGGGAATTCGGCCCTTTGGAAAAGATCCGCGACAATCATCCGAAATACGTCATCAGTGCAACGCCGTTGTTGACCACAAGAGACGAGAACGGAATCACTCATTTGTCTTTAAAAAAGTTTCTCAAGGAAGGGTTACCGTCAGTTTGACGAACCCGAAATTTTATCTTTGCCAATGTTATTAAAGCTCGATTTCATGAAACACCTATTCTATAGCATTTGTGTCGCGGTCATTCTCTTCATTCCCATAAGAGTGATTGCCTCTGAAATCGCTATGGGTAATCATGACACCATATACAAACCTGGGAACATCTTTATATTTCAAGCAAAAATTGACTCTGTTTCCAATAATACGCAGCATTCCTGTTATATTGTCATGCGTGTTTTGGACAAGGAAATGTATCATCAAGGGGTGATTACGTATGATTATTACGATTCCCTGCCTGATAATCTTGCAGCATTGGATTCAACCTCTTCGATTGACCGAAACGGTTTCATTGAGACTACGGAAATTTTGGAAAACAGCAAGCTTTTGTGGATTCATCCCCCAAGAACGCACGGGTTTGGCCTTCTCCAATATTTTCCTTTTCCGGAAATCCACTATCCTGTCAAAATCGGGAAAAGATACAAGCGTTCTTTCCTTTCATTCAACGATCCTTTATGCCAATGCACCTTGCTCTTGCGCTATAAGATGCAATATTTGTCGTATTCCCAATGGAAATATCAGAATCGTTTTATTGAAATATGCGAACAAAGCGGTTTTGCAAAGTCTAAAAGAGGCTCATTCTCTGTTACTTACCGATATAATGAACAGTTAGGTCTTGTGGAGGCTATCTATGACTACAATCACGAGGTTCGGATACAATTGTCATTGATTAAAACAATTATTCGAAAACCGAAGAAAGATGGGTGATGGTGGAAAGCGACTTCGGCGGGATATAGCGTAGAGACGCGCCATGGCACGTCTCTACAACGGCATTCTTGCATCTAAAAGGACGCAGTTGTCTCCATAGCCGTCCTATTGCCTTCTGCCTATTGCCTGTTGCCTAATCCCTAAAATTTGTATCTTTGCACTCCGAAAAACTGTTCACGAAATGAAGATATTAGTGGTCCTTTCCCGCATCCCCTTCCCGCTGGAGAAGGGCGACAAGCTGAGAGCCTACTACCAGATTCGGGAACTGTCGAAATGGCACGACCTCTATCTGGTGGCACTCTACAGCCGTAACGTGCCCGAAGAGGCGATGCGCGAACTGACCCCATACTGTCGCGAGATCCACTTTCTGCGGCAGTCCCCCCTGCGTAGTGCCCTCAACATGGCGGCCTCCCTTTTTGTGGGACTCCCCCTGCAATGCGGCTATTTCTACAGCCACCGCAACCACAAGCGGATCGACAAGATCATCCAAGAGGTACAGCCCGACCGGATTTACTGCCAACTCTTCCGGATGGCAGAGTACGTACGCCACTGCCGGATCCCGAAAGTACTTGATTATCAAGATGCTTTCTCCATGGGGATGGAGCGTCGGGCGCAAAAGGCCTTTCCGCTCTTCCGGTCCGTGATGCGGATGGAAGGCCACCGCATCGCCCACTACGAAACCGACATCTTCGATGATTTCGAGGGCAAGACCATGATCACCGCCTTGGACCGTGATTGCATACAACACCCTATGAAAGAGGAAATTGTGGTGGTTCCCAATGGGGTGGATTTCGCTAAATTCAGTCACAATGCGGTGCCGAAAACCCACGATCTGATCTTCTCAGGCAACATGAACTACCCGCCTAACGTGGATGCGGCCGTCTATTTGGTCAAGGAGATTCTGCCCGAGCTGCGGAAAAAGCATCCGGAGGTGAAGCTGATGCTCGCCGGTGCCGATCCCTCCAAGAAGGTCCGCACCCTGCAGAACGACCATGTCACTGTCACGGGCTGGGTGCCCTCCATGACCGACTGCTACGCCCAAGCACGCATCTTCATCGCCCCGATGCGGTTGGGTACTGGTCTGCAGAACAAGCTGTTGGAGGCTATGGCTATGAAATTGCCGTGCGTCACCTCGCCGTTGGCCGCCAAGCCGTTGGACCCCGCCGCCAAGGAAGGGGCCGTCATCGCCTGTAGCACCACCCGCCAATACGTGGACACGCTCGACCGTCTGCTCACGGATTCCGCTTATTACCAGGAATATGCGACACGCGGACACGATTTCGTATATGAACATTACGACTGGACAAACGCGACACGAAAATTGAACGAATTGTTTTCCTAACCAATAACTTCCCGTATTCTGCACAAAATGTGTTAAGAAAACATAATAATGCATTAAAACGGAAGATAATGGGGAGATAGTGGTCAAAATTCCAAAGAAAATCGTACCTTTGCCGTCTTAAAATTGAGAAGATGGAAAAGTGTGCTGAGACCCCTCTGATGAGGCAGTATAACCAATTCAAGGCCAAACATCCCGATGCCATTTTACTGTTCCGCGTGGGGGATTTTTACGAGACATACGGCGAAGACGCCGTCAAATCGTCCAAGATTTTAGGTATCACGCTGACCCGTCACGGGAAGGGCGCGTCGCAGACCGAACTGGCGGGGTTTCCCCACCACGCCCTCGACACGTACCTGCCGCGACTCGTGCGCGCCGGCTACCGCGTGGCCATCTGCGAGCAACTCGAAGATCCCAAACTCACCAAAACCCTCGTGAAACGCGGTATCATTGAGTTGGTTACGCCCGGCGTCTCCATCAACGACAAGGTGCTCGAACAGCGCGAGAACAACTTCCTCGCCGCCATCCATCTTACCGACAAACAGAGCGGCATCGCCTTCCTCGACATCTCCACCGGCGAATTTTACATCGCCGAAGGGAACTATGAATACCTCGACAAGCTCTTCCAGAACTTCAAACCGATGGAGCTGGTCATCCAGAAGGGCAAAACGCAGACCTTCAAGCAGAATTTCGGAGAGAAAATGCTGCTCACCCAGCTCGACGACTGGGTTTTCAAAACCGACTACACCCGCGAGCTGCTGACCAAACACTTCCACACCAAATCGCTCAAGGGTTTCGGCGTGGAAGACCTGCCGCTCGGCATTATTGCCGCCGGCGCCGCCCTCCATTACATCTACGAGACGCAGAACCATAAAATACAGCATATCACCAAGATAAGCCGCATTGAGGAGGATCTCTACGTCTGGCTCGACAAGTTCACTATCCGCAACCTCGAACTGATCCACTCGTCCAATGAGAACGCCGTCACCCTGCTCGACGTGCTCGACGAGACCCAAACCCCGATGGGTTCCCGTATGCTGCGCAAATGGATTCTCATGCCGTTGAAGGAGAAGTCACTCATCGACAAGCGTCTTTCCGTGGTGGAGTATCTTATTAACAACCAAGATTTTACCTACCAGCTGACCGACATTCTCAAGCAGATGGGCGACTTAGAGCGTATGGTTTCCAAAATCGCCACGGGCAAGATCAATCCGCGCGAGGCATTGCAGTTGGCCACCTCCCTGCGCGCCGCCGAACAGCTGAAAGCCCTCTGCGAGAAAGCGCAATCGCCTATCCTGAAAGAGATTGCCGACAAGCTCAACCCCTGCGTGAACGTCTGCAAGCGCATCGAGAAGGAGATTCGCGAAGACCCGCCGGTGGTGCCCAGCAAAGGCGGCATCTTCCAGCGCGGCGTCAATGCCGAACTCGACGAGCTCACCGACCTGGCCACCAACAGTCGCGGCATCCTCGCTGACATCCAGCAGCGCGAAGCCGAGAAAACCGGCATCAACTCGCTGAAAATCGGCTTCAACAACGTGTTCGGCTATTACCTTGAGGTGACGAACACCTACAAGTCGAAGGTGCCGGCGGAGTGGACCCGCAAGCAGACCCTCACCGGCAGCGAACGTTATATCACCGAGGAACTTAAGGAGCTGGAAACCAAAATATTGACCGCTCAAGAGAAGATTCTCGAAATCGAGGTGCGACTCTATAACGAATTGGTGGTCAGTCTCGCCGACTACATCCCCATCATCCAGAACAACGCCCGCCTCGCCGCCCGTTTGGACGTACTCAACGCCTTCGCCTACTGTGCCGTGCAGTACCAATATACCAAGCCGACCATCAGCAACTTCCAAAGCATCGACATCAAGGACGGCCGTCACCCAGTGATCGAGCGGCAGCTCCCACCCGAGGAGCCCTATATCGCCAACGACATCTACCTGGACACGGACAAGCAGCAGATCATCGTGATCACCGGTCCGAACATGTCGGGTAAGTCGGCGTTGCTGCGGCAGACCGCGCTCATCACGCTGATGGCGCAAATGGGCTGCTACGTGCCCGCCCGCGAGTGCACCATCGGCATCGTCGATAAGATCTTCACCCGCGTGGGCGCCTCCGACAACATCTCCACCGGCGAATCCACCTTCATGGTCGAGATGAACGAGACCGCCAACATCCTCAACAACGTCACCAACCGCAGTCTCGTACTTCTGGACGAAATCGGCAGGGGCACAAGTACTTACGACGGTATCTCCATCGCGTGGTCCATCGCCGAGTACCTGCACGAGAACCCGCTCCACCACGCCAAGGTGCTGTTCGCCACGCACTACCACGAGCTCAACGACATGGCCGC
>JAEEGK010025070.1_pt1 | contig 12287 bp, 6 predicted proteins | sample 8958771 | NCBI WGS metagenome assembly JAEEGK01 (sample SAMN16246547, study PRJNA631951) | gut metagenome | biome: gut microbiome; feature: rumen; material: SC-attached | host: Bos | place: Iran: Karaj | collected 2018-10 | reverse complement strand
ATAATTCTTTTTCTTCTGAATAATCTTTTTCTTCTTCTCTTTCTAAAAGCAATTTGTTTTCGGAGTTTTTTTTACTATTAATATTTGTATAATTATAGACTGGATCATCCATTATTTAAATAATTTTATAATAAAAAATGATTATGTGAATAAATTAAATGAAAATTTATTATTTTTATTTTAGAATATGTAATTTGGAGATTAATATTAATATATTTTCAAAATAAATTATTGAAATTATGTATAAAAAAATATTTAAAGGTATTTTAATCTTCAGAAATATTTTCTTTATTATTTATCAATTTATTTTCTTCATTAATATTTATTTTTTTCTTATCTTCACTTTCATTATTGTCTACATTTTTTATATTAACAATTAATTTATTCATATCCTTATTATCAAAATTTGATTCATCAAAATGTAATTCATTATCCAAAACAATATTATTCTTTTTACAAACATTTTCAATTATCTTTCTCAAAAAACTATAATTTGGAGTTTGATCAAAACCAATATCTCTAGTATACTGTAAAAAAATAGCAAATTCTTTTGGTAATCCATCACAAATTTCATCTAATTTACTATATATTTTCTTATTCATAATTTTTTCAATTTTTTCATTTTTATTTTTCACTTTTAAACCAATCCAAGGTAAATTTCCTTTTAATAAATAAATAATAACATAAATCAAAGACTCTAAATCATCTCTTCTACTTTGTTCAATTCCTAAATGTGTATTAACACTAATATATCTAATTGTTCCAATTAATTTTTTTCCATCAATATATGGTATATGAAATCCATTTTTATTTTTATATTTTTTTGATAAACCATAATCTATTAAATATAATGTATTTTTATTATTATTTATTCCAATTAAAAAATTTTCTGGTTTTATATCTCTATGTATTATATTTTTATTATGAATATATTCTAATCTTGATATTGTTTGATTTGATATTTCACAAATTGTTTTTAATGAAAATTTTCTATTATTTTTATTGAATAATTTTTCTAAATTATCTCCTAAAAGTTCCATTATCATTATATTATATATTCCTTCTTTTCTTATTGAATATATTTTTGGAATTCCAACTATTAATATTTTTTTTTATTAAATATTAATTTTTACTTCCTCCTTTAATAATTGAATATATTTTTGACTCTATTTTTAATTTTGGATTTGGTGTATTTTTGAATTCTAATTTAATTGCTATTTTTTCTTTAGTTTTTTTATTTATTCCTAAAAATATATCTCCAAATGAACCTGAACCTAATTTTTTTTTTGCTTTTAAAATATAATTTTGTGTTATTGGAATATCAAAATCATTTGAATTTATTTCTTCCATATAAAACAATAATTTATATAAATAGAAAATTTTTATAAATTATTTTAAAATAATTTAATATTTTTTTTAATGATAATGAAAAGTAAATAAATAAAATTAAATATTAAAATTACATATTTCAATTTATATTAAAAAATTTTTATGATAATAATATAATTTTATAATTTTATGTTCTAATATATCATTTAGTTTCAGATTTCCATTTAATTAAAATTTTATTTTTAGGAAAAAACCAATAAAAATTTAATATTTCAAAGTTGGATTTATTAAAATTAATTCCAACTTTTGAACAAAGTGAGCCAATAATATTAAAAATTCCTTCAAAAGCTTCTCTTTCTTCTTTCCAATTATCAAAAGCTTCTTTCATTAAACAAGGAGCTCTAAAATAAAAATTAATTAAAAAATCAATTATATCTTGAGTCTTTGGATTATATTCAAAAACAAAATTTAAATTATGAACATATACAAATAATCCAATAAAATTAATAATCTTTTTTAAAAAATCAAAATTTTTTTCATCTTTTAAACATTTAATTAAACTTAATATAACTTTTTTAAAATTTTTAATTTGAAAATCAAAAATAAATTTCATTGAAAATAATACATCAATATAACCTTGAATAGGTAAATTTTTTAATTTATTTGTATCTAAAGCATTAGAAAATATTATTTTTCCATTTATACCAAATTTTTTTCCAAAATTTAAATCATTAATTAACTCAATTACTTTTTTAATTGAAGAAGAATTTCTAGATATACAAATAACAATTTTATTTTTTATTTGTAAAAATTTTATTTTTCCTCCTACTTTACTAAAAGAAATATAATAAGGAAAAGAATCAATTTTTGGTAAAATATTCATATTTACTTTATCTATTATATCTTTTGCATATTCTTCATTACTACAAATTATTTCAGAACAAAAAAAAGAATCATCATTTAAAATATCTTTTGGTAAAAATGGTTCTATTGGATTATTATAATCATCTCCTATTAATAAAAATATTTCTTGAAAATAATGTTGTTCTTTATTTTTATTTAAATTTATTTCTAAATGTATCTTCCCATTTGAATTTTCTTTTTCTTCATTTTCATTTTTATCAGTTTTATATATTTCTTCTTTTGTTTTTTCTATTAAATTTTTAAAATCTTTTACAAAATTTTCTTCTATTTGTTCTAATAAATAAAATGTTTCTTCTATTGTTTCTTTTGGAGGGAAATTTGTTAAAATTGTTTCATAAAAATCTCTCTCCATTAATAAATACTAAATAAAATTTTTTTTTTCCAATTATTTTTTTTTAGATAAGAAAATTTTCAAAAATACACTTTATAATATTATTAAATATTAAATTTAATTAAAGCATATTAAATTATTTTTTTTTAGATTTTATTTTCATTCTTAATTCTTTTCTTTTTTGATTTGAATTCCCATTATCAATTGGTTGAGATAAAATATTTTCTTCTATTAAATCTTTAAAAAGTAAAAAAGTAGGTTTTAATTTTTTATAATTAATTTGAGGTTTTTTATTAATAATTTTTATAACATCTGGATTATTATTTGTTTTTGGTATTTTAAATATTGAAGTATATGAATCTTGAATTTCAAATTGAGAATTTTGAATTATTAAATTTTGATTTTTTATTTTTTCTTTTTCTTTTTCCTTTTCTTTTTCTTCTTCTAATATTTTTAACATTTTTTTTATATATTCACTAGGACCATTTTGTTTATTTTTTGAAGGTTTAATAATTGGAATTTGTTTTTCTTTTTCATTTGATAATTTTTCTATTTTCTCTTCATAAATATTTTTTTGTTGTTCTAAAGCATTTTTCATTTCATTTTCATGTTTTAAATTTATTTCATTTATTAATTTATTAATTTCTTCTTCTTTTATTTGATTAAATTTTATTTCTTGTTCTTTTAATGAATCTTCAATTAATTTTTTATAATAATTTTCAATATTTTTTTTTTCTTTTTCAAATTCTTTTTTTATATCTTCTTTTTTATCATCTTTTTTATCATCTTTTTTATCTTTTTTTTGATTAGATAATGTATTTTTTGAAGAAGAATTTCCTAAAGATATTTCAATTGGTTCTTCTTCTTTTTTAACTTCTAATTTTTTTTGTTCATTTTCAATATACAATAAGTTATTTTTAATTTTAAAGGCATCTTCAATTGCTTTTTCTTTTTCTTTTTTTATTGATTCTATATCAATTAATTTATATTCTTTTTCTTTTATAAATATTTTTTTTTGTTTTATTTCTTCTTTAAACATTTTATTTGATGAGTTAATTTCAAATATTAATTTTTCTTTTCCATTTTCTATTTCTAATATTTTGATTCCATTAAAATTATTATTCTTATTTTCATTAGAATTACTAATTTTTGATTCTATAATTAAGGAATTTGATTGTATTTTAAATTTAATTTTTTTAGCTGGTTTGATTTTAGATTTAATTGAAAAATTAAAATTTGAAATTTTTGTCTTTTTTTTCTTTGAGGGAAAATAAATTTTAAATTTCCCAACTTTTAAATTAGTAAATAATAATTTTCTTTCAGTTTGATTTTTTCTATATGATTCAAAATTGATATTCATATTATTATTATCATATGTTTGATTTAATTTATTAAAATTATCATTATAATTTCTACTTTGAAAATCAGGATTATTATTATATTGATCCATAAAATATTGTTTATTTTCTTCATTCAAATTAATATCATTTTTTCCTCCCTTTATATTATAATTTAAATTAGGATTATAATTATCAGAATTTAAATAATCATAATTTGTATTATCTAAATTATTATTAGGTGATGTTGTTTTTCTTGGAGTTGATTTATATTTATCAGGGGAAATTTTATTTTGACTAAAATTTATTGGATTTTTTTTTTTCTCTCTCATATTTTTTAACATATTCATAACTCTTTTTTTTTTTCCTTCATCACTAAAAATTGATTGAATATTTAAAGTAATTTGACTACCATTTTCATCAATTTTTTGTAAACTATTATTTAATTCTTTCATAGGACCATTTTGTTTAAAAATATTTTTAAAATATAAAAAAGGTTTATCAGATTTAAGAAATCTTTCATGTTTTTTATTTGAAAAATGATTCAAATTATCATTTTTTTCTATCATTTTTTTTTTTAAATTTTCCATTTATACAAAAAATATTATTAACAAAATATTCCAAAAAAAAAAAAATTATTATTTTATTAATTTATAAATAATAATAATTATAAAAATATTAAATCATATATTTTTAAATATGCAAAATCAAGAAAAAGTATTTAAAAGATTAGATGAATTATTATCAAAATTTAAATATGCAAAAGAATGGACAGACTTAGTAAAATATATAACAGAAATACAATCACTTTTAAATAAACAAGAATCAATGGATGATTCAAAAACACAATCAATTAGATTATTTGATTATAAAGATAATGAAACTTTAGCAAAAAGATTAGCTCAATGTTTAAATAAAGATTTACCACCAGGTCTTCATGAAGCAACTTTAAATTTATATAATTTAGTTTTAAAAAATTATATAAATGAAAATAATCAAAAATTAGGAAAAAATTTAGGTTTATTTTCTTCTGGTTTATTCCCATTTTATCAATATGCTTCAACACAAAATAAAAAATTATTTTTACAAAATATAGTTCAAACAATATTTTTATATATAAATGTAAATGAACTTGAATTATGTTTACCTGGATTATTAGTTTCAATATTACCAAGTTTAGATGAAAATAATGAAGAAATTATGAAAATGATATTTCAAATATTTGAAGATATGATAATTAAATTAAAACCAAGAATATTTTATGGTAATTTATGGTCAATTATGTTAAAAAATTCAAAATTAAGATCAAGTGGTATGAAATTTTTATCAAAAGTAATTCCTAATGATGACTTTTATAAAAATGATGAAAATAATGAAAGACAATTAAAAGATAATGAAAAATTTTATCCTAATTTTGATATTTTAGTTGTTAATTCTTTATGTTCTGTTATTGAAAATACTGACATTCAAACTATTAGATTAGGAATGGATTTTTTATTAAGTAGATTTCCTCTTTTTAAAAAAGGAATTATTTCTGATGAAAGTAAAATTACTCTTTTAGTTTCTGTATTTAAATTATTAATTAAAAATGATGAGTCTACTTCAAGAAGAGTTAATGAATGGATTTTAAAAGATTATTGTGATGAAGATATTAATTTTCAAGATGAAAATATTATTTATATTTTAAATCTTATTACTTCTGCTTTTAAAAGAATCTTTGATTATCAAATTGAATATAATAAAGATAATAAAATTTATTTGAAAAATTATTTAAAATTAATTGAAAATTTTATTCAACATCAAAAAATATTGAGTAAAGAAATTTTAAAAAATATATCTTTTAATATTATTAAATGTGTTGTTAATTATTGGGATAATGAATTAAATTCAAAACAAGATGAAATGAATGATGATATAATAAAAATTGTTTCTAAGATTTTTAATCAAGAAAATTTCCTTGATTTACTTTGGGAATCTTTAGCTAAAAATTTAGATAATTTTCAAATAAATCAAAATAATAGTGATGAATTAATTTATAATTTAGAAAAATTACTTCAGCCTATAAAGTTTTGTTTATCATTTGTAAATTTAAAAACATTTGATTCAAAATTAAAATATTATTCACATATTATATCTAATTTAATTTCAATTATTCAACAAATTTCAATTAATGAAAATAAGGATATTAATATAATTTTACCTGTAATTTTTATTATTTATTTTTTAACAAATGGATTACAAAAAAAAATTGAAGTCGAATCTGATTCTACAAATGAATTAAATAATAGTAATAATAATAATAATAGTAATAATAATAATAATAGTAATAATAATAATAATAATATTAATAATATTAATAATGCATCTGAACTTAATGATTTTATTTATATTGGCAAAAATGGAGAAAGTAATTCAAATCCAATAAAAGATAATAACATAGGAAATAATAATACAAATATTGAAGTAAAAGATTTAACAAAAATCTTTTTTATTGATGAAAATATGTCATATAAAACAATATCAACAAATTTTTTAAACAATGAAAATTATTCTCAAATTTTAAATCAATTATCAATTTCAATTCTAAAATATCAACAATATTATATTAATGTATTAGGAAAATATTTCCTTTCTTTTAATAAGAGTAAAGGAAATTTAAGAAATTCAATAAAAATTTTTAAACAATCAACAGAAGTTTTAATAAGATTACAAGAATATACAAATCAAGAAAATATTCCAGATTGGTTAACTTGTTTACAAAAAATAATATTTAACACTGATTATAATTTTTCGACAGAAGCATGTAATTTTTTATTAGATTTATTATTGACTGATTCATCAAATAATTCTGAAACATTTAAAAAAATTCAGGAATCTTTATTAAATGATACTATTAATAAAGATATAATTAATGAAACTTTTTTAAACAAATTAAAAAGTTATATGAAAATAGAAGAAAACTTTTTTGAAATTCTTTTTTCTTATTTATGGCATTTATTAAAAAATGAAGAATTTCAAAAAAAAGCAGTTGATTTAATGTATAAATATTTTATAAAAAGCAAAGAAAAATTTACTCAATTATTTCAAAATTCTTTTGATTTTAAAGAACCAAGAAAATTAGAAAAAGCAATTCAAAACTTTACTCAATTTTGGAAATATTATATTGAAAATTATCAAGAAGTTATTTTTTTTGAGAAGGGAGAATGTATTTTTTTACTATTAGATTATTTAGATAGTGAATATCCTTTATTAAGACATTTATCTAAAATTTGGTTAAATCAAACTTCAAATCATTTTAAAAAAATTTTAGATCCAATAATTTTATTATTTTTAAGTAAAGATATTGAATTTTCACAAGAAGGAACTCAATTATATATACAAAAAAAATATGAAACTAAAAATATTATTCATGCATTTAAATTAATAAAAAATGTAGTTGTAAATGTTTCAGAACTTGATTTTATTTTTGAAAAACCTAAAAATACTATTTTAGAACAATTAAATTTAAATGAAAATGAAAAAAAAATTTATGATTATTTATTTTTATTAATTAAAATTTCAATAAGATTTTTAAATGCTGAATTTATAAAAGAAATAAAAAATGATGAATTAATAGAAGAAAATATATCAGTCGCTTCATCATCAGGAGAATTTATAGAAATTTTAATAAAAAAATTTAAACCAGAATCAATAAAAAATGTAACAAAAAATTTCATAAATGAATTTTTTTATATTTTAGCAAATAAATTAGGAATTAAAGACATTTCTGATTTAAGTTCTAAAAATGTTAAAAAAAAAGAAAAAGAAGATAAAAGAAATCAAGTAATTCAAATTCAAATATTAGAAATAATAAAATTATTAATGTTTAATTTTAACACAAGTAATTGTTTAGATTTAATTGATTATATAATATCAGAACCTTTTCCTCAATGTTTAGTAAAAGGATTTACTTTAGAATATTATTATGTTAGAAGACATTATATTTCATTTGTTGATAGTTATCTTAAAATGATTATGGAATTATATAAAGTAAATAAAAAAAATGTAGATTTTGAAAATTCAATTATTGAAACTTCTAAAATTTTAATTTCTAAAACTATGAAAGTAATTATTGATAAAGTTAAATTTAATGAAAAATTAATTACTGTTAATAATGATATTAATCAAATTTTTATTGTTAAAAATTATTTGGATGAATATAAAGATTATAAAACTTTTGATGAAGATGATCTTTTCAGTATTTTAAATGGTTTAAATAGTATTGTTTCATATTATTTAGATTTATATCAAATTCAAGATGAATCAAAATCTGAAATTATTAAAAAAAAAATTAAAGAAGTTAATTCTGTAAATAGTTTAAATTTTTATAATTTATTTGGAAATAAAGGTAAAAATATAGGATATTATATTAATGATATGTATGAATCAAATATTCATGATTTAATTTCAATATGTTTAATTTGTTGGATTAATGAAAGTGAAAATTATGAAGAATTTGATTATTGTTTAAATAATAATTCAATTTTATCATATAAAAAAAAAGGAGAAAAATATCAAAATCAAATAAATTACAATTCATATGAAAAAGAATCAAAAAATTCAATAAAAGGTACAATGAAAAAATTAGTCAAAAAATTATTTTTAAAAAATCCTATAATTTTCTTTAATTATATAGTAATGATATGGAATGGAGATTGTACATATGATAAAGATGATAGGCCAATTTATCCAAATATTACAGCAGTAAAAGATAAATTATATAAATTAACAATGTTAGAATTATTATATTCATTAGATCTTGATATTGATTTAATTTTATATTGTTATACTTTACTTTTAAAAAGTAAATATAATAAACCTATAAAAAATAGATATGAAAAAGGAAAAAATAAAATTTTTATTACACCATATGAAGATGCTTTATATGAAAGTCAAATGTGTCATTTTATTTATTCATTTATTTTACTTGCTCCAAAAAAAGAAAAAAATCAAAATCAAAAGGTAGAAATTTGGAAAGAATTTATCACTTTTTTAAATATTTTATATGATAATACAAAAGTTATGCATACTTATTGTTGGATGTATGAATTAATTTCTTTAATGTTGGATATTTATCCTAAAGGAAATTTTGAAATTAATGGAATTGAAGATATTGTTTCTAATATAACTCAAAAATTATCTAATGCTGCATTTAAAAATCAATTTGATAGTGTTTTTCAAAGTAATAATTTTATAATTTTACCTATTATTCCTTCTTTATATTCAAAAATAATGGAAAAATTATTTCCAAAAAATGATTATTATAAAATTATCAATTCAACTTATAAAATGAATCAAAATATATATGATGATTATTTAAAAATAAATTCTAATAATTTTGAAACTTCAAAAAATCATAGTGAATCAACTAAAAGTGAAATTAATAATAATAGTGGTTTATATATTGTTAGTAAAGAACAACCTCAAGATTTATTTTTTTATCAATTATATATGAAAATTTGTTTATTAGCTTCATCTTATGAAAGTATAGAAAAAAAAAATAAATTAGCTCCAGAAGATTTACAAATTAATTATAGGAAAATTGCATTATTAACTTTAAAATTTTTATTTTATAAAATACATAATGCAATAGTAAAAGATTTATATTATCCATTTAAACCAATGTTAAAAAGAATTTTAAATAATATTGATAATAATGATAACTTTTTTTCTGAAATTTCAATTCAATTTTTAAATAATTTAATGAATGATAATTCAAATAAAGTTTGTCAAGTTTGTGGTCAAAGTATTTTTGAAATAATAACAAAAGATGATTTTTTCAAAACTTCTTATGTAAAATTAAGAAATTGGAGAAAAATAATTGAAAAATATTCAGAAGAAAATAAAGAAATAATAAATAATTTAATAAAGTCAATGGAAGGAGGATTATTTTCAAAAAGTGAAAATAAACCTAAAATTCTAAAAAGAATATCTTTTGTAATATATTCATGTAAAGTTGATACTTTTAGTAAAAATTTAAGTACAATTAAAGATATTATTAAAGATTTTTTTACAGAATATAATACAAATGAAATTGAAAAAGAATTATTTTTGATGTTAAGAATATTATTTATTAGATTTTCACATGAAAATATTTTAGAAATGATAAGACAACTTTGGCCAATTATATTTAATGAATTAGTTAAAATTTTAGAATATAAATCAAAAGAAAAACAAAATCCTATAAATAATTTTAAAATAGAAACTTTTAAATTTATAGAATTATTATCTTTAAAAAATATTGAAGAATTTTCATTTTATTTATGGATATTTATAATTGATACTTTTGATATAGAAAGATTAAATTTTGATAATAAAAATTCTTTATTACAAATTATTTTAAATGAAAAATCAATGTTTCATCCTTTTGTTATTGATAATTGTTTATATTGGAACGATTGTAAAAAATATATGATACCTCATAAAAAATCAAAAAGACAATTAGTTATTAATAATCAATATGAAAGTAAAGAAGAAGTAAATGATGGTATAGATGGGAAAATTAAAAAATTTTTCTTTTCAATTACTGATATGAATAATTATAAAGGAGAAATTGATGAAAATAATATTGAAGAAATGATTGAAAATGACTTTATTGAAACAAGTAACATAAAAAATAAAAAATAAAAAAAAGATAATTAATTATAATATTAGAAACCAATCTTAATTTAATAAAAATTTTTAATAAATTAAAATTATTTATAATTTTTATTGTATTATTACAATTAATAAATGTTAATTTTTGCTTAATTTATCCTTAATATAAATATGAAAAAATTTCAAAATAATAATAATAATGTATCTTTAAATCGACAAAATTATTTAAAATCAAGAAATAATTATAAAATATCTTTTGAAAATACTAATAATATGGGAAAAATACAAAATTTTTCAAAACAAAATCAATTAAAACATATGAGATATAATACAGAACCCTTAATAAATAAAAAGGGAAAGAATTTGGTAAATATTCCAAAATATTTTGAAGAATCTTTACAAATTTTACAAACAATACAACATTATGTTACAATGAGTGCAGAAAATAATAATAAATCTTTAGTATTTGACAAATCAAAAAATAAAAAGATCAAACATAATAAAAAAGAATTGTATATTAAATTGACATCAAATGAAAAGTTTGATATGGCAAAAAATATAATTGATGATTCAAATAAAAGAAAAGAAACATATTCAAAATTATTTGAAATGATAAATATATCAATTGAAGAAATTAAAAAAATTTTATTATATGATTATAACAATTCAATAAAAGAAAATTATGATAATTTCAATATAATATTTCCTATTAAAGAAATTTTACCATTTCAAGAAGATTTAAGTAGTATTACAGTATATAATTTTTCTGAAAGTGATATTACTGAAGTAAAAATGATAAAAGAAACTCGTCCTAAAAAAGAACAACTGAAAAGTGCATTAAAAATAAGTGATGAAAGTTCAACTATAATAAATGATGATTCATATGGAGAAAATAAAAATGTAATTCAAATTCCAAATATTATTAATAAAGGAAATAATCAAAATTTAAGTACTGTGATTAGTACTACAATTACTAATCCAAATAATAATTTTAATCTTAATGAAAACTTAAAAAATAAAAAATTATATACTGAAGGTAATAATAATATTATTGAACAAAATAAAAATATTCAATTGGAAAATATAAATGAATTAACAAGAAAATATTCTAAAGATCAAATTCACACTGAAAAAAAAGAATGTTACATATTTTAAAAAATTAAATTAATTTTATATATAAATTTAATTTTTTCATATTTAAATAAATGAATTCAACAAAAGAAAAAATACCTATGAATAAAACTTTAAAAAATAAAATTACAAATAATTCTACTCTTAATAGATCAGTTTCAAAAGGAAAAAAAAAACCTACTTATTCTGATTTATTTAAAGAAAAATTAAAATATGTGTCCCCTGATATTGGTTTAAGTAAAAAATTTGATAGTAGATATTCAATTTTATATAAAGATGGAATTAAAATGAATTTAGATGAAATTGAAAAAAGTAATAGTAATTTGAATAGTTTAAAAAGTTCTATTATTATTTCTAGTTCTGAAAAAAATATTGCTAATGGAAATAATACTTTTAGAAAAATTACTTCACCTTTTAAAAAAAGAAATTTAAAAGATAAAAATGGAAATTCAATTGATAATGAGAATAAAAGTGTAGAAAAAAAAAATGGAAAAAATTCAGTTAATTATTTATTTAGAAATAGAAATAATGAAAATGGAGAAATAACAAAAAGTGGTTTTAATTCAATTAAAAGTGATAATGAAATTGATGAAGGAAAT
>JAEEGK010025069.1_pt1 | contig 12287 bp, 7 predicted proteins | sample 8958771 | NCBI WGS metagenome assembly JAEEGK01 (sample SAMN16246547, study PRJNA631951) | gut metagenome | biome: gut microbiome; feature: rumen; material: SC-attached | host: Bos | place: Iran: Karaj | collected 2018-10 | reverse complement strand
CCAATCCCCAATCCCCAATCCCCAATCCCCAATCCCCAATTTATTTAATTAAAAATAAAATTTTTAATTAATTTTATTTTTTGAATTTTAAATAATTTTTAATAATAATAATAAAAATAATAACAAATGTCAAATGAATTAAAAAATTCAAAAAGAAACGGAAAAAAAATTTCCGATTCTCAACTAAATGATGAAAATAATTTATTAATATTAACAATAGACATAGGAAATAATAAAATAGAAAAACTTTATTTAAAAGATTTAAATAATCCCGAAAAAGACATTTATAATTTTTGTATGGAAAATAAATTAAATTACGAAAGTTTAAATGAAATTAAAAATCAAATTTCAAATGTTTTAAATGACAATAATTTAAAAAATTTAAATTCAAATAATATAAATATAATTAAAAATATAAAAACTAATAAAAATTCAAATTCAAAAAAGTCAAATAATAATAATAATTTTTCATTCAATCCAAAAATAAATAAAAATAGTCAAAAAATTATTTCAAATACAAATAAAAATTTTTTTCAAAGAATCGATGATTATAATAAATTATATAATAATCATTTAAAAGAATTAAAAAATGAAAATGAAAAAAAAAATGTATTTTCTTTCATGCCTAAAACAAATATTAAAAAATTAAAAGTTAATAATAATTATTATAATAAATTATATTATGATGATAATTCAAAACGCGATCAAAATTATAAACAATTAAAAAAAAATTTCACTGAAAAATTTAGTTTTAAACCAAAATTAAATAATAATTTTAACAAATCAAATATTAATGATGAATTTTATAAAAGATTAAAAGATGATGAAATAAAAAGAAAAGATAATAAAAAAAAATTATCTGATTTAGTTGATGAAGAAATTGATTTAATAAAAAAACCGAATTTATTTGAAAATAAATTTTATAGAAATAAAAAACGAATTAATAGTTTAGATTATTGTAATAGAATGTATAATTATAATAATAAATATAAAGAAAATAAAAAAAAATTAGAAAATGATTATTATAATAATTTATTTAAAAGTGAAAAAAATAAAAATAGTGAAAATATTATTAAAAAAAGAAATTTAAATAATTTTAAAATGGTTTTTAAAATTTTGGATAGCGATTTAGATGGTATTATTAGTTATAAAAAAATCAATACAAAAATTCCGGATAATTTAAATAATATTATTTATCCTTTTATTGATTATGTTAAAAGTGTTGAAGATGAAATTAATGAAATTGATTTTTTAATTATTTTTGAAGAGTTTTATAATAAATTAAATTATAAAGAAAAAAATGAATTTAATAATTTGTTTAAAAATGATAATAATAGACAAAAATACAATAATAATGATTTTCAATTTAGTTTTCATCCAAAAATTAATGAAAATAGTATTAAAATTGATAATAGTAAATATTTAAGAAATAATAGTGGAAATTTATTAATAAGAAATAATTATATTCAAGAAATTAAAGAAAAAAGTGTTCATGAAGTTTATGAATTGGAAAATAATGATATTTTAGAAAATAATAATAATTTTAATAAAACTACATTAAATAAAGATGAAAATAATAATATTATTGAAACTTAAAAAAATTTTGATTAATTTTTTAATTGTAAATAATAATTTTATTCTATTATAAATTGTATAAAAAAAATTAATATTTATTATAAATATTTAAATTATTTTGTTATTTATTATTAATTTATTAATTTAAAAGTAATTAATAATATCATTAAAAATGAATAAAATATTTAAATATTTTTAACACCTATAAAATTAAATAATTGAAAATTAAAAATAATTCAATTAAAAAACAAATAAAATTAATATATATTATTAAATTAATTAAATATTTATCTTTAATAGAAAAATGTCTACTAATAATAATAATACCAATGAGTTTTTGCAATGTGAAAACATGTTAAAAGGTCTTCTTTTGCCTGATAATAATGCTCGTTCAATTTCTGAAGCTCAATTGCAAGAATATTTATCAACTAATCAAAATAAAGAAAAATTAGCTATTTTTTGTAGTCAATTATTAACAAATTCTAATGATTTAAGTGTTCAAATTTATTGTGCTATTATTATAAGAAAAATTTTTATGGTAAGTGACGAAAAAGTGAGCGACATAGTAAAATTTTTTTCTAATGAAACTAAACAAATTCTTAAAAATAATTTATTAAATGCTTTAAATACTTGTAGTAATAAAGGACTTCTTAAAAAAATTTCTGATAGTATGATTAATTATTTTAATTGTTTATGTGAAAATGATGAAAATTGGAATGAATTATTAAAATTTGTTTTAGAAATTTTTAATTTACCTTTAAATGAAAATAACATAGAAAAAATAGAAATTGGTTTATATTTTTTAAGTAACATTTATAGAATTGCTTATGATGTTCTTAAAGATAATGTAGATTTATACATAAAATGCTTCAAAATTTATTTTGATTCAAATAGTTTAAGTTTAAAAAGTAAAACTGTTCAATGCATAAATGAATTATTAAGTAGTTGTTTTTCAAAAAAAGAATCAAAAAAATTCAAAGATTTTATTTATAATATTTTAGAAACAACATTAAATTGTTTAAAAGCACATGACAACGAAAATTTAAAAATATGTTTAGAAAGTTTAAATGATTTAAGCGCAATGGAACCAAAAATTTTACGTAAAAATTTTAGTGATATTTTTATATTAATGGGTAAAATAATAGAAGAAAAAGATATTGACGATTCATTAAGAGAAATTTCATATGAATTATTAGTAACTTTAATAGAAGCAATGCCAAAAGTAATAGATAAAAATGAAGAAAAAATAAAAATTTTAATTCAAAGTATTTTTAAATACGCAATGGAAATTGATGATACAATTGATGCTGAATGGCTTAAACCAAGCAGCATTACTTATATTTCAGATGAATTTATTCCTGAAGAAAAATTAGATGAAAGCACAAGTTTATTGAGTAGATTATTAAAATCTTTAGATGAAAACATGGTTCTAAAAATAATTTCTGATAATGTTATTGATTTAATTGGACATTCTAATGACAAAGATTGGAAATATAAATATATAGCATACATTACAATAGCTGAAATTGTTGGATTTATTCATGACATAAATAGCATAGAAAAATTATTAGAAATGATTCTTAATGATTTATTTAACCAAAACGTAAAAGTTCAATATTCAGCAATTTATTGCATAGCAGAAATAAGCGACACTCAAGAGCCAGATTTTCAAAATATGTATCATGAAAAAGTAATTCCGAATTTATTTAAAATTCTCAAAGAATCAAAAATATTAAGAATTCAATTAGAATGTTGTGACGCAATTGAATGTTTCCTCGAACATGTCACAGATGAACAAGCAGCAAAATATATGAACAATGCCTTAGAAATTTTATTTGAAATTTTTATGAAAGATGACAATGAATGTCCATCTTCATTAAAAGAAGCTATTTTAGAAGTTATTCAAGAATTAATTGAAAGTAATAATGAAGAATTTAAAAAATATTCTGAAAAATGTTTTGAAATTTTATTAAATTATTTAAGTAACATTTTACAAAATAATATTAATAAAAATTTAATTGGTGTTTTACTTGAAACAATCAGCACAATTGGACCATTATGTCCTGAATTATTTAAAAAACATTTAATTAAATTAGTTGATATTTTAAATCAAATTCAATCTAATTTAAATTCATATAAAGAAAATATTGCTAATTTCTTAGAAAGCACATGGGAAAAATTAATTCCAATGATTAAAGAAAATAATAAAGAAAAATTACCTGAAATTATTGATAGTTTAATTATACTTTTAAATAAACCTCCTCAAATGTCTGTAAGTTCAAATCCAAATAAAAAAATTAATATTCAAGAATTTTTCCAAGAAAATAATAAAAAAAATGAAGAAGAAGAAAAAAAAGTTACTTTAGAAACAAGCGAAACTGAAGAATTTAGCACATTTATTGAAATATTAAATATTATTTTAGAAAATAGTCCTGAATTATGTAATTTAAATCAAGTTGAAAGTATTTATAATTGTGCTAATTCATTATTAAAATATCCAAACGAAAATATTCAACAAGAAATTGCAAAAACATTTGGTAATTTAGTAAAAGTTTTATTTGCTTTAAAAATGGATGTTAATAAAATACATGAATTTTCAAAAAAAAATATTGTATTATTAGTAGAACAATTGAACATTGAAAAAGATTTTACATCAATTGTTGCATTTTTAGATGGAATTCGAGAAATAATAAACACAACTAAATTATTTTTAACAACAAAAGAAATAAACGATTTATGTGAAAAATTATTAATAGTTTTTAATAATGTAGAGAAAAATAGAATAAGTTTAAACAAACAAAAATTAGAAACTGAAAAAGAATATGAAGAAGATAAAAAAAAAGGAGACAATAAAATTTTTTCTGACGATGAAGATAAAGATAGTGATGAAGAAGAAGTAATAGAAGATATTAAAGATCAAATTGAAGAATTAGAAAATGTTCAAAGTAGTTTTAGTGATTTCTTTGGAACTTTATTTGACACTCATAAAAATTTATCTTTAGAAATTGTTGAAAAATTAATAAAAGAATATTTACCTAAATATTTCAGTGATAATTCATCAACTTTCGAAAAAAAATTAGGTGTATTAATTATAGATGATATGATTGAATTTTTACAACAAAATTTAATAGGAAACATTTGGAAAGATCTATTTCAAATATTAGTAAAATATTCCATTGAAAAAGACTATGAATTACGTAATGCATCTGCTTATGGATTAGGAATTTTTTCTAGATTCACAACTCAAAATTTCAAAGAATATGAAAAAGATTTATTAAATGCTATTAACAACGCAATGACTTTCCCATCTGATGTTCCAAAAGAAGAAAAAGATAATATGAAATTCGCAAGAGATAATGCAGTTAGTGCTCTTGGAAAAGTTATTAAATATCATGGGGCAGAATGTGATAATTTACAGGAACTAATTAATTTATGGGTTAATAATTTACCTATTACTGAAGATCATGAAGAAGCTAGATTAAATCATAAGTTTTTAATGGAAATTTTAAAACAAGATAGTACAAAAATTTTGGGCACTAATTTTGAAAATTTAAATAAAGTTATTCTTATCGTTTCAAAAATATATAATACAGATAATTCAGATGATGATATTGATAAAGATATCAAAGAAATAGCAAAAAATATCAAACAAAATGAACAATTTAAAAATATTTTAGATCAAACTTTAAATAATGCAAAAAAAGGAAAAACTACAAATAGAATAAAAGATTTATTTTATAAAGATTAAAAAAAAATAATATAAAGTATTATTTATTTATAATATAAAAATTTTATAAAATAATTATTTATTATAAATTTTTTATTATTATAATATTAATAATAATAATATAATTTAATATTTATTATTACTTTTTCTAAACCCAACTGCATAATTTTTAGGAATACTAAGATTAGTTCCTGTATTAACTGTTGTATTAACCTCAGTGTCTTTAAGTGGATAAACTTGAGTTTGATTTTCTCTTCTAAGATGACTAAGTAATGTTTGAGTACTAACAGTTTTTTTCTTTTTAATATCAGCCAATTTAATAGCTCTTTTCTTTAATTCCCATTCATTCCATACATAATCAGGATCTATATAACCATTAGGATAAACATGATCTACTGTTTGACATCCTTTATCCATTAAAACTTTCGAATTCTTATATTTAAAAGTAATACTTTCTTTATCTCTAAACATATTAGCAAGATTGCCATTTGGAAATTCTTCAGTCATATTTAATAAATTAATTAAATATGGATTTTCTTTAACATATTCATATATACCTTCTATATATTTATTTGGATTATCTATAAACTCTTGAAGACATTGATGTGTACAAAATACCATATATTTATCATTATATTTTGCAACGACTGTTGGTCTTCCACTTATTAATAATTTTTTATTAAATAAAGTTGTTATACAAAACCCTTGATATTCTAATTTTATATCTAAATAATCTGCAGTGCTATCCTGTTTTAATAATGTTACTCCTTGACCATAAGCTCCAGATTCAAAAGAAAAGATAGGTTCATCCTGTTTTTCATATATATCTAATTTTTCAGTATATAATTCAAAACATTCTTCCCATGTTTCTACATTATAATCAATAGGAATTGAGTTTGATGTTACAAAATCATATAATTTTTTATATACATTTTCTCTAATATCTAATATAAAAACTTGTTCTTGAAATTTTGTATACATTTTACTTAAATTTTGAAATCTAGGATATGCTTGATCTTTACTAATTGATGTTTGATTTCCTATTATGTCCATTATTGAATTTTTTTCTTTTTCATATTGTTCTATTAAATTATCTTTAAATTGAATACTACTATGTAAATCATCTATTAACATTGATAAATATGTTAATATTTGTCTATAATAAATAATGTATTTTCTTATTTTATCTAAAACATTCATTTCTTTTTCGGATGAAATACTTTCTAAATCTAAATTATCATAAATTAAACTATATTTTTCACAACAAGTATTAATTTTTGTATAAAAATCTTTAACTTCATAAAGCAATTCATATTTTAATTTTTTTTTAATATCTTCTAAACTCATTAAACCAATTCCACCTTTTCCTAATTCACAATTTAATAAACGAATTCCCATAACAGTATTTGATAATTCATTTAATTGAGAAATTTTATCTTGAATACTCAAAGTTAAAAATGGAGTTAATCCACTTTTTGGAAAAATGTTATCTAAACATAAATAAATTTCTTTTTCAGCATTAATACCTAAATTATTTTCTTCTGAATTAGTCAAAGAATTTAAAGTATTTTGTTTAGTTTTTATTAATAAATAATTAAATATTTTTTTATGAATTTGAAAAGTTTCAGTGTCTTTTTTTGAAGAAGGTGTGGTTGTAATTTCTTTTAAAATTTTATTTAATTCATTATCAAAATAAACTTTTATTTTTTCTATTTTATCTTCTTCTTGAATATGACTTAATTCATATGTAATTTGTAATTTTAAAGTTTCAGCAACACCATCGCCTTTTAATTTTAATAAATTTTGAACTTTTGTAATAACTTCTTGTGTTTTTTCCGGAGTTAATTTTTTATTATCTTTAAAATAAAATTGTTTTGCTTCTGAATCATATTGAATATTAAGTAAAAATGCTATTAAAGCATCAGCAACTGGATTATCATTTTCTCTTTCTTTATATTCTAAATATTTTAATATTTCTTCATAACTAGAAATATTTTCCATTTGAAACAGTTATTTATTAAAAATTAAATAATTTTTAACAAAAAATTTATTTAAAAATTTTTAATTATTAATAAATTATATTTAACAAATAAAAAATAATAACTATGCTTTCACTTCCTTTATTAAAAGATGATAAAGTAAGTTCTTCTTTAATAATTAATAAAGAGCCATTTAATAATAATTTTAATCATAAAACAATTTATGATTACTTCAATATTAAAATTCCAAAACAAACTATTGAATTTTTATATAATTCAGAGAAAGATGAGAGATATCTTTATTTTTTGCGATATGGTTATTTAAGAAGATTTGAAGGTAAAGGAGACATAATTTATGTTGAAATTCCTCAAATTCCAAAAAATATTGTAATTTATAGAAAACCTTCCGTTAGAAATAAAAATATTGAAAAATTATATTTAAATAAAAAAGATTTACCTCACATTCCTTTATTAGAAGGAGAAGAAAATTTAAAATTATTTAGTTTAGAAAGTAATTTAATTACAAAAATTGAACATTTAATCTCAATTAATAATCTTTTATTTTTAAATTTATATGAAAATAAAATTGTTGAAATTGAAAATTTAAATACAGTTCCAAGATTAAAAGCTTTAATGTTAGGTAAAAATTTAATAAATAGAATAAAAAATTTAAATTGCTTGCCTGATTTAGAAGTTCTTGATTTACATAGTAATAAAATTAAATTAATTGAAAATTTATTTATGTTAAAAAAATTAAGAATTTTAAATTTAGCAAATAATCAATTAACGTCTTTTTTAGAATTAATAAATAATAAAAATTTAGAAGATATTAATCTTAGAAAAAATTTAATTGTGTCTATTCCAAATTTATCTAATAATTTTATAAAATTAAGGAAAATTAATTTAGGAAAAAATATGATTTCAAAAGTTGAATTTATTTTAGAATTCAGAAAATTACAAAGATTAGAAGATTTATATATTGAAGATAATCCTGTAATGTTTATTAAAGATGCATATAAAAAATTAAATAATCTACCATTAAAATTCAAAGACAGTAATTTAAATCAAATTTATCATAATTCATTAAATAGAAATAATGTATCTCAGTCAGGTAATATTCCAAATAATAATATTAATATTAATAATGGCATAATGAATAATAATAATTTAAATAACACAAACACAAGTATTAATAGTATTCAAGATAGATCAACAGTAACATCATTAAGTACAAAAAGTACATTTAATTTACAAAATATAAACAATAACATAAATAATAATAATAATAATATAAATTCAAATAATAATAATAATAACAACAACAATAATAATAATAATAGTGATAATTTAAATGATAATGAACGTACAAAATTATTAAATAAAATAGAAGAAGAATGGAAAATTGAATATAAATACATAATTGATAATGGATTTAATGGATATAATATAAAAAAATTAAAAGAAACTAAAATGCAATTATGTCATGCTGAAATTGAAAGAGATAAACAATTAAATTTATTTGGTAATGCATTAGAAGTATTATCTTATAGCGAATATTATAAATCAGTTAAAATAATTCAAATTCAATTTTTAAATTTTGATTTAATCACACAAAAAAAAAATATCGAAAATTTAAAAAAATTTATTAATTTAAAAAGTTTAAAATTTTATGATAATAATATTCATGGTTTTTATCAATTAATAAAATTAGAAGATATTAAAAATATAGAACAAATTACAATAAAAAATAATGAAATTTGTAATTCAGAATTATTAAAATATTTTTTAGTTTATAGATTACAAAATATAAAATTTTTTAATGACATAGAAATAACAAATAAAGATATAATAATGAGCAAAAAAATATTTGAAAATTTTGATCAAGCAATTAGTTATAATGAAAATAATGAAGTTAAAAATGAAATAAATTATAATAATAATAAAATAGAAAATGGAATGAATAAAGAAAAAATTGAATTTGAAAGTAAATTAAATGATAATATAGAAAATAATAAAATAAAATTTTTAAATTATGTAAAGAAAAATTTGTCAATAGTTTTAGATGAAATAATTGATATGTAAATAAATAAACTTAAAAATATTTTATTAAGATGTAATTTTTAATTTATTAATTATATTAAAAACTAATAAATATTTTATATATAATAATATAAATTAATTTAAATGAATAATAATAAAGAAATTCATTTAAATCATATTAAACCTTATTTATATTGTTTGAGATGTGAAAAAAAAATTTGTTTTATTTGTTTTTTTTCTCATATTAATATTATAAAACATCAAGAATATGATTTTATTTCAGAAGATTTATTTAACAATTTAGATAAAATAAAATTATATAAAAAATTAGAAAAAATATTTTATAGTTTTGAAAAAAGAAAATCTAAAATAAAAATTTTTGTTAAAAAATTTTATGAAAATAAAACTAATTTAGATAATCAAATTTTTAATACAATTTATGATATTAATAAATTTTATAATGATAAAAAAATTGATAAAGAATATTATAACGAATTAATAAATGAAATAAAATTAATTGAAAATAATAATAAAAATTTAACAAAAAAAATATTAGAAATTGATAATTTATCTTTATTTAATTTCAGTGAAAATTTTTTTAAAAATGCAAAAAAATTTTCAATAAAATTTTCAAAAAACTATTTTATTAAAAAAGAAGAAAATAAATATAATTATTTAAATAAAAAAAAAATATTTTCAAAAAACAATAAAAAATTTGATATTAACAATTCAGAAGAAGTTAAAAATGAATATTATTTAAATGAAAATAATAATGAATATATAAATGATATTAAAAGTAATTAATACAAATTTTGAAAATATTAATTAATAATATTATTTATTTTATAAATTTAAAATTATAATTAATATTAATATTTTTTAATTAAATTTATTATTATATCATATTTATTCATTTATTAAAGTTAACATATTTATATATTAAAAATTATAATTAAATAATTAAACTTTATTAAAAAGAAAATCATAAACTATTTATAAATAAAATTTCACTTTACTCTTTTTATTTATTTAATTAAACTATTATTATTTGATTCATAATTAATATCATCTTCATTTATATTAATATCATCATATGAATCATTTAAATCTTCTAATGAATCATTTATATCATTGCTATCAATACTTATTAAACTTAATTTACTATTTTTAATACTAATTTTTTTTATTTTCTTTTTATAAAATTTTAATTTCATTCCGTTTTTTTTATAAAATTTTTTTCTATATATAAATCCTCTATAAATTTTTTGAATAATTAATATTTTTTTTTCTAATTCATAAAGAATCGTTATTTTAATATTATTATTGTTATTATTATTATTTTTTTTTTTAATTTCAACTTTATTTTTTGATTTAATTGAAATTTTATTTAATTTTTTTGTTCTTTTTAGAATATTATTAGTAACTATAGTTTTATTACTATGATTAGAATTACTATTTAAATTAAAATTTAATTTTTCTTTTAATTCATTAAAATTTTTAATTTTGAATTTATGATTACTTTTATTTAATCTAAGAATTTTTTTACTTTCTTCTGTTTTTAAATAATTAATTTTTTCTTTAGAATGATTTTGAATAATTGGTAATTTATTTTTTTTATATTTATCATTATTAACTTTAACATAAACAGAAATCACATTATTTACGTTTTGATGATTAGTAATTTTTTTATTTATATTATTAATAGGAGTTTTACTTCTAAAATTATGAAATGATATTTTATCCATTTATTTATAATTAATAATAAATACATTTTTTCAATTAAAAATAATTTTTAAATTTATTTAATTTAATTAATAAAAATTAAAATGATTAAATAAAAGGAATAAATAATTATAATTTTTTAATGAAAAATAAAAATAAATTTTCAATTCCAGACACAAATTTAAATATTAATAATGAAATTAATAATTCACAAAGAAAAACAATAAATTATTCTTTATTTAAAAGTCAAGAAACTGAAGATTTATCATTAAATAATTCTTTTGTTGACATAAATAAAAAAAATATTGATGATGTTCTTCCACGAAATAGATTAAAATTTTCAAATGAATTGGAAAAAAAAATATCAAAACTTCCTAAATTTACAATTTCAGAAAATGGAAAAAATGATAGAATAAATTCAACAAAATATTTAAAATATTCTGATTATGAACCATTAAAATTACATTCAATTCCATTTTTTTTTTGGACAATTGGAATTTTATTTTTTTGTTTAGATTTATTATTTATAATTAATATGTTTTTATGTATAGATAAAAAAAATTTTATCGATGGATTTTGTGGAAAAAAATTTATAGAATATTTTGTTTTAATAGTAATTTTTTTAGTAGGTGGAAGTTTTTTTATTGTTGCTAGATATGAAACAATTACTATTGATAAACAAAAAGGTTTAATGACATTAACAAAATTTTATTTACTTGGATGTAAAAATAGTGTTTTAGAAATTCCTATTGAAAATATTAATACAATTTTTCCTACAAGATTATTAATTAAAAAAAGTAGTGAAATGACTAAAAATTGTTTATGTAAAATTGGAATTACTTTTAATGGAATAATTACTGTTTATACTTTTAAAACTGTTTGTAGTTATTTTATTATTAAAGATATTATTAAAATTAGAGCTTATTTATATAAAAAAATTCAAACTTATGAAAGTGTTGAAACTGAATTAAATGGGTATGAAAGTTATATTGATGTTATTCAAAAATGAAAAGAAATTTTTATTGTATAAAACTATTTTATTATTTATTTTATATAAATAATATTATTACTATAAATTTAAAATAATAAATTTGTGTAATATATAAAAAAATTTTATTATTTTAAATTTTTAAATTATCTTTATTTAAAATTTTATTTGAAAATGAAAAATTATTTAATTAATATTATATATTTATGATGAAATTATTTTAAAAATAAATATCTATTTAATATGGGGATTGGGG
>JAEEGK010025064.1_pt1 | contig 12289 bp, 7 predicted proteins | sample 8958771 | NCBI WGS metagenome assembly JAEEGK01 (sample SAMN16246547, study PRJNA631951) | gut metagenome | biome: gut microbiome; feature: rumen; material: SC-attached | host: Bos | place: Iran: Karaj | collected 2018-10 | reverse complement strand
AACTTCGACCAGTGCAAATTCCCCAAAGAAGAAGAGGAAGTGCTGCCGCCCGCAGAACTCTTGGAAGACTACCACAAGAAACGCGCCGCGCTGGATGCCAAGATTGATAAAAAGCTCGAAGAAATCCAGAAACTTTTGGGAATCGAGGTTGGCGCGTAATGGATGGAAAGCAACTCAAGAACTGCATTCTGCAATGGGCGATACAAGGCAAACTCGTTCCGCAGAACCCCAAGGACGAACCCGCCTCAAAACTCCTAGAGCGAATTGCCCTCGCTCGTCATTCTGAGCGCAGCGAAGAATCCAGTAAACGTTCTAAAAAAACGTCTAAAGGCCAGTCCTCCCGCATCTACCGCGAAAACGGCTCCTGGTACGAACAAGTCGGCACTGCCACCCCCAAAGACATTTCAGATGAAATTCCGTTTGAAATTCCTGAGAATTGGGCGTGGACTAACATAAATTCAATTGCAAGAATTGTTACCGATGGAGAGCATTTAACACCCCAAAGAGTGGATTCTTTTCAAGGTTTTTACCTTTTATCGGCTAGAAACATTTTAGACGGAAAGATTTCTTTAGACTCCGTAGATTATGTAGATCAAAGCGAATATAATCGTATTGCCAATAGATGTAATCCGTCTCGTAATGATATTTTGATTTCTTGTTCAGGAAGCGTTGGCAGGGTTGCTGTTGTAAATGACGATAATTGTTATGTTATGGTTCGTAGTGCAGCAATGATTCGTGTTGTTGAACTCGATTCATATTATATAATGTATGCTTTACAATCACCTTGCTTACAAGAGCAAATACAGTCTAAATCGAAACAAACTGCTCAAGCAAATCTATTTCAAGCCGCAATTCGAAGCTTATTCATTCCTATACCACCTTTAGCCGAACAAAAACGAATCGTCGCAAAACTTGAACAAGTCCTCCCGCTCGCAGAAGAATACGGAGCCGCCCAGGAACAACTCGACAAACTCAACAAGGAACTCCCCGAAGCCCTCAAAAAAAGCATCCTCCAAGAAGCCATCCAAGGCAAACTCGTTCCCCAGAACCCCAAAGACGAACCCGCCCAGAAGCTGTTGGAACGCATCACAGTCGCACGTAGCGAATCCTCTCAGCCAAAGGGTGCGAAGTCAAAGAAATCCACCCCAACATCCCGCATCTACTGCGAAAACGGCACCTGGTACGAACAAATCGGCAACGCCGAACCCAAAGACATCACTGACGAAATTCCGTTCGACATCCCCACAAGTTGGGTATGGTGCAGGTTCAATTCAATATGTGATATTGCTAGAGGTGGATCACCTCGCCCTATACAGGATTATCTAACGGATTCTCCAGAAGGATATAACTGGATAAAGATCGGAGATACAGAGAAAGGTGGCAAATACATCAATTCTACAAAAGAGCGAATAAAACCCGAAGGTTTGACGAAAACGCGTTTGATTCATAAGGGAGATTTCCTATTGACGAATTCAATGAGCTTTGGTCGCCCATATATTTCGAACATTGACGGGTGTATTCACGACGGATGGTTAGTTATATCTATTCTAGGAAACGCATTTGTTCCAGATTACCTGTACTATCTTCTTTCTTCTCAGTATGCATATCGCCAATTTTGCGGACGGGTTGCTGGTGCTGTTGTTAAAAATTTGAATATCGATAAGGTTGCGGAATCATTGATCCCCCTCCCGCCCCTAGCCGAACAAAAACGAATCGTCGCCAAATTAGAACAACTCTTTAAGGTGCTGTAAAATCTGGATTTAATTATGGAAGCTAAAGAAACATTGTATCGTTATGCTTTAGAGCATCTGAACGATCTTCATGACGGAGATGAAATATTTGAGTCCGTGTGTCATGAAATCGTAAAGTTTTTACTTCCTGATTATTGTTTTACAAGACCATCAGGCGGAAACGGCCCTAGAGATGGCGGCCGAGATGGTTTTGACGTAAATAAAAATTGCAGGATGGCTTGCGCTATAAGAGTTGATTACGAAAAGAAATTGGTCGAGGAAATTGCGAAATGTAATCAAGAGCGCGAACTATTCTTCTTTTCGAATCAAAAAATTTCGGAAACTCAAAAAATAAAACTTGAAAATCAGTACAAATCAAAAGTACATCTCAAAATATTTTCATGGGGAGATTTGGCTGAATCTGTCACAAAAATTCCAAATACCTTGGAATTTAAAAAAATACGGATCTCAATTGACGAACTGTTAGAAATACAAAAGTTGACTTTCGATTTTGACTGCGAAAATTTTAAAATAATTCCGCAAAACATCGATTGCACAAATAATATTTACAACTCAAAAATCATTGTCAATAAACCAGAAGGAACGTCCTTTTTTGGAAAAAATCCGCTAATTACTTATTTTGAATCAATCTTACAAGACAACCGTTTCAGCGAGATTCCAAATTTTTATGTAAAAGGTGTTTTTGGAATAGGAAAAACAACATCTTTAAAGATTTTATACAACTCATTTCTCCAAGAAAAAACAAAGAAATGGTCACGATCTTTTTTACCTCTTTTTTATTCGTTAAAAAATTTCCCCGAATCTCCTATAACAATTCCTTCTTTAGACAATAAATTCATATGTTTTTTGGATGGAATTGATGAAATCAGTGACGCAAAACAATTGAAATTATTAAGGACGATTGCCAACTATATAGATTCAGATAATATTCGTTTCATTTTATCCGGACGAGATGCCGGTTTTAATTCTGATACTGAATCTTATTTTAATAAAAAAGCAACAATTATAAAAATGGTGCCCTATATAGATCCTAGCGACACCGAACTTATTCAATTGTTAGCTAAATTGGGAAATTCTCCCTTAAAACGGATGGTACCCATTCCTGTTTTCCGCAAATTCTTCTCTAACGATAATGAAATAAAAGATTTAACACCAAAGGCTATTTACGATAAGGTTATTTTAGATCCGCTAAAAACAGATTGTCAGAGGTATTTTCAGTCTATAGATGTCGTAGACTTTGATGTTCGAGAGTCTTTTTGTAAAAAGATTGTCGAAACGTTTACGATATTCTGCTATAATATTTTTCAAGAAGAACGATCTTCGTTCTCTCAAAAATATTTAAAAACGTTTTTTTCTGGAAGGGAATTAGATTATCTCCCAAAATCAGTTCTTTTGGATTTCCAATCTAGCGAGTCAATATCATTTCATAACCATTTTTACTATGAATATTTTGTTGCTCGTTATTTTGTCGATCGTATTGATTTGATCAAGTCCCATCTCATAAAAAAAGGTCAAATAAATCCAAAAAATTTAAATATAGTCCAGATAATTCTTGAAACGAGCGAAAATCAAATTCTACTATGCAATCAAATGACTGAATGCATGACGGAAATGACAGCATTTTCATTAATGCTAAAAATAAAGCATTCGTTGGTTGATGAAGTTCGTTTTAATACATACAAAAAAATATATGAGTATTTCTGCGAACAAGGCCGATTCATATATTACATATCATTCAACAATCGTAGTAACCAATTTAGCGACATAGATTCATTGTCGGATGAGATGTATGAGTTGCTGCCTGATCAATATAAGACGGATGCAATGACATTTTTGTCCGAAAATGTTTTGAAATGTATTGAGAATATCAATGCAGAAAATATCATTCGCTTTGCAAATGCTGTTGTTTTGCTTGGTGTTTGGGAGCGTCAAATTTGGAACAACATAGAACAAAAGGATTTAAAAAATATATCAACGAAAATAATATCATTCTTTTTGAATAATAAAGAAAAGTTAAAATTAATAGATGGTTTTTTATCGGACACGATTATATTAAGTTGGTATAAAACTTATGGCTGGACAAAAGGATGGTCTGCTCAAGAATGGAACACTTTCTTAAAACAGATTTTCCCAAATAGTCTCGGTTTTGGAAATTTTGAAAATTACGAAGAATATCATCTCCAATTAGAGATATTCAATAACTTTTCTGATGATGGTTATATAAAGCTATTCGCAAAGCCATTGTGTATTGAAATAATGAAAAGGCAATGCTGTGAAGATCATCATGCAGATATAATTCCAGATGAAATCGACGATAATTTCAAGACTCCCTACATTCATACAGATGGCGAAGTTAATTCATTTATATATTCACTAAAAGAAGGCAAATACCTCTCTGCTGATGATACTATTGATATAATTAACGATTTAATTCACACTCATATTAATTTTCATAGCACTAATTACGAATTTGGAAAATTAAAGAAAATCATTTTTGACTTCTTGCAATCGAATGGACAATTCGTATCTATAGATAGAATTGAAAAAATATATGAAATTATTTCATATACAATGGCAAAAAAATTAGGTTTGAATTTTTATGAAATTGAACCAAGTTTGAATTTTTTATCAGATCAAATTAAGCAGACTTTGCTTGATAAAATTTTACAAAATCTTGAAACGTTGGCTTGGAATCGGGACTGGTATTTTTGGGGACTGATTTCGCTGCTGTTAGATATTTCTGAGACACTTTTGGTAAAAAACAATCTGCAGTTGGTACAAGAAAAGATTACAGAAGAGAACTACAATTCTTTGTTAATGAAAATTTATACTACAGTTGAAAAGGACCGTCCATTATATAAGGCTATAAAACTTGAATATGAAAAAAAATTCGCAACGAGAATCCAAGAAAAAAAAGAACTAGATGGGTTGCTTGCTAAATTAGAGAAAGTGCATATTGAAAAACTATCACAAGAAAGTTTATTATTTCTTGAACCTTCAAAAATTATAGAAGAAATTAATGCGATTGAAGATTTTTTCAAGAATAATTGTACAAATGGTGTTCCAATCTATGATTTCGTTGATTTAGAATACGAAAATATTGTACACAATATTCGCTGTGAAATCAATTTCAAGTGCAAACACATACCTATATTTTCTGATTTCGTTGTGAAATTTTTGCAACCATTTGAGACAAATGCTCCATTTTCAATTTGGTTTGAAAAAGCCAGAGATATAATAAAAAAATGCTTTTCGGATGATAATAATTTTTGGATAGGTTTTTACGATTGCTATGTTAGTTCACATTCCGATGACGATGTGAGAATTTTTTTGAAAGCAAATGGAGGTATAAAGCAAAAAATAGTTGATACGATGGCTGAAGGAGTCCGAACATTGCAGGAAAGTCTAGATATTCAGCAGATAATATCGTTAAATCATCTTATTTGGATTACTCCTTTTATTAGATATGTTCAAATTATATTTAACGGAAATATTCCTGAATATGTTGATAGAAATCGATTTTTATCGATAGTTGCATATCCAAAAAAATATTTAGTATCGCAAACATCTTTATTCAAAAATCAGGCAGCTTGGGGTAACTACAATTCTGCTTTTGATTGGCTTCACAATGTTGCAGGTTTTGAATATTCAGAAATAGTTAACAAATCTCTCGAAATTTATCCCCAAACAGACAATCTTTATGTAAAAATGCAGCTCTTGTCGGACCTTATAGAGCATCTTGATTGTCATGAGCGCGAAATTGTAACTATTGTATTGAATGAAACAAGGCGGATTTTTGCAAAACCTGAAAAATCTAATGCAGGAATTGATTTTAGATATGCTTCTTTGCCGGAATTTTGGCAAAAAGCTGATAAAAAGTATTTGGCTGAGATAATAAATGAGATTCCATTTGAAAAATATGGATTGAGGCATGAAAATCCATGCTTAGGAAATGTTATTGAATACGCACTAAAGTATATATCGACTGAGCAAAAGAAGAGCTTGATTGCCAAATACAAAAAATACAAAGACAACGAAATGAAAGAACTTTTGCGACGTTTAGGTTCAAAAAAAGAAATTCTTCGAAAAATATCAGAATATTTTCATGATGGCAAATGTAATTCCAATTTCGGGAATAATAATGCACATTTATTTGGTTTTGTTGAAAAGAATATATGCGTCTTAATTGCGTATTGGAGGTTGTTTGATTATTCAATGAAAAAAGAATCTGAGAGACGTTCCGCTCTCACCACAATCGCAACTAAAGGCTTAAAAGAACACATGAGTCCTTTGATGTTTAAATTTTTCAAAATTTATATGAATTGGAAAATCAAACAAAGGAAAAAAGCAGGACGATATGTTGAGTGGCTTTATAGTTTTATAGAAGAACTTGAGCAAAAGGTTTATTCAAAGTAATTTAAGGATGAATCAAAAATGCATTTAGATTATACTATAAGTATTAGTGATATTATCATTGCTGTTCTTGCGGCTATTCCGGCCTGTATGATGGTGGTGTTGACCATTTTGCAATATCGCATCAATAAACGCCAGGAAAAACATCAACATACAACAACATCAATTGATTATTGTAAGCAACTGATGGAATTCTTTGATGCTTGCGAAAAGGATTGGATAAAGAAAGAGGCTGAAACACAAAAGGATATTCGTGATGCATTTAGAAAGGCTTGCGAAGAGCAGAAAAAAGGCATAACCATCGAAGTAAAAAAGGAAATCGAAAAACTCATTGCAGAAAAGGATTTTTTAAAGATTGCTGTAAATATTTGCCCATTTTTGCGATTAACCGGAATGGATTTTGAAATATTTCTTAATCGGCTAAATAGCTATGCTCGCCAATGTGGTTCACAGATGGATTTCCTGCTTAAAGGTCTTCAAAATATAAATTTTGATTCCTTGAATTTTCATCAAGTTCTCTTAATACAAAAAAGGATTTTTCAATCAGAACCATGTTTTTCGTTCTATTATGATAGTATTCTTCAAGAAATCAAGGGTTTAGAAAAAAAAGATCCTTTTGTGGATAGTTGGCGAGAAAACATGAAGAACAAATTGTCAATATTATCAGAATTGGCAGGAAATGTTGATGAAAGAGTGACTTTTTTGTCTGAATTGTATTCTGATGAGTTCACTGAAACAGAAAAGAACAATATAAAGAAAAAATTCGCAGAAAAAACCTGGAATACAGAAGGATTATGGCGCTAATCTCGAAGAATAAAAGCAACAATAGCAAGACTTGCCCCACCATGCAAAGAAATGTATATTAAGACCACAAGGATATCCGATGCGAAAGAAACCGTCAGAACTGGATTTTGAAGAATACATCCGTCAGGTTGAACCCGCCAAGCGGGAAAAGTCCTACGCATGGTCTACAGCTATCGGCTTGCAGCAAGTCGATGGCCTGACGCCTTCAGATTATCTGCTAGAAGTCGCCAAGAAAAATATCGAGGGAAAGATTTCCCTGAACAAGGCGCAAGCGCTTATTGATTCTTATTATGAATCGAAGACCGAACGGACAGACGACAAGGATGAAACGGAAGAAGCGGACAAGGTTTCAGCACGCATTGCACAAGTTTTGAGCGAAAAGGCGTTCAGTTTTTCGCCGTCTTTCTTGATTGCTATCCATAAGCGCCTTTTCGAGAGAGTTTTTAAGCATGCTGGAGAAATCCGCAAATACAACATTTCGAAAAAGGAATGGGTTCTGAACGGGGATTCCGTGTTGTACGGCCCTGCGTTTGAGTTGCGGAGGGCTCTGGATTACGATTTTGAACGTGAGCGCGAATTTAATTACAGTGGTTTGAGTATGGACGAAATCGTCCGTCATTTGGCTTTTTTTGTCTCACGTCTATGGCAGATCCACGCCTTTTGCGAAGGCAACACACGCACGACTGCGGTTTTTACCATCAAGTACCTGCGTTCCATGGGATTCAAGGTAGGGAACGACATTTTCGCCAAGAATTCCTGGTATTTCAGGAATGCGCTCGTCCGTGCCAACTACAAGAATCTAGATAAGAAAATCGAAGAAGAACCGGAATATCTTGAAAAGTTCTTCCGTAACATGCTTATGGGCGAACACAATGAACTGAAAAACCGCTATCTGCATGTTGACTACAAGAAAGTCAAGGACAATGCAACGATTGAAAAAAACAAACCAGAAACAAAGAAAAAACGTGGCAAAAATGTCCCTGTAAATGTCCCTGTAAATGTCCCTGTAAAAATATCTCCAAAAGATAGGCAGAAAAAGATTATCATCGCTCTATCCAAGGATTCTCATGTGTCGGCCCAAAAACTTGCCGAAAAATTTGGCGTTACAGACAAAACAATCAAAAGAGATTTGTTGTTGCTGAAAAAGCAAAATTTGATTACTCGTATTGGAGCCGACAAAAACGGCTATTGGAAAGTCAATTAAAAAACATATTTTCACCTCAAATCAGCTCACAGTTCGGCCCCTTGACGCCCCAAATACGTGAGTATAGATTTGGGACATGAATGACACAATCCTCCTGTACAAACCTACTACAAATATTCAAAGTTGTAGTAATTTCTCCCGCAATTCTTCAACGAAATTCGGATTATCTAAACATATTCCGTATTTAGTTGAAATTTTCAGTTGACAAACTCCTTGCTTCGGAAAATGTTAAAATATCTACGGCATATTTGCAAAATTGCCGTAATTTTATTATATTAGGAATATGCCCAAATACGATGGAAAAGAAATTCGCAATACCGAAGGTTTCATGCTTCGCGACAACATGAGCGCCTATCAATATCATCAGGCCCTACAAAAGGTCCAGTCAGGCGAACTACTTCGCCTGCGCCCAGGAGTATTTGCCGAACCCATTGTACTCGCTGACACGATGCTCGATATAGACGTTCTTGTGCCCGGCGGCGTACTGTGCATGTACTCGGCATGGGAGCATTACGAGCTCACGACGCAAATTCCGAGTGCATTTTGTATAGCTATTCCGCGTAAACGAAAGCTAGTATTGCCTGAATTCCCTCCGGTAACGCTTTATTACTGGTCGGATCATCTGCTAGAATTCGGGACAACAACAGCGGAGGTACATGGGCATAAAGTGCGCGTAACCGACTTGGAGCGCTCCGTCTGCGATGCGGTAAAATACCGAAATAAAATCGGACTAGATGTATGTGCCGAAATCCTAAAAGCATACCTGCATCGCACCGACAGAAATATCTCAAAACTCACAGAATACGCAAAGAAGCTCCGTGTCGCTGCAACTCTGAAAACATATTTGGAAATCGGACTTTAAGATGGTTCATAATGTTGCAAAATCAGTAAGAAACCGCCTACTGGAGCAGACGAGAAAAATACACGGGAACTACCAGCAGGTTCTCATACGCTTCTTTCATGAACGCTTGATGTATCGGCTTGCTAAAAGCAAGTACAGGTCATCGTTCTATTTGAAAGGTGGTTCACTACTGTTCGCTTTGAATCCCGTAATTGCACGCCCAACATTGGATGTGGACTTGCTCGGCATCAATTTTCCTTCAAAGCCAGAACTGCTCCACTCTATGTTCACTGATATTTGTTCGCAAGCGTGCCCCGAAGACGGCATTACTTTCGATATTGATTCCATTCAAGTCGAAGACATTATGAATGACAAGGAATACCTCGGGCTTCATGTGAAAATACAGGCAAACCTTGATTCGATACGCCAGTGGGTCGCTATCGACGTTGGGTTTGGCGATTCGGTTATTGGCGTAAAAGAGATGTTATATCCCACACTACTCGACAATTTGCCTAAAGCGAATATTTTCGTCTATTCAATCGAATCGGTTGTCGCAGAGAAATTCCATGCCATGATTGCACGCGACGAAAGTAATAGCCGTATGAAGGACTTCTTTGACGTCTACCAGATTTTGACAAATCACAAGATCGACAACCATGTTCTTGAATCTGCCATTAAAGCGACTTTCCGCGCAAGAAAAACGGAATACTCTCCCAATGCAAACCTCTTTTCTGCCAAATTCGCCCGTGACGAATCAAGACTTGCACTTTGGAAAAACTTCTTGCACAAAATTAAATACACAAATCCATTGAATTTTGAAGATGTGATGGATTTGATTCGTGATAGGCTAGGAATGTATTGGACAAAAGAAATGCTGGAGTAACCTTCCGAAAGACGTTAGACATCTGTTCCTTAATTTTGCGAGCTAATTCCATATAGGTCCCGACAATTTGAGTCCATATTAATCCAATCATTTGCAGAAATGATTTTTTTGCTTTTTTTGCAGACGAAATGTCACAGTAAAGCGACTTCACCGCGCAGGGAATAGCCTTGCACAATCAAAAGCTATAAAAAAATTGTATATCCCGAAATATTGCGCCGCTTAGGTGCAATTTGTATTTTTGCTTGTCACACTTTTAACTCTGTGAGTCACCACCACTAAACGCTTTTCTATACGACAAAATGTCCGAAGTCAAAAAATTCCTTGCAAAAGATTTCTACAAGATCGATTCCCAAAATTCAACGCTACTCGATGTCCGCGAAACGAGTGAAGCCATCGTGCGCCCTGTGAACGGGGCGCTGCAGGTTCCGTTCTTTGAATTGTCCAAGAAGATAGATAGCATCCCGAAAGACAAGCCCGTTTACGTATTCTGCTCCACAGGAGACCGTTCCGAAGAGGTCGCCGAAATTCTTGCCGACCGCGATTACGACGTGTACAATGTAGAAGGCGGGCTTGATGCCGTCCCGAAAATTCACTTCGTTGATGCCAAGGGTCTCAAGTGCCCGGGCCCCATCGTGAAGGTGGATGAAGCGGTCAAAAGCGTGTCCGTTGGCGAAGAAGTCCAGGTGGAAGCGACCGAGAAGGCGTTCTTCTCGGATGTAAATGTTTGGTGCCAGCGTACCGGTAACGAGTTGAAATCGCTTGCCGAAAAAGACGGCGTAATCTATGCGACCATCGTAAAGCGCGACGCACCCAAATCTCTTGAAAATCGTGAATTTGAGCACGGCAAGACTTTTGTCGTTTTTAGTGGCGACTTAGACAAGGCCATTGCCTCGTTCATCATGGCGAATGGTGCCGCCGCCATGGGCCGCCCGGTTACCATGTTCTTCACCTTCTGGGGTGTAAGCATTTTGCGCAGGCCCGAAAAGGTGCGCGTCAAGAAGTCACTCATCGGAAAGATGTTCGGGTTCATGATGCCCCGCGGTTCCAAGAAGCTCGGGCTTTCGCGCATGAACTTTGGCGGTATTGGCGCAAAGATGATTCGTGCGGTCATGAAGCAGAATGGAGTTTCTTCGCTGGAAGAATTGATTGAAAGCGCAAGGCAGAAGGGCGTGAAATTTGTCGCCTGTCAGATGTCGATGGAACTCATGGGAATCACAGCCGAAGAGCTGATTGACGGCGTAGAACTCGGCGGTGTCGCGACGATGCTCGGCTCCACTGAAAAATCCGACTTGACCTATTTTATCTAGACGACCCCTGCGGTATGTACGATTTCGACACCGTAATCGATCGACGAAATGGCGATTCTATAAAATGGAAAGTCGCCGAAAACGAGCTGCCCATGTGGGTGGCGGATATGGATTTCCGGACTGCCCCCGAAATTTTGGATGCGCTCAAAAGCCGCCTGGATCATGGCGTTTTCGGGTATGCGGATGTTCCCGACGCCTGGTACAATGTTTACATCAATTGGTGGGGTAGGCGGCATCACTTGAAAATGGAGAAAGAAAATCTGATTTTCTCTGCAGGCGTGATGCCTTCGATTTTCTCCGTAATCGAGCGGCTTGCCGCTCCGGGCGAAAACATCGTCATCCAATCTCCAGTCTACAATAACTTCTACAACTGCATCGAAAATAGCGATTGTAACGTTGTTGAAAACCAGCTTTTGTATAAGAATGGGGCTTACGCCATCGATTTTACGGATCTGGAACAAAAGCTATCGAATTCGCAGACAACAGTGATGATTCTCTGCAATCCCCACAACCCGATTGGAAAAATCTGGAGTGCGGAAGATTTGGCAAAAATCGGCGAACTTGCCAAGAAGTACAATGTCACCGTCATTTCCGATGAAATCCACTGCGACATTACGGAGCCTGGGAAAAGTTACGTGCCGTTTGCGGCGGCTTCCGAAACTTGCCGCGAAGTAAGCGTTACTTGCATTGCGCCCACGAAGACTTTCAACTTGGCGGGTCTCCATACTTCGGCGGTATATGTAGCAAGACCCACTTTGAGGCGCAAGGTACGGCATGCGTTGTACACGGACAAGATCGCCGCGCCCAATTCCTTTGCGACGGTGGCCGCGATTGCTGCGTTTGAACAGGGCGAGCCATGGCTTGAAAGCCTGCGCGAATACCTCTGGGAAAACCGGAAACTGGTCGAAGACTTTTTGGCGAAGGAACTTCCGGAAATCAAGGCTGTCAAGGGCGACGCCACTTACCTTGTGTGGCTTGACATTTCGGCGTTGCCTGAAACTGGGCGAAATGTTGCCGCCTATTTAAGGCGTAAAACGGGACTGTTTCTTATAGGCGGCGATGCTTACGGTGCCGGCGGTGAACATT
>JAEEGK010025063.1_pt1 | contig 12290 bp, 10 predicted proteins | sample 8958771 | NCBI WGS metagenome assembly JAEEGK01 (sample SAMN16246547, study PRJNA631951) | gut metagenome | biome: gut microbiome; feature: rumen; material: SC-attached | host: Bos | place: Iran: Karaj | collected 2018-10 | reverse complement strand
CGGAGGACGAGTTAGCGATTCTTCGGTATTTGAGTTCGGGTATTATTAAGGGCATAGGCCCCACTCTTGCCAAAAGAATCGTTGATGAATTCGGCAAAGATACATTCACGGTCATGGAAGAGCAACCCGAACTTCTGGAAAAAATAAAGGGTATCACCCTCAAAAAAGCTCAGGAAATTGGCGTATTAATGCAGGAGAAGCGAGGCTACAGAGAAGCCATGCTTTATCTCACCAAGTACGGAATCAGCAACTCTCTTGCCATCAGGGTTTATTCTTTCTACGGTGACCGTATCTACAGCGTCCTTCAGGAGAATCCTTACAGACTTGCCGAGGATATCAGGGGCGTGGGCTTTAAGACCGCTGACGAAATTGCGGCCAAAATGGGGGTCAAGAGCGACAGCAACTACCGTATTCAAAGCGGTATTCTTTATACACTCGTGCTGGCGGTCGGCCAGGGCTTTATGTACCTTCCCAAGGACATCCTCGAGCAGGAAGCCGCCAAAATTCTGGAAGTGAGCATAGAGCAGGTTTCTCCCGAAATTGACAATCTCACGGTCGAAAGAAAATTGATAATAAAAGGCGATGCTGTCTACGCACCTGCCAATTTCTATGCCGAGCAGTCGGTAGCGGGACTTCTTAAAACCATAACTTCCGACGTTTTCTATGACGAAGACGACGACCTGCTCGCCATCAAAAAAGAAGTGGAAAACATAGCTTATAAAGCCGGTATTTCTCTGGACCCTCTTCAGACAGAAGCGGTGGTGAAGGCTGCCACCAACGGAGTGTCCATTATAACCGGCGGACCGGGCACCGGCAAGACCACCACCATCAAGACCCTTATCGGTTATTTTGAGGCAGAAGGAATGGACATTGCTCTTGCAGCGCCTACGGGTCGTGCAGCCAAAAGAATGACCGAGGCCACCGGCTACGAAGCCAAAACCATTCATAGACTGCTTGAATTAAGCGGCACCATAGACGAAGACGGCAAAGACGCCGGATTTGAGAGAAACGAAGACAACCCTCTTGATATAGATGCTTTAATCGTGGACGAGATGTCCATGGTGGACATTTTTTTGTTCCGTGCGATTTTAAAAGCGATTCCGCCTGGAGCGAGGCTGGTTATGGTGGGAGACTCTCATCAGCTTCCCAGCGTGGGCCCCGGGCAGGTATTAAGAGACTTGCTGGAGAGTGGATGCTTCCCTGTTACCAGACTTGAGACCATATTCAGACAGGAAGGCAGCGGCGACATAGTTGTTAATGCCCATCGTATCAATTGCGGTGAGGATATTAAGATAGACAAGGGCAGCAGGGATTTCTTTTTCATCGAAAGAAACGACCCGCAGAAGATTATGCTCAATATTGTGGAGCTGATTACCAAGAACCTTCCCACGTATGTGGATGCGGACCCCTTTGACATACAGGTTCTTACTCCCACCAGAAAGGGCAATCTCGGCGTAATCATGCTTAACCGATATCTTCAAAACGCTCTGAATCCGCCTGACAAGCACAAACACGAGCATTACTATGACGAAGAAGTCTTCAGGGAAGGCGACAAAGTAATGCAGATTCGCAACAACTATCAGGCCACCTGGGAAGTATTCGGCAAATACAACATTCCCATAGATTCCGGTATAGGCATATTCAACGGTGACATGGGAAGGGTAATTGAAATAGATGAATCGGACTCAAGCCTTACGGTGGAATTTGATGACAACAAACGCGTCAAATATGATTTTGCCAATCTCGACGAACTGGAGCTTGCCTATGCCATAACGGTTCATAAATCTCAGGGAAGCGAATACGGCGCGGTTATCATGCCTGTAGTCAACGGACCGAAGCAGCTTATGAACCGAAATTTACTGTATACCGGCGTCACAAGAGCCAAAAAATGCCTTGTTATGATCGGAAATCCCGGAATAGTACATGAAATGATAGAAAATAATCATGAAAACTTAAGATATTCCGGCTTAAAAAATCGTATACTGGAACTTGAATAAACTTCGAAGGTTTATCATATAATCGTTACACAATGAATATCCTGAATTTACTCTATCCGGACCGATGCCCTTTGTGCGATACGGCCCGTCCTGTGAAAGAAACGGGAGTCTGTCCCGAATGTGCCAAAAAGTTAATAACGATAAAAGGCCCTGTATGTGAGAAATGCGGGCGCCCCGTGAACAAAGAAGGAGAGGTGTGTGATGAGTGCATCACAGAAGATTTTTCTTTTGACGGCGGCAAGAGCGTATTCGCATACTCAAGCGTAAGCGACAGCATCTACAGGCTTAAATACATGAACCGTCCTGCATACGCCCGTACTTACGGGAAACTTCTTGCAAAAGAAGCAAGAGACTGGCTCGAATGGATTAAACCGGATGCTCTGGTACCGGTTCCTCTTCATAAAAAACGGTTAATTAAGAGAGGATATAATCAAGCTAAAGAATTGGCTGATGCGATATCAGGTGAAGTGGGAATACCTGTGGCGGACTATCTTGTGAGACGTTCAAAAAACACCGTACCACAGAAGCTTGTTGATAAAAAGGGCCGTCAAATTAATATGAAAAAGGCTTTTATTGTCGAGGAAAATGTTGTATCCTTTAAGAGGATAGTTCTAATCGATGACATTTTTACAACAGGAAGTACAATAGATTCCCTGTCACGCGTGCTTAAAGACGTAGGAGTTAAAGAGGTATATTTTTTAACCATAAGTCGCGCGGGAGTCTGAATCAGTTAGCCGGTCATAAACCATTGACACCAGGAGGATTAACATGAACGTACGTAATTGTAGAAAATGCGGCAGACTTTTTAACTATGCGATGGGACCGATTATATGCCCACAGTGTAGAGATGCCCTTGAGGAGAAATTCAAGGAAGTCAAGACCTACATTTCGGCACATAACGGATGCGGTATTCAGGAAGTAGCGAGAGAATGTGATGTTGAGGTATCCCAGATTCAGCAGTGGCTCAGAGAAGAGCGTCTGCAGTTCTCCGAAGACTCAATGGTTCAGCTTACTTGTGAATCCTGCGGAACTACCATTCGTTCCGGCAGATTTTGCGAAAAATGTAAGAACGAAATGGCTAACGGTTTCTCCAATGCCATCAAACCGACGGCTCCGCCTCCGGTTGAGAAGAAAGAAACGAAAGAAGCTCCCCGTATGCGCTTCCTCAATTAAAAATGTGTATTCCGGGGGGAATAAATATTTTAAGGTGAGTTATGCTAAGTGAAGAGCGAATAAAACTGATGACCCGCATGGCTTCCTTTGAAGACAATGAAGGTAAGGAATATGATTCCGCTTCCACTCATTTCAGAGGCGACTATGTAGGTGCACAGGTCCTAAAGGCTGTCATATGTGCCACCATAGCATATATGATAGTTTTTGGTGTGTATATTTATTACAACTATGAAACGTTAATGACTGACATCTACAAGATGGACATTTGGGCCTTCGCTACATCCGCGCTTAAGTGGTATGCGGTTGTAGTGGTGGTATACAGTGTTATCGTATACATTGTATTTTCCATTAAGTATACGAAAGCCAGGCAGGGACTTAAGAAGTACTTCAACAATCTTAAACTGCTTGGATCGCTTCTTGTCAAAGAAAGCGAAGAGAAACAGGAATAGTGTGGTACTTTTATGAGAGAATTATTGGTATTTAAAGAAAAAATAAAGAGGTTTGTGGGTAAAAACGACGTATATATTATGCCGTTACTTAAGTTTGTTCTTACGTTCCTTGCACTTCTTCGTATTAACGGACAGCTTGGCTTCAGAGGTAAAATAGCAAGCATGCCCATCACACTTATTGTGGCGCTTGCAGGTTCATTCTTACCTGTTAATCTTACACTTGTAATACTGGCACTTATCATAGTGGTTCATTTGACGGCTTTGTCCCTTGAATGTGCCGCATTGGTATTTGCTCTGTTTTTGGTGATGTTCCTTTTTTACTTCAGGTTTGCTTCAAAGGATTCGGTGGCAGTTCTTTTAACTCCTCTTTCTTTTGCTTTCAAACTTCCTTACGTGATTCCGATTTCCATGGGTCTTGTGGGAACTCCCTCATCCATGGTTTCTGTAGGATGCGGCGCTGTTGTATATCATGTGCTCCATTATATTGCGGCCAACAAACAGGAACTGGGTTCCGTATCCATACTTAAGGACGGAGATAAATCCGAGAAAATTGCCGGTATCAAATCGCTTGTAGACGGAATTCTTAACAACAGAGCCATGATGGTATATGTTGTTGCTTTTGCCGCTACGGTTCTGGTAGTTTATATTATCAGAAGACTGGCTATAGCTTACTGCTGGCAGATTGCAATCGTAGCCGGCGCAGTTACATGTCTTATTACCGTTATCGTTGCCAACGGTATATTTAAGGGCGGCGTTTCTGTAGGCGGAGCCTTTATAGGATTAATACTTTCAATAATTCTTAATATAATCTTACAGTATTTCTGTTTTGATTTGGATTATAATCGTACGGAAAAGGTTCAGTTTGAGGATGACGAGTATTATTACTATGTCAAAGCGGTACCCAAGAATACCATCCGCGTTGCAAGCGCTCCTCAGAAGAGAAAACCTGCAGTCGAGAGACCTGTGGCGGAGAAACCCGCAGCAGACAAAGCAAGCGGTGCCAAATCAAAATTATCATCGATTTTGAAACCGGCTAAGCCGGCATCATTTCGTAAACCGGTCCGCAAGGAAACTTCGGAAGATTCCGCAGAATCCGGAGCAAGACGCACGGTAAGGACCAATGCCGCCAATGCGGCCAGAAGAAGCGCTCAGAGACCTTCTTCGGAAGGGCGCAAGCCTTTGGAATAAAGGGCAGGACTTTGTTTTGCCGGAAAGGGAAGATTTAAGGGATGGCAAATCTTATAGAATTTGCTAAAAGCACATTTGAAAAATTCAATATGCCTCAGATTTCATGGACCGACTTAATCGAGATCCTCGTTATTGCGTTTCTCATCTATGAAATCATCCTGTGGATAAAGAACACCAAAGCCTACGCCCTTTTAAAGGGTGTGGTTGTTATTGGTGTATTTCTTTTGTTTGCCGAGATTTTTGAGATGAACACCATCCTTTGGATTGCCAGCAAGTTATTTACCATCCTGGCAACCGTTATAGTAGTGGTATTCCAGCCTGAGTTAAGAAAAGCTTTGGAGCAGCTGGGCCGTTCCAATCTCTTCTCCAATATGATTCACTTTGACAGCAACAGTTCCTCGGGCGGCAAGTTTTCGGACACCACTATTCATGAGATTATCAGAGCCTGCACCGAAATGGCCAAGGTAAAGACCGGTGCCCTTATAATAGTTGAGCAGAACAACGTTTTAAGCGATATCGAGCGTACCGGAATAGCGGTTGATGCCGTTGTTTCCAGTCAGCTTCTTATAAACATCTTTGAGCATAACACACCTCTTCATGACGGTGCGGTTATCATAAGGGGAGACAGAGTTGCGGCAGCCACCTGTTATCTTCCTCTTTCGGACAATGCATCCCTTAGTAAGGAACTCGGTACCAGACACAGAGCCGGCGTAGGTATGTCCGAAATAGCCGATTCTCTTACCATTATCGTTTCCGAACAGACAGGTCGTATCAGCGTGGCCTATGAAGGCGAACTTACCAGAAACGTGGATACCGAAGTCCTGAGAAAGAAACTTGAGATGATACAGGACAAGCCTGAAACAGAGAAGAAGCATTCCTTCTTTAAAGTGAAAGGGGGTAAGCGCGTATGACGATCAAAGACCCCATTAAGAACAGGATTACAGCCAGATTTAACAAGAAAAAACTGACCGACAATATCGGTCTTAAGATAGTTGCATTGGTGGTGGCCATTCTTCTTTGGTATGTTGTGGTTAACATTACCGATCCCATCATAACCCAGACTTACAAAAATGTTCATGTTAAGATTTTGAATCCCGAAGTTATTACCGACCAGGGCAATACGCTTCAGGTTGTGGACGATTCCGCATTGATTCCCACCGTAACGGTTAAAGCTCCCCGTACCATAATTCAGGAACTGGGTTCCAACGTGGATACCATTGTTGCCACGGCCGATATGAACAAGCTTTTAAATGACGGAACTTCGGTTCCCATCGAGTGTACGGTCAGCAAGTATGCGGAAAAGATTGAGAGTATCAGACCCTCAATCGACTACGTACAAGTCAGCATCGAAAAGAAAAGGATAATTCAGCTTCCCATAAGCGTTACCACTTCGGGAGAAGTTGAAAGCGGATATATAGTGGGTGACAAGGTCTCCAACCAGAACCAGCTTAGGGTAAGCGGTCCCCAGTCGGTTGTAGAGAGAGTCAAGACTGCTTTTGCGGATGTTTCGGTAGGCGGATTTACCGGCAATATTTCCACTATGGCAGACATTGTTCTTTATGATGAAGAGGGAGAACCGGTTCCCATGGACAGCCTTGAATTAAACATTGACACCGTCAGAGTGGATGTTGAAATACTGGCTACCAAGAAGGTTCCGATTTACTACTCCATGATAGGCATTCCCGCCGAAGGATACGGAGTAACGGGCGAGATAGAATGCACGCCCGAGGTTGTTACAATTGCGGGCGAGAAGTCCAAGATTGACAATATTTCCTCGGTTAAGATTCCGGGTGAAGAGTTAAATGTTACCGGTCAGACCGACAACCTTGTGACTAACGTGGATATTCAGGACTATCTGCCTGAGGGCATACGTCTGGCAGATCCCGGTTCTTACAGTGGCAAGGTAACTCTCAAGGCTTACATCGAACCTTATGAAGAGTCGACCATAACCATCAATACCAAGGATATAGTCTTTAAGAGTGTGCCTTTTGGTTTTGAGGCCGAATTGGCAGATTACATGGACAAGGCCGAGATTAAGATTACGGGTCTCAAGCAGGATATCGAAAAGCTTGGCTCCTCTAAGATAGTGGGTGTCATCGACTTCGGCGATTATGCGCTGCTTAATAATATTTCGGAATTCGAAGAGGGAGTTTACAATTGTGTTCTCACCCCCGAACTTCCGGAAGGAATTCGTGCGGGCAGCACGGTTCTGATTCAGATAAGACTTAAGAAAAACGAGGAATAAATAATGGCAAGAATGTTTGGAACAGATGGGGTCAGAGGCGTAGCCAATGAGGAACTTACCCCGGATCTTGCACTTAAGCTGGGTCAGGCCGGCGCATGTGTTTTGTCCAAAGAAAACCAGCACAAACCCACTATCATGGTGGGATGTGATACCCGTATTTCGGGTGATATGTTAGCCAATGCATTAATGGCAGGTGCCTGCTCCGTGGGCGCCAACTGCGTATATGTGGGAGTGCTTCCCACCCCCGCAATCGCTTACCTTACCAAGAAATATAAGGTTGACGCGGGCGTAGTTATTTCTGCATCTCACAATCCCGTCGAGTTTAACGGCATCAAGTTTTTTGACGGAAACGGCTACAAGCTTCCGGACGTTTTGGAAGATGAAATCGAAGCTCTTATCAAGTCCGACATGCAGGGAGTCAAGTTCCCCACAGGTGCCGGCGTAGGTAAGATTAAATACAGAACCGATGCCAGAGAAGAGTACATTAACCACTCCATCAAGGCTATCAATTCAGACCTTTCCAAGTTAAGAATTGTGGTAGATACCGCTGAAGGCGCCGCTTATTATACTTCTGTTGAAGCGTTAAAAGAACTCGGAGCTACGGTAATTGCCATTCACAATTCCCCGGACGGTACCAATATCAATGCCAACTGTGGTTCTACCCACATGGAAGAACTTATGGCCCGCGTGGTTTATGAAAAAGCTGATTTGGGTCTTGCTTTTGACGGTGATGCCGACAGACTTCTGGCCATTGATGAAAACGGTAAAGCGATTAACGGTGACCAGATTATGGGCATCATCGGCACATATATGAAGAAGAAAGGTACCCTTAAAAAGGATACCATTGTTGCTACCGTAATGAGTAACCTCGGATTTTTCCAGATGGGAGAAAGAGAGAATATTCATATCGAGCAGACCAAAGTAGGAGACAGATACGTTCTCGAAAGAATGCGCGAAATCGGCGCCAACTTAGGCGGCGAGCAATCCGGACACATTATTTTCCTGGATGACAATACAACGGGAGACGGTCTTTTAAGCGCACTTCATCTTCTGGAAGTAATCGTTGAGACCGGTAAGAGTCTTTCCGAACTTGCATCGGTGGTTCAGATTCTTCCTCAGGCTTTGGTGGGTGCCCATGTTCCCAATCATAAAAAAGAAACCTACATGGAATATCCCGAAATTGCTGAGGCCATCAAGGAACTTACCGCCAAATTTGCGGGTCGCGGAAGAGTGCTTATAAGACCCAGCGGTACCGAACCTCTGGTACGAGTTATGATAGAAGGCAACGACAAACAGCAGATTGAAGATGAAGCAAAAAAACTTGCCGATTTAATCGAGCAGGTTATGCTGTAAGCAGGATTATATGAACACATTGGAACCTATCAATAAGGCGCTCAGACTGGAATCCGAGCGCCTTTTATTAAGACCGGTAACGGAAGAAGATACAGATGCGGTTCTGTCTATTCGCAATTCGAATTACGTTCAAAGAAACTTCTTTTACCGCCGGGACATTACAAAAGAAGAGCACCTGAATTTCTTTCACAAAAAGTGTGAAACGGGCATTGTTTTTTATTTTGTTGTAACAGACAAATCCACCGATAAGATAATAGGTGTGGTGTATCTTCAGCACTATGAAGAAGACCGAAAGATTATGGAGTCAGGATTGTTTTTCGATGAAGCATCGCCTAAGGGAAAAGGCTATGCCACCGAAGCCTACAGGCTTCTTGCAGATTATGCATTTGAAGACCTGGGACTTGAGAGGCTGTCCGCACAGGTTATTGCCTACAATAAAGCGAGCCTCAGACTTCATGAAAAACTCGGCTATGCGGAAGTTGAGAGGGGCAAACATGCCCTGATACCTTCAGGTGAGGAAGTTGAAGCGGTTACTTTGGAACTCTTAAGGGAGACTTTTTATGAAAAGAATTAGACTTTTGATACTGTGTTTATGTCTCTTTCTTTTTCAGGGATGTACGAACTGTGAGAATAACGCCTTCGGAGACGCGGGCTATACCATAGATGAAGTGAATCTGGAAGTGGGCCTCAAGAAACCCGTAAGACTTATAGTAATCAACGACCTTCATCTTCAGATTAACAATGACGAGATAGCTGCTGATCAAAAAGAATTCATGACAGAACGTGTCAAAGAATTCACATATGACGGGTTATCCACAGAAAAACGGTGGGAAAAGCTCCCGAAATTAATCAATGATGTGGATGCCGACTATGTTTTGTTTGCGGGAGACATTCTTGATTTTAACTCGGAAGCCACAACGGCAGCGTTAAAGAACGGACTTGATAAGCTTAACAAGCCCTATATGTATGTGAGAGCGGACCACGACATGGAATGCTATTGGCTTTCAAACGTCGTTCCGTGGGATGCGGCTGACAGACAGGCGGCCATATGTGATAACGACAGTTTACAGGTGAAAGACCTTGGCGAGATTATTATTATGGGAGTGAATTTTACCCAGAACGATATTTCCGAGGGCACCCTTGACAGGATTAAAGAAGTAATGGCTATGGGCAAGCCCGTAGTTGTGTTGACCCATATTCCCATTGGGCAGTGGCAGGGAACGGAGCTCCAGACCCGTTCAGAGGAAGTTCGGGACGGCAGAAGGCTTTACTGGGCTCCCGGTGCCGACAAAGAACCCAACAGCACTACGGCTGAATACATCAGTTTGATTTATGCTGAGGACTCTCCCGTGGTAGCGGTTTTGGCCGGTCATCTTCATGCCAAATGGGAAGGGCAGGTAAGCCCTAATGCTGTAGAGCACATTTTTGCACCCTGCTTCTCAAGCAATGTGGGAATTGTGAACATAAGGTAATCGGTAGTAAGATAAGAAAAGAAGAAAGAATGAGGCAGCACTGTGCAGATAATTTTGCTTTCGGGCGGCTCGGGAAAAAGGCTTTGGCCCCTTTCCAACGATGTGCGTTCCAAACAGTTTATAAAGTTTTTTAAGGGCGAAGACGGTGAACACGAATCAATGGTTCAGCGTATGTACAAGGGCATAAACAGGGTTATACCCGGCGCAGAGATTACGGTAGCTACGGGCAGGTCTCAGGCATCCAGCATTATAAATCAGCTGGGTGAAAATGTCGAGATATGCGTTGAGCCTGCCAGAAGAGATACTTTTCCCGCCATTGCTCTTGCCGCAGCATATTTAAAGTACGAAAAAGGAGTGGACGAAGAGGAGCCGGTGGTGGTATGCCCCGTGGATCCTTATGTTGAGGACGATTATTTTGAAGCCATCAGAAGAATCGGCGAAGCGGTCCGGGAAAACGGTGCCAACATTACCCTCATGGGCATTCGCCCCACATATCCCAGCGAAAAGTACGGATACATAGTGCCCGGAGCAAACGGAACAGTTGAGGCCTTCAAGGAGAAACCGGACCTTGAGGGAGCCAAAGAACTTCTTTCGAAGGGAGCCCTCTGGAACGGAGGCGTATTCGGATTCAAGCTCGGATATATGTTAAACAAGAGCCGCGAGTTTATCGATTATACGGACTTTAAGGACATAAAAGCCAAATACGACAGCCTTACCAAAATCAGCATAGACTACGCGGTAGTGGAAAAAGAAAAGAACATCAAAGTGATTTCTTTTGACGGCGACTGGATGGATGTGGGTACCTGGAAGACCCTCACCGCCGTTATGGATGAGAACTCCGTAGGAAATGTTCACTTCGATGACACGTGTGAAGGAACACACATTATTAACGAACTTGACGTTCCCATTCTTGCCATGGGACTTAAGAATATAGTTGTGGCGGCCAGTGCCGACGGCGTCATAGTGGCGGACAAAGATCAGTCCAGTTATATGAAGCCTTATGTAGATAAAATCGAAGGTCCCATAATGTATGCCGAAAAATCCTGGGGAAGTTACAGGGTTTTAGATATTGAAGATGCGGGAATGACCGTAAAAGTTACACTGATGCCGGGACATTCCATGAACTATCACAGCCACGAAAGAAGAGACGAAATCTGGACGGTTATAGAGGGTGAGGGCGTTGCGATTGTAGACGGAAAACGTCGCGAAGTTACCCTCGGAGATACGATTTTTCTTCCCAGAGGCTGCAAACATACCATTCAGGCCACCACTCTTTTGAAGGTTATGGAGGTTCAGGTGGGAACCGACATAGATGTCAAAGACAAAATTAAACATACTTTGTGAGAAAAACTATGAGTGAATCGACTGTCAAAAAAAGAAATGCCAATATGGAGCTGTTGCGTCTTCTTTTGATGTTTATGATTATCATGCTGCATGCTTTGGGCAAAGGGCACCTGCTAAATAACATCGGAGAGGATTTAACCTTAAACGGAGCCATAGCATGGGGACTTGAGGCTTTGTCTCTTTGCGCCGTAAATACTTTTATTCTGTTGTCGGGCTATTATCTTATTAATTCCAAGTTCAGACTCGGAAGACTGATTGAGCTTATTGCAGAGATGATTTTCTATTCACTGGGCGCTTTTTTGGTGTGTTTCCTTCTGGGAGTCGATATTCACGAAGAGATTAATACGTATTTTCTTTTGCATACCGTATTTCCGGGGCATATGAATCTGTACTGGTTCCTTACGGCATATGTGTTTGTATATATTATGCAGCCCGTTATTTCCGCGGGCGTAAAGGCGATTACACAAAAGCAGTTTAAGACTGTTATTGTGCTTCTTTTGATATTTGAGTGCGGTTTTAAGCGCTTTCTGCCTTTCAGGTTTGAGGGGGATGAGCTTGGATACAACCTGCTGTGGTTTTTGACTGTATTTCTGGTAGGCGCATATCTTAAGCTCTATGGCTTCAAGGTACTTAACAAATCTTTCAAGGGCCTTATTCTCTACTTTGTTGCATCCGGAATGATACTGGTTGAGAGAGCGGCTGTTTATCTCGTTTATACATATACCGGCCACCTTGAGGAAATCAGAAGTGTATCCACCGAGTACAATCACATATTTGTATTTCTGGCAGGATTAGGGCTGTTTGCAGCTTTCGTGCACTTTAAGCCCGTTGGAGAGAAGGCAGGCAAAATAATCTGTGCCTTGTCACCCATGGCTCTCGGAATCTACCTCATGCACGAAAACCTTTCCCTCAGGTACAACTGGCCGAAATGGCTGGGTATTTATGATTCTCTCGACAGACCCGCGCCGGCTTTTGTGGGACATATTCTTTTGGCCGTATGTACCATATTCGTATGCGGACTTTTGATTGACTTTATCAGAATTCAGATATTTAACCTTTTTAAACACAT
>JAEEGK010025062.1_pt1 | contig 12291 bp, 11 predicted proteins | sample 8958771 | NCBI WGS metagenome assembly JAEEGK01 (sample SAMN16246547, study PRJNA631951) | gut metagenome | biome: gut microbiome; feature: rumen; material: SC-attached | host: Bos | place: Iran: Karaj | collected 2018-10 | reverse complement strand
TACGCGTTCGACGGGTGGAACGGGAGGGCGATCATGCACTCCTGCTTGGACAGGTCGATGCGGATCATGCTGTCGTAGTACGCGACCTTGCCCGGCTCCAGCTTCTTGAAGGCCTCCGGACGCTCGTGGAGCTCGTAGTACTCCTTGACCGTCTCGTCGGTGATCCAGATGGAGGAAAGGCAGGTGGTCTCGGTGGTCATCACGTCAATGCCGTTGCGGAAGTCGATGGGCAGGTCCTTGACGCCGGGGCCGGCGAACTCGAGCACCTTGTTCTTCACGAAACCGCTCTCGAACGTGGCCTTGACCAGGGAGATGGCGACATCGTGCGGGCCCACGCCGTGGCGCGGCTTGCCCTCGAGCCAGACCAGCACCACCTCGGGCGCGTTGATGTCCCAGGTATTGCGGAGCAGCTGCTTCACCAGCTCGCCGCCACCCTCGCCCACGCCCATGTTACCCAGTGAACCGTAGCGCGTATGGGAGTCGGAGCCGAGGATCATATTGCCGCAGGCGGTGAGGGCCTCGCGGGCATACTGATGGATAACAGCCTGGTTGGCAGGCACATAGATACCGCCGTATTTCTTGGCGGCGGAGAGGCCGAACACGTGGTCATCCTCGTTGATCGTACCGCCCACCGCGCACAGGGAATTGTGGCAGTTGGTCATTGCGTACGGCAGCGGGAACTTCTCGAGGCCGCTGGCACGGGCCGTCTGGATGATGCCGACATACGTGATGTCGTGGCTGACCATCGCATCGAACCGGATACGCATTTTCTTGCCCTTGCCGCCGTCGACGTCGTGGGCGCGAAGAATTCCGTAGGTGATCGTGTTTTCACGAGACTCGTCCGGAGACGGCAATCCTGTCGGGTCGGTGACGAGCGTCTTCCCGTCCAGGAGATAAACACCATGAGGAATCAATTCTACCATAGTTTATTGGAGTTTAAGAGTTATGAGGGTTAATGTGTTTCGATCGATTCAAAGAAGATGGTCAACGCCAGCATGTCCGCCGCCCCGCCGGGGGATATTCCCTCGGCCGAATAGCGTTCGCACATCTCCCGGAGTCTTTCCTCCGAGAAATCTTCCCGCAGCGCCTGCGCCTCGCGCTTGACCTCCTGCGCCCGGTCGTAGCCCGCCCGGCTGATGATGCAGGTATCGTCCAGTTCGGACATGATCAGCAGCAGCGTCTTCTGCTTGCCGAACGGCAGCCACTTCCGGGCCTGATAATAAGGCAGCCAGTGGCAGAACAGGTCCGAATACCCGTCAAGGGCCATCTGCATGGCGCCCCGGACGCCCTCGCGCTGTTTGCAACGGCCGTCGTCCAGAGCGGCAGCGGTTTCGGCGATATCGTGCGGATAGAGCGCCAGGGCCATGGCGAAGATGGCGCCGCGGTGCGTGTTCACCCGTCCGGTGGCGGCCATCATGGCCTTCTCAGCGTCGAGGCCGACCTGCCGGAGCTCCTCCGGAGAGGAAGCCTGGCCCATGCGCGGGAAGAAAGGCCGGATGGCGTCGATGCCCCGGAGCATCAGGTCATAGTCCATGTCCCGGTGCGCACCGGGCCCGTCGGGGCCCACCAATCCCGGTTTCAGCGGCGTATCCAGTTCCGAGCGGAGCGCGCGCACCGCCAGATAGGTCTTCAGATAAGGATGGGTCGATACCGGGGTCAGGGCCGATGCCACCGAGAACTCTCCGTTCGCGAGGCAGGCGCGGACACGGGAGGCGCTGACAGCGCCTTCGGCGTCGCACAGCCGCGGCACTTCGACCACCTGCACGCCATACTCCGGAAGCAGATACTTCATCATGGCATTGTAGCGGGCGGTCAGCGGATCGGCGGGCTCGGTGCCCACGAAACGCACCTTGGCGCCCAGCGCCGGGGCGATATGGCGGCCGAACAAGTCTAGGTCCAGCCACATCTGCGTGTCCGAAGCGTCGGACAGGTCTTTCAGGAAATAGGTAGGGAACGTGGCCGCGGATATCTGATAATCAGACCCTTCCACCACGTCCGCCAATCCTTCGCCGCCCTGGCGGATCATCTCCATGCGCGCGACGTAAGGGAAGCGGGAACGGTCCTCCTTGACGGGGATGACCGTGATTCTCGGAGAATGGCCGCGAGCCGAAAGAGACGCAGCAGCCTGCTCCAGAAGGTACTGGTGCCCCAGCGTGAACGGATTGGCGTTCATGACGATGACGCCTTCGGCCTGATGCGAGCGAAGATATCGGCAGTATTCTTCCAGGCCGCGACCGTTCTCCATCAGGATAGCCTTGGGGGCCGCGGCGAGGAGACGGAATCCCAGGCTCTCGAAGATGGAGCGGTTATCCGGCTTGGTGAAGACTTTTACGTTGGTGAAGCCGCGCTGGGCAGCCTCGGCGATGAGGCGGGAGATGAGCGGGACGGACAGGCCGGCGGAACGCGCGGTCCCGGAAACGGCGACGCATTTGATCACGTCGCGGAGAAGCCCGCCGCCGGCGAGGATGCGGCCTTCCCTGTCCTGCACGGCCATATACAAATCGACTTCCTCGAGCCGGAGACCGTTGTTCACGAGGAAGCTTTCCACCTGGCGGCGGACGGAAGGAACGCGCAAGGGCAGTTCCTGTATGTCGATCCTTTCAAATGGTTCCATCATCCTAGAGGCTTTCCAATACTCCCGGTTCCACCTCAGATTGATTCAAGCGTGACGAAGGTAATGAATTATCGCCGATTAACAAAGGGAAAATTAGGGATTTTCAAGCGTTCGGACGATTTTGTCAATCGCGTGGACGATATCGACAAAAGCGTGCGCGTGAGCGCGCATGCATTCCCGGGCAGGCCGTCCGCAGACAAGGCATTTCCGGGGCGGTTCCCCCACCCTTTCGCGCTCCACGGGAACGACGCTCTCCCCCACCTTCTCCAGGACGTCGAGGTCCAGCAGACGGCCGCAAGGATGCGTGTTCTCGATCTCGCAGCAGGCCTTCTTGACGTCCAGCAGCGCACCGTCCACCAGGAAGAAGCCCTCGAACCCGGTCTCCCGGTCGTAGCATTCCTCATGGACAGGGGAAAAGACTTCCCGCACGGCCTTGACGCCGGCTTCCGCGACCTTCAGGGAACGGGCGTCGCGCTTGACAGGGCCCGGCAGGACCACGGTCATGCAGACCAGGGTCCTGTCGGGCCATTCATTCGCGAGCGCGAGCTGTCTTTCGCTCCGTCTGTCGCGTGCCTCGAGCAGCTGCTCCAGGGTGATTTCCATCCCTTAATCGACGATGTTGTAAATCTTGTCCAGCACACCGCCGTTGCGGTCCATCACGATGCCCACGACCTGATCGCCGAAGGGCAGCGGGTCGGGCTCGCCGATGATGCTCCGCGCCTTGGCGGCGAGGACGTTGATGTCGGTCAGCTGGATGCCGGCGTCCTGCAGGCGCTGGACGACCAGCGGGCGGCCCGGATTCACCGCGATGCCGTACTCGGTGACGACGACATCGACACTCTTGCCGGGCGTGATGAGGGTCGTGACCTTGGGGACGACGCAAGGGATGCGGCCGCGCAGAAGCGGGCAGACGATGATCGATAGGGCGCTGTCTTCCGCCGTATCCGGGTGACCGCCGACGGCGCCGCGGATGATGCCGTCGGAGCCCACGAGGACATTGACATTGAAGTTCACGTCGACCTCCAGGGCGGACAGGATCACTATATCCAGGGCGTGGACGGCGGAGCCCATGTAGTTGGCGCTCGCGTACTCGATGGCGGACACCTCCTGGTGGAGCGCGTCACGGCCGATGGATTCCGCGGCGACCTTGTCGAAGGACTGCACGTCAATGAGTTTCTCGATGAGGCCTTCTTCGTGGAGCTTCACCATGTGGGCGGTGATGCCGCCGAGGGCGAAGGACGCCTTGATGCCCTTCTCCAGCATGCTCTCGCGGATGTACTTGACGGCCGCCAGGGAGGCGCCGCCCGTACCCGTCTGGATACTGAAGCCATCCGTGAAGTAACCGGAGTTAATGATCACTTTGGCAGCCTGTTTCGCCAGCAGGATATCGCGCGGATTCTTGCTGTCGCGGATGGCGCCGGAAGAAATCTTGGTGCTGTCGCCCACGGAGTCCACCACGACCACGGAATCCACTTCACAGGCGGAGATGGACTTCGGGAAGTTCGGGTAGGCGACCAGGTCATCGGTCAGGACGACCACGTAGTCCGCGTAGCGGGCGTCCGGCAGGGCGTAGCCCAAGGAGCCGCAGATGGACTTCGCGTTCTCGGAGCGCGGGCTGCCGGAGGCGTTGCCCAGCTCGTCGCAGGAAGAGGCGGCGAGGAAGGCTACGTCGATATGGAGTTCGCCGGAGGCGATGGCGCTGCCGCGGCCGCCGTGCGAACGGAACACGACCGGCTCCTTCATCAGGCCGTGGGAAATCTCGTTCGCGAGTTCCCCGCGGAGGCCGGAGGTGGAAATCTTCGTGATGACGCCGTTCTTGATGTGCTCGATGAGCGGCGCGTGTACGTCGGAGAGGCTGGAGGCCGCCAGATGCAGGTCCTTGAAGCCCATTTCGGCCAGTTTGCCGACAACCATGTTCACCACCTTGTCTCCCCCGCGGAAATGGTGATGGAACGAGATGGTCATTCCGTCCCGCAGGCCGGACCGGCGGATGGCTTCTTCCAGGGTGACGAGTTTCGTGTTTCTCATAGCGCTTCCTCCTTGTCCAAGATACCGGATGCGATGGCGAGGGCGATGGTGCGCTCGGCGCGGATCACGACCGGGCGGTCCACCATCTTGCCGTTCAGGGAGATGACGCCGGAGCCGCGGGCCTGAGCGTCCTTGATGGCCGCAATGATGCGCAGGGCCTTGTCGATGTCCTTCTGCGACGGGGCGAACACCTCGTTCACGACCTCGATCTGGCGCGGGTTGATGATGGATTTTCCGTCGAAGCCGAGCGTCTTGATGAGCTCGACCTCCTTGCGGAAGGTCTCCATGTCGTCCAGGTTGGAATAGACCGTGTCGAAGCAGGCGATGCCGGCGGCGCGGGCGGCCACGACGATGCTCTCGCGGGCCAGCAGGAGCTCGGCTCCGCCCGGGGTGCGCTGCGTCTTCAGGTTCGCGGAGTAGTCCTCGGCGCCGAGGGCGATGCCCATCATGCGCTTGGAGGCGGTCGCGATGGCGTAGGCATTGACCACGCCCAGCGCGCTCTCGATGGCGGCCATGATGAGGGTACGGCCCACGCAGCCGATTTCCGTCTCGACCTTGAGGATCTCCGCTTCCAGTTCGCGGACCTCGTCGGCGGTCTCGGTCTTGGGCATGCGGATCACATCGACGCCGGCCTTGACGACGGCCTCGACATCCTTCTTGCCGTAGGGGGTGCTCAGGGGGTTGATGCGGACCACCATTTCGGTACCGCCGAAGTCGATGGATTTCAGCGCGTTATGTACCAGAAGGCGGGCAGCGTCCTTTTCGGCCATCGTCACGGAGTCCTCGAGGTCCAGCATGATGGAATCGGGGCCGTAGATGTGGGCGTCGGCCATCATTCCCGGGTTGTTGCCGGGGACGAACATCATCGTCCTTCTCAGTCTTTCCATACGTCCTTCCCGGTTGCGCGGACGGCTGCCGCAGTTACACGGGCGCGGATGGTGCAGTCCAGGGCCCCCTTGTCCGTCGCCTTGACATAGGCGTTGTCGATGCCGAGTCCGGTGAGAGTTTCGGTGATGACCGCCTTGATCTGCCGGCCGAACTGAGCGGCGACAGAACTTTGAAGTTCCACTTGCAGGCCGTCACCCGGGGCGATCTGGATCATGATGTCCCCCGACTCCAGGGTGCCGGCCACGGCATTTGTAATATCCATGAAAATTCAGGTTATCAGTTATGATTTGCTGCGAAATTATACTTTATAATTATAATTTCAAAGCAATTTCGCATTTTTAAGCTTGGTGCGCCGGGCGGAGCAGGTCCAGCACGACTTTTACCGGATTGAAGGTCTCGAGCGGGACCTCCACGAAGAGCGTGTTCCAGTCGCTCATCGCGCCGTTCCAAAGGCCCGGAAGTTCGAGGGCCTTGAGCTCGCGGCCCTGGAAACTCTTGGAGCTGATGAAGCCGGCGTCGGTATCGACATGCCCGAGAAGGTCGAACTTCCTGCCCTTGTAGTCGCGCAGGCAGCAGACCAGGTCCACCGGGTTGAAATGCGTGGCATGGGCCATCGCCTTCATCGCGCCGGCGTCGTCCTTGTTGATCTGGACGCTTTCCAGGATCTGGAGGGACGTGGCGCCGTCCTTGCCCGCAATGATGTACGGGCCGCCGCCGGGTTCGCCCTCGTTACGGACCATGCCGCACACGCGGACGGGGCGGTTCAGTTTCGCGCGGAGCAGTTCCACGCGCTCTGCCTCACCGTGGGCAAGCGGAATCTGGACGCAGAGTTCCTTGTCCAGGAAATGCTCGATCTCGTTGCACAGTTGCACGGAAGGATTCTCCTCCAGTTTCCAGAGGTAGTCGAAGATGCGGTCGCGGACCTTCAGGGCCTCGCCCATCAGCACCTTCTTATAGCGGGCGGTCGTCCCGAGGAGCTTCTCGTGGGCGACATTGTCGATGTTCTTGATGGACACGAGTTCCTCGTCCACCTTGTTCAGGTTGTAGATCAGGGCGCCGTGTCCGGCGGGCCGGAAGAGGAGGGCGTCGTCGTCCGTGCGGAAAGGCTTGTTCTTCGCATCGACGGCGATGGTGTCCGTGGCCTTGTCCTGATAGGTGAAGGTGACGTTGTATTTCACGCCATAACGGGCCTCGAAGACGGGCCGGACCTCGGCGAGAGCCGCTTCGAAGAGCGTCTTGTGCTCCGGAGAGATGGTGACGACCAGGTTGCAGGTACCATCGGCATTACGCATATAGGTGGCGGCCTCCACGAGGTGTTCCGCGATGGCGGTGCGGACTTCTCCGTTAGCGTAGCGGTGGAACTTGATCACGCCCTTGGGCTTGCTGCCGTAGCCGAGCCCCTCGTCGGTGAGAACACGCTTCAGGATATCCTTGGGGGCGGGATTTCCGCCGAAGAGGCCGTCGTCATAGAAGGCGAATTCCTTGATCCGGGCGGCGAGCTTGGAGGCGGGGGCGTCTGCCGGGAGGGCCTCCCCTTTCTCCAGCGCGGCGAGTCCGGCGAAGATGTCCTTGAACATCCGCGACGCGGCACCGGAGGCCGGCACGAACTTGCACTTGCCGGCGATCTTCGCGCCCTCATAATAGCGGATGGCATCATCGGCCTCGGCCTCCGTCAGGACGCGGATGCCCCGCTCCGGGGTGGCCGGTCCCACAATCTTCATCCAGGGGAAACCTTTCTTGAAATGGTCAATCTGCTCCTCCACGCCACGCAGGGTCGAGCCCCGCTGCTGGATCTGGGCGAGATCTTTCTGGTTAAACATAGTCAGTTGGTTATTAGTTAATGGTAATCGGTCAGTCAATGTAGTATTCGCGGCGGTACTGGTACAGGCTTCGCAGGCGTTCGAAGCCCTGCGGGTCCGTCCGGAACATGAAGTCGTCCGTGAAGATGGGATAGTTGTACTGCACCATCGACGCGATCTCGCCCTGGCTCTTGCCGGCCACGTCGATAATGACGGGATGCAGGTCCAGGTTCTCGGTCTCGGGATAGAATTCCTCCAGTTCCGTGATGCCGTAGCGGCGGGCGACAGCCCGGACCGCCATAGCGGTACCGTTCTGCTTGCCCTGGTAGGAGTAACCGGCGATATGGGGAGTGGCGACATCGCTCTCCGCGAGCAGGCGCGGATTCACGTTCGGCTCGTTGCACCATGTGTCGATGATAAGCGCTCCAAGCTTGGGACGGGCCCTCAGGAGGGCGCTCTCGTCCACGATCTCGCCGCGGGCGGCGTTGATGAAGATGGCGCCCGGCTGGATCTTCGCGAAGAATTCGTCATTGGCCATCGCCCGTGTAGTCTCATCCAGGGGGACATGGAGCGTGACGATCAGCGCCTCGGCGAGGAGTTCGTCCAGCGAGCAGAAGCCCTCGGGGCCCTCTTTCTCAGCCCGGGGCGGGTCGCAGCGCAGGATCTGGAAGCCCAGCTTCCGGCCCGCGCGCTCGATCTTCCGGCCGACATGCCCCACGCCCACGATGCCCAGCTTCGCGTTCTGCAGCGGAATCTTCTTCCGCGCCGCCACTCCGTACAAGGCGGAAAACACGTAGTCCATCACGCCGCCGGCATTGCATCCGGCCGCGTTATACACCTCGATTCCATGCTCTTCGCACCACGGGATATCGACATGGTCCGTGCCGATGGTCGCGGTGGAAATCATCTTCACGGTCGTCCCTTCCAGCAGCTCCGCGTTGCACTTCGTGCGGGTTCTGGTAATGAGTACATCGGCATCCAGGCAGTCCTCCCGGCAGATATCCGGGCCGTCCTTGTAGACGACCTCGGCGTAAGGCTCAAACACCCCCTCCAAGAAGGGAATGAATCTATCGGCGACAATCTTCATCTCGTTGTCTATCTTATTCACACAAATATAATGAATATCCCCAAACAATGCATCAACTTTTCTTCAACCTTTGCGCACCGACAACATTTTTGCAAAAAAACCGAGAAAAAGTTTGCAAATCCAAAAAATCTACCTACCTTTGTAATCCCAAACGGGAAAACGGGGTATTAGCTCAGTTGGTAGAGCGTTTGAATGGCATTCAAAAGGTCAGGAGTTCGATTCTCCTATGCTCCACAAAAAAGCAGGCTTCAAGGCCTGCTTTTTTCGTATCTTCCCTTCCGGGATCATTAACCTATCTCAGTGGTTATTCCTTCTCCTTCAGCTGAAGCTGGTCGATGATGCTGTCGCAGGCTTTCATGAGGCGCTTGTAGAAAAGATAGCCCAGGACACAAAGGGTGACGACGATGAGGCCAAGAAGAAGGAGCATCTTCAGACCTTGTTCAGGGCTGCTCCAGCTGTGATAGACGGTGGGAGCATACGCTCCGATGAGTGCTAATGCCGAAGCTATCGACACGAAGAAGAAGCGCTGATACTGCTGTTTGAAGCGCTTGACTTTCTTGGTGGCGGAGAGGATGTCGTCCTCGTAGAGGGTCTCCTTTGACAGATTCCTGTACATGCGGAGCATAGCCCAGATGACGATCACGATAAAGATGGACCACACAGCCGGGAACCACCAGTCTACGTGCTTGATGATGGAGATGGCAATGATCAAAGGAATACCCAGCGCGCCGGCGATAAGGCCGCTGAGCCTGTCCGCCGAAAGCCAGCGGACGTTAGACTTGAAAGCCTTTTCCATCAGCCGGTCGTTGATGATCTGCTGCCTGTCGAAACGTTCCTTGAGCGCGGCATAGTCCTGCCGCATCTGATCCAGTTCCTGATTGATATCGAATTCTTCCTGATTCATGGCACGAGTGATTAAAGATGGGACTTCTTGAGTTCTTCCTTGATCCGGAACAGCTGGATGGAGACATTCTTCACCGAGATGCCGACGATGTTCCCGATCTCCTCGTAGCTCAGGCCTTCGAGCCACAGGAGAATGAGGGCGCGGTCCACCAGGCCGAGCTGATTGATACGGGCATACAGCCGTTTGGTCTGCAGGGCCCTGTCGTCCGTATCCTCAAAAGGGTCGATGTCCACGCTCAGCGGGACCCGCTCCCCCGCCCGCCGCTTTTTCTTGTCGGCGTTGAGGCAGCTGTTCAGCGAGACGCGGTAGATCCAGGTCCGGACATCGGATTCCGCGCGGAAAGAATCGTACCCCTTCCAGAGCCTGATCAGAATCTCCTGGAAGAGATCGTCGATCTCATCCGTGTCCTTCGAGAACATATAGCATACCGAGTAGATGGTACTCTTATGCTCCCGGACCATTTGGGTGAATGCTTGTTCCTTGTTATCCATACTTTTTCGAATCAACACTCGTTAGACAACGGAAGTCTCGAAAAACTACAAATTATTTCACACGAAGTTAATCACTTTTCCCGACGATGCCTAATAACGCGGCAGGTGTCCCGGTTTCAGGGACACCTGCTACGTTTAACACATGTATTTGACACTGGTGTCCCCCATTCCGGGACACCGGGCGCGTTTTAAGGCTCAATCACGCGGTAATGCCCGCTGAGGTGCATGAAGGCGAAGAGGCGGAGGATGCCGTCGTAGTAGGCGTCAAAGTAGCCGTCTTCGTAGGGCTCGTTCTTGCTGTCCCAGAGGCGCTGGGCGAATTCGCGGTTGATGGCGTGGTCGGCGGCCAGGGTGGCGGCGGCGAGGGTGGAGACCAGGCCCACGGAGTGGCGGGTGCCGGTGCCGCGGAACTCGCCGGAGCCGGCGGGCATGGCGAAATCGACCTCGGTACCATCGACATTATACTGATCGGCAAAACTATCAATCCCCTTGGAATAGAAGAAGTCCTGGATCGTGTTGGCGTAGTTCGTCTGCCAGTCGCGGTCGGCGCAAGCCCAGGAGTAGTCGAGGGCGATGTTCATCGGCACACGCCAGGAGTCGAAGCGGAAGGCGGGCTTCATGCGGCGGCCGAAGAAGGCGTTCTCGATGAAGGAACCGTCGAAGTTGTTGGTATCGGCATTCAGGCCGGTGTTCGGGTCGATGCTCTTGTGCAGGTACTCGCGGCTGGCCTTGGCGCACTCGCGGTAGAAATCGGCGCGGCCGTCATCGGCCCAGCGGGCCCAGACCTCGTAGAAGGCGGGCAGGTGGTAGGACGGGTCCGTATAGGTGGTGCCGCGGCCGTCCGGAGTGAAGACGATCAGGTGATTTTCCTTGTCGATGAAAGGCTTGATGCCCTCGGAACCGTCCTTCTCCCAGGAGGAGTTCAGGATGAACTGCGCCTCCTTGAGGTAGTTGAAGTCGCCGTCGTTGCCCCAGCGGTTGGAGGCGAAGATGAGCGCGGTGATGAAGTACAGTTCACCGTCGGAAGCCGGGCCGCGGCCGCGGATGGTGCCGTCCGGACTCAGGCTCCAGGCGAAATAACCTTTCATCGGCCCGTCCTGATACTGCATATACTTCTTCGCCCACCGGAACAGGCGGTCGAACTCCTGCTTCTTGTCCAGCTGCACGGCAATCATCATTCCGTAGGACATGCCCTCGGTGCGCGCGTCGAAGTTCTTGACGTCGGACATGTAAGCCATGTCGTCCCCTACCTCGAAATATACCTTGTTCGGGCCGTAGAAGACCTCCTGGAAAATACTCTCGAGTTTCGCGTCGATATCCTTCTGCGCATATCCCATCTCCGCAAAGACGCTGCGGTACTGATGCGTCTCAAATCCGCCCTTGTCCCAAGGTTTCAACCCGTCCTGGGCATTCAAAGTCGATGCTGCACAAAGCCCTGCGGCCACCGCGGACACCATGATCCGCCTGAAAACTGATACTGACATAAAGACTGGTCTCATTTTGTTTTAGTTACACAAAGATAGTCATTTTTCGTCAGAATCAACGTAAATTGTCATAGGCACCCGAATTCCCGCCGGAACGGCAGCAGGTTGCCTTCCGGATTGTGCGCCTGGCCGGTCTGGTAGCCGTCCAGGATCGCGAAATCGATCAGGCGGAACTTGTCCTTGAACTCGGGCTCCTCGATCACCTGATGGAAGAGTTTCGCGATATGGGCCGGCGGGTTCTTGAAGGCGCCGCACCCCATCGCTGAGAGCACGAGGGAGTCGTGGAAATGGCCCATGCCGATCCGGAAGATGGTGCGCATCTTCTCCAGGGTGACCTCCGCCTCCTCCGGGTACATCATCCCGTCCTTGTCGATACGCGGGCCGCTAAGCGCCGCCACGGAAATGACCGGAATGTTGTACGGTTTCTCTTCCATCCGGGAGCCTTCGGATTCCGGTCCGCGGAAGAACGTCACCGTCCCGCTGTAGATGCCGCCGTAGCGCTCGTCCATCGGATACTGTTCCTCACGCGCAACCAGCCCCAATCCCGGATACTGCCGGACCCGGGCGGAAGAAAACTGATACAGGGAAAGGATAAGATCGCTCCGCCGGCACAGGTTCTCCTCCTGCGCCCCGGAACCAAACTCCACCAGGCCGCCAGGGGTATAAAGGTCGGCCAGGTTCAGCATCGCCGGGTTATAGCCCTCGTCGACGAGCCTTTTCGCCGCCAGGACGCAGTCCATGTTCTCCACCCGGACCTCCGTCGTGACGGGCGCGACGGGGTCAATGAGAACGTGGAAAGGTTCGTTGTACATCGACGCATCGGCCATCACCTCCTCCACCGGAGGCAGATCGACCATCTTTCCCGTCGACGCCACATACCACCCTTGGCGCAGCACGTCAAGCGTGGAGTTGAAAATCTCGATTCTAAGTGCGTGTTTGTCCATCGTATTCAGTGGTTATGCTGCAATATAAGAAATTCCGCCGAGTCCGGCAAAA
>JAEEGK010025060.1_pt1 | contig 12292 bp, 1 predicted proteins | sample 8958771 | NCBI WGS metagenome assembly JAEEGK01 (sample SAMN16246547, study PRJNA631951) | gut metagenome | biome: gut microbiome; feature: rumen; material: SC-attached | host: Bos | place: Iran: Karaj | collected 2018-10 | reverse complement strand
TGGAAGCAGCCGCCGAAGTTGTTGTTCTTCTCGAGCACGCACACGTTGTAGCCTTCCTTGCTTAGGATGGCGCCGCACTCAAGTCCGCCCAGTCCGCTGCCGATGATTATGATGTCGTATTCCATACTTTAGAAATTCGCGGCCAAAGATAGGCAGACATTTAAGATTTCCTTGTTTATCAATAATAAGTTTGAAAAAAAATAGTACAAAAAGGGCCGAGCAACTTGCCCGGCCTTTTCTGTTATAGTTTCACAACCCGTTCGTGAACAACATTGTCGCCTGTCTGATATTGCAGAATGTAGATTCCATTTGGCAGGTCGGAAATATCAATTAATTCATCAGATAAATGAATTTCAACAATCCGTATTGGCTTTCCGCTTTGTGAGAGCAGTTTGGCAACACCTTCGGATGCACCTTTTACAAGCACGTTAAACAGTCCGCGTGTCGGGTTCGGCACAATGGTCAAACGAATATCGCGGTAGGCGGCGTAAACCACACTGACAAGACGGACGGCATAAGACCGTGTGCCGTCATAGTCGACTTGCGACAGGCGGTAGTAGGCACGGCCGCTTTCAGGTGCGTTGTCGGCAAAGTTGTAGGCAAGTTTCTCAACCGAGTTTCCTGCACCCTGAACAAAGCCGATGGTTGCAAAGTTGATGCCGTCAGTTGAGCGTTCTATCTCGAAGAAATCGTTGTCTTTCTCTGAAAGAGTTGTCCATTCGAGCACAACCGTGTTGTCGCTCTGGAGGCCTGTAAAGTCTACTATCTCAACAGGAAGCGGGTTCTCGGTCACTTCGGTCGAGCCGAAGGTGAACGGGCTGAACGAGCTGACAGGAGCGTTTGTCCGTATTTGTCCAGATTTTGGATTGCCAGTTGCTGAGGCAGGCAGCATTTCCCATTTGCTTCCGTTCCAGTGCGCGATGGTCAGATATTCGAGTTTGGTTATCTCGCTAATGTCGCCATCGTCCCAATAGAGTGTTACATAAGCACTTGCGCCATTGCTGCCGCTTATTTGCCAATTGTCCATTTTGCTCACGCGCACCATTTCGGCGTCCATTGGGTCGGGTGCGGTGGGTTCGGCATCGGGATCCTTTGGCACATAGGTGTATCCAGCTGTAAACCTGGTCGATGCATTGGCATTATTCGGTTCGATGCCTACCATTGCGCGGCGGTTGTTGTTGCCAATCGGGAACACTATTGATGTTGTTCCGGTTTTCGACATCTCGCCGTCGACGTATGCAGTAGTGTTGTTATTGTCATACGAAGTGGTTGCATTAGACCCCAGTACCAGCGTATGGTTGTTCATACTAAGAATGCCACCAAATATTGCAAACTCACCATCGACTTTTATTTCGCTGTTTGCTGCTACCGAGCCTGCCGTCTTGTTTATTTTCAGATTGGCCAGATTGTAGGTTCCGGCTGCCAGTACGGCATCGTTGGTGCCAGCCATCTCAAGAGTTGAATTTGCGACTCCTGTCAGCGTGCCGGCATTTTCCACATTGCCGTTTACTGTGACGTAGCCGTCTGTGCCGATAGTGAGCGTGTTGCCCGATTCGTTACTGATAGTGTTGAAGGCTGTGCTACCGCTTATTACGGCGTTGTTCTTGAAAGCAACGGTCGATTGTCCGGCTGTGAAACCGGCATTTCCAACAGAATTGGCCCAATCGCCATAGACATCAAGCGTGTTGCTGCCCGAGATGGTGAGCTCGCCCGACTCAATCTTCACCGATTTGGCCTCGGCATTACCAGAGATAATCGGCAGACGGATTGCCGTGCGAATGATGGCATCGTGCTCGCTTGTCGGGATGGCGCGGCTGTACCAGTTGCCAGTGTTTTCCCATTCTGACGAAACTTTGCCCGACCATACGTAGCCGTCGGCCATAAGTTCGCTGAATGGAATGTCGGTCGAGCAATTGGCGTTCGAGATGGTGATTGTGCCAGCAATGTTGCCGGTTGCTGTAACTTTTATTCCTTCCGAAACAAAACCTTCATTGTTGGTGCCATCGGTAAAGTCGATGTTATATGTGGTAAGCGGGGCACCCACAACGTCGTCGAGTGTGACTTCCGATTCAACACCATAGTAAAGTACCGGCCAAACAGGCGTTGCGCTTGGTGTCTGGTTCACCGTCAATGTTTCGTAACCATTTTCAGGAATGCGCACCGAGCAGCCCGGGTTTGTGGCCGTGGCGTAGAAATCAATAGTGCCCGCTGTTGATATTACAGGAGTTGTGAACTGCCGGTTTTCGCCATTTTGACCCGAGAAGGTGTTGAGAGCGTTGGCGTCCCCGTTTCTATACAACTTGTAAGTAACATTTGACTCTGTAGGACCGAGTATTACAGTGGTGGCAGTACCAGAGCAAATGGGGTCAAGCGGAAGAATTTCTGCCGACGATGGCGGGGCGTAGACGGTGACGATTTTATTTAAAGGTTCTGATGATATTTGACCATTGGTTTCCACAATGCTAATTGTGTAGTCACCCGGGTCATAGTCCCAATTCACAGTAATAGAATTCGAATTGCCTGTTTCTTTAACATCGCCATCAATAGTAGAAATTGTCCACGCATAAGTGTGAGTACCGACCACGGGCGTTGTGTAAGTAGCATTGTCACCTTTGCAAATGTCGGGCGCTGCCGTGAATGATGGTTGTGGTTTTTGGCTGACAGTAATGGTAAGTGTGCGGGAAATTGGGCAATCAATTCCTTCGGTTGTTGTTATTTCAGTTACAACAAGATTGTAGGTTCCAGTCGCGTTGCCGTAAACAACAGTTGCTCTATTGTCAGTTGCAGACAGACTTGGCAACCCTGCGCCAGTCTCTGCCCATGCCCATTGGTAGGTGTTACCGTTATTCACAACTTCGTAGGTGCGTGTTTCGCCGGTTCCGGCAACGTTCACGCCGCCTGCGTCAGTGAATGTTGGTGTATATGTTGTCAGCACTTCAATTTGGCCATTGCCGGGCCTTATGGTACCTGTTCCCGAAGCATCGCTGACAGATTCCAATACAACATCATACGTTCCGGGCGTGCTACCCAGCTGCGAACTGTTGAGCACAATTCGATATGGCGATGTGCCAATGCCCGACTGTGTGCGGCTTGTACCGTTCACTGAGTAAGTCAATGTGAATGGGGCCGTGCCGCTCAGCGACACATTTAATGTGGCCGCCTGCTCGCCATCGTTGCAAATCTTCTGCAGTTCTTTTGTTGTTATGGCGGCTATTACACCCGCAAAACCGAAAGTGAAGATGTAATTGTCGTCTTCAACAGCGGCGTTGGTAGTCAGCATGCCTTCGGTGGCGTTGCCGCTGGCAGTGGCTTCGCGAACATTCCACATCGTTGAGCCATTGTATTCAACTATTTTCAGACGTTGCTTAACAAGCTCGAAAGTGTTGAACATATCACAAGACTGGTCGTCCCAGCGCAAGCCCACCTTTGCCTTTCCGCCGGACGGACGAGTCACAACCCAGTATTCGTTCTCGCTTATATCTTTGATAGTCAGAGAATCGAAGGCCGCCATTGGATTGATGGCCACTTTCGGATTGTTATTGAAATACTGCGTTGTCCAATTGTCGGTCGTGTTCACATTCGACAACGTGATATTGCCGTAACGCTCGCCATTTCCAACAGGGAAGTTGAAACTTCCGCCCGAACTGATTCGTTTGCGCAGCGGTCCGTCGACAAACGAACTTGCGCCACCGCCCGAAACAACATTCTGGTTGGTGCTCGACAAATAAATGAGCGCATCGGCGTTTGTTATGAAATTACCGTTGGTGAGCGTCAGCGTGTTAGCCACGTTCATATTCTTGTCAGCCGTGCCGCCTTTGGTTACGTCAACACCTTGCGGATTGTCAATCTGTACGTTATAAAAATTGGCATCGTGCTTGATGTCGATTTTTTGTGTTCTGGTGCCGGCAAAAATCACCTTGCTTGTGCCGCACACGTAGCCGCACGTGGCGGTGTTCAAATCGATGAAGTCGCCGCCAAGATAGAAGTTGCGGTTGTAGGCCGAGTTATCAAGATGACAGCCATCATCGATTGTAATGTAGCCCTTAACGTAAAGCGCGCTTGACGTTATGGTTTTCGCACCAGTACCGCTCAACTTCACGTTCGGCAGCGGCTTGTCGTAGTTGCCGGGTTTGGCAGGCAGCACGGCAGCGTTGTTACCGTAAAATTCTATTTTAGATATGGAACTGTTGAAGAAATCGTCGTACTTGCCTGCAGGCACCATGAAAGAGTAAACGCCGCCACTGCTTATTTCACCAAGTTTCAGCGTTCCGTCACCCATCACAATTCCAAAGTTATGACCGATTGTTGACCCCACGTCAAGCACAGCATTGTTTTGTATATCAATACTATATGCGCACTGCGGTTCGTCACCGTTGATTATTACGGTGTGTCCGCTGCGGATGGTAAGCGGGTTGCCGCTCGGCGGAAGAACCGCATCCATTTCTACGCCATTTTCGATGTAAACCCACGTTGATGGTGAAGTCCAAGGACCGCCATTCTTGCTGAAATAAGGCGGTAGTTGCGAGTAAGTTGGGAAACCGGCTGTAAACTCGCCGTCGAGCACATTTATTCCGGCAATCACAACCTTGTTTGCATCGGCATCAATCGAGCCTTCAGTATTGTAGTGCTCCCACACTGCATCGAAATAGCGTTGGGGAACCATCCCACTTTCATCATCTTCGGGGGCCTGCGTCAGCAAGTCATCAGTGTAGTAATATTCGTGCGTCACAGTGTAGCCCGACAGACCTTCGGTATTCACCGCCCAATAGTAGTTCAAATAGGTGCTTGGCATCTCTGTGTGGTTGGCATGCAGGTTGTTCATAGTCCTGATGTTGATGTAGCCATTGTCGCTCGTAACCGCTGATGTGAAATCATAAACCACAGGCGTGTACTGGTCGGGAACACCAATGCGGAACAGGAATTTGCCTTCGAATCCGTCGGCAAAATATTTGCGCACACCGGCATCGCCAATGGCACCGTTGAGTATTATCATTCCTGAACTGTTATCTGCAAAAATGGCATTCTGCATCAGCCAGACTTGAAAATCATTGGCATAGATGTCGTTGGAAAGTTCAATGCGCCCGGTAATGGTAATCGGGTTCTTCATCTCGACATGTTTTTTTATAATCAGGTTGCCGTAGGTTCCCGATTTCCCCGACGACGATGCCATTTCTTGTGAGCCGTTGCCGTCAAACGTCATGCTTCCGCCGGAAACGCTGCTTATGTGGCGGCTGTCGTTCAGCACATTCCCTTTGACGGTGATGGTTTTGCCGCCATCATCGAGTGCGCCACGGCTGATGGTGAGCAAATTATTGATGGTGATTTGGCCCGCTGTCAGTTTGGTGGTTGTTGGGTTGCTGATGGTCAGGTTCGAAAATTTGATGTTTGTTGAGCCACTGTTGCCGCTGATGGTCTGTTCCGATGTTCCATCGAAGGTGGTTATTTGGCTGTCGTTGCCAACCACGAACCCGCCAGACAGATAGCTGAACAGCTTGCCGGCAATGTTGACATTGTAGCTGTTTGCGTTGAAAACCGAATTCCTGCAAACATATAACGAGCCATTTATATCTACGTGATTTGTCACCAGTTTTAATGTATGCGTCGCGGTTTCAGTTCCCACCGTAATGTTGGGCAATTGTGCCGACGCGTTCATAACGAAGGTTTGTGACGTGCCTGTGCCAACGAACAATGTTCCGCCCGTGGCCGATGATGTGGCCGGTGTAAGCAGAATGTCGACATAGTTGTCATCGTTGTGTGCATTGCCTGCAAAGGTGAGTGTTCCGCCAGTCATATCGAATGAACCGTTGTTGCAAACTTCAATCAGTCCGCGCCGTTTGGTTGCGGGCTGTCCGTTGTCTCGGTTTAGTCCCAAAATAACAACATCGCCGCCTGATTGCGAGTAATGCAAATCGCCTGTAGTAACATTGTATGAGCGTCTGATTTGTCCGCCAACAGTTAGCGTACCGCCCTGAACATCGATGTATGCGTTCGACGATTGGTATTCAATGTCGTTGCCTGCGCTGCCATTGCCTATCTGTATCTCACCTTCGTCCAGGACTTCAATTTTTCCGTGCAGATTAACGTTGTATCGCTGGTCGCCACTTTTGCAGATGTAGAGTTTCCCACGTTTAGCCGATAGGCATGCCGTTGAACGTATTTCAAAATCATGACCTTCGGTTATGGTGATTTCAACACCATTGCCATCGGCGCGGAAAGTGCCGTTCAGAAGGTTAAGGAAAGCACCATTCTGACCGCTTGCCGTCAGATTCCTGTTTTCAACAGATAGTACCGGCGTGGCATCAGAACCTTTGTCGCAAGTCAAAGTGTAAAGAGATATGCTGCCCGCACCTTTGATGGTGTCGTTGGCTGTGCCGGTGAATGTGGTGGCAACGTTGTACTGACCATTTGTGAAATCCAGAGTACCAGCGACATCCATATTGCCATAGATGGTGAGTTGGTTGGTGCGGTTGCCATTCCCTTTGGCGCTAAAGTTCGCATTATTTTCCACCTTGATATTTCCGCGGACAATAAGATTTTGTTCTGTGTTACCGCTAAAAGCCAGAGTACCGCTTCCAACTGTCAAATTGCCGTCAACAGTGACTGTGCGTTGTGTTCCCGAAGTGTTGAAACGGTTGTAGCCGCTGTCAGAATCACCATTTGAAGTCAGATTGCCGTGTATTTCGATGTTTGCGTTAGGCATGGTCACGTAATTGTTACCTGATGCTGTGAGTATAAGATGGTTGTATTCCGATACATCAGCCGGCATTGAGATGTTGTTTCCCGATGCTTTATACTCAATTGTTCCGCCGCCTGTGCTCAGAAATTCGCCAAAGTCACCATTAGGAAAGTAATTGTCGCTGCCGATTATTATTTTTCCCATCCTGTCGGCACTACTATTCTTGGTCAGAACGCCCAGGTTGTGACCGTCCACTGTTCCCAAGTCAAGTGTCGCGCTTTCGGCAATTGTCAGGCTGCCGCTGCTTGCAGAGTTTTGCGCAGTTATCGTGTGGCCTTCGCCGATTACCACAACGGTGTTCGCACCGGGGACACCCGGATGGTTTCCTTCGTCATCAACCCATGTCGAAGCGTCATTCCATCGGCCATTATTCACGCTGAAAAGGCGTTCGGGCGCTTCTGAAAATGCGCCGGGAACACCGCAGGTGAAGTCGCCGTCGATGGTTGAGCAGCTTTCCCATTGGAAACGGTCTTCGTTTTGGAAGACAAGCGATGTGTTGTTGTTCGGATACCATCTGCCGGCATGGTAATAGGCTGGCACATAGGTGTTTTCAGCTGTGCTGGCCATGCTCTGCACATATCGGTAATAGTGATTGACCGAAGTTACGCCGCTGAAACCGCTGCTTGTGTTGTGCCAGTAGCAAGCCAGCGCGTCGATGGTGTTGCCAAGCACGTAATGCTTGCTGTTCACCGGCCGGCTTGTAACCGAGCCGTAGGTTGTCGGTTCAACATCGACGGCAATCTCGGCAGGCAGATAATTGCCGCCAAAACCGAACGGGAACAGATAATTGCCTGTTGTGCTGAAAAGCCGCGTAATGCCGCCGTCGCTGCTGTTGCCGGTAGTTTGTATCATTCTGGTGGCCGAAAAATCGGTGCCGTTTGACATATTTGAATAAATGGCCGCGTCGGCATCGCACAGGTTCAGGTAGTGGTTGCCGATGTTGAGTATGGTACCGCTGTTGTTTAACAAGCGCAAGTTGCCAGTGATGGCAGTGCTGGCTGTCATGGTTACCGTGCCTGCCGTTATGTGCAGGTTATTGAACGAACCATGTCCGTCGCCGCCAATAGTTTGAGTGCCGTCACCATTAAGCAGGATGCATCCCGCCGACGAAGCCGAATTGTAGTGTGTGCCGCTGTTGTTCACAAGGTTGCCGCTTACGGTGAGCGTATGCTGCAAATCGTTCAGCACAGAGTTCGGCTCAAAAGTGAGCGTTCCGCGCATCAGCACATCGTTTTGCAGATTAAGTTGCGCGCCTTCGGCCAGAGTCAGGTTGTTCAATCCGTTGGTTATGGTTCCGCCAACGGTTAGATTCTGCACTGCGCTGCCGTTGAAGAACGTTGTGTTCGTACCCGGTGTGTACTTGCCGGTGTTCTCAATGGTGAAATTACCACCAACGAACACATTCTCATTATTGGCATCTAATGTTCCGTTATTCTTGATTGTCAAATTGTTAAGTACAACCAAGGGCTGAATTTCCACATCTACGCAGCCATCCACATTATGGCTATTAAATTCCTTTATTGAAACTATGTTTGCAGTTGTTTCGGCTTCTATTTCAACATTCCAAAAAGGAACCGTGCTGGTAATGTAACAGTTATAATTGTCATTATCCCAATTCTCACATTTAAATATGAGCGTTCCACCAGTAATTGTGCAATTGTCAGGATTAACACCTATAGCAAGAGCATAACCTTTTCTATTATCCGTGTTTGAAAATGTTCCTTTTTCAATAATTAATTTACCACCAGTCATATTAAAACCACCAGTGGGATATGTAAGTCCGAATGTTGGAAAAGCATCTTTATTATAACCGGTATTATGATTACCAGATAGTTTAAGTGTACCGCCATTTATTGTTAGAGAACCTATATGTGTACCTGTTGTCATTGATGTACGCAACATATTTGATTCAATTACGCAATCGTCATCAAGTGTAATATTGGCAGTGGTGCGGAAAACAATGCCTTCGCGTGGTTCAGTTACGTTTAAATATCCGTTAGAAGACACCCGCAGATCGCCATGGACATAAAGAGCGAAGCTGTTGTTTACACCTACATTCACAGTAGCACCATCAACCCACAAACATGCTGTTTCATCAATTTTGTAACCATTATTGTTACCGGACATTAATGCACCTATCTCAATATTTGAACCTAATCTGACAGTTCCTGCTTCAATGGCTAATGCAAGTAGATAATCCGCTGCTGTATTTCCCGAATTGCTATAATTCCAGCCCGTACGCGGCCCGCATAAAAGAAACTGCCCTTGCGCCGCCGCATCGATGTTAAGCACATGCGTTTTATCGATTCCTTTTTGAACCCTTATGGTGTAGAATTTTGTAGGACCGTTTATCACCACATCTTGGTCGCCTGTTGTTTTGGTGAAAAACACATTAGTGACATTGCTATATGCGGTTTCATAGGCAACGGCAGCTTGATTGGTAAACGACACATTGCCATTGTTGGTGAAATTGCCATTCAGATTAAGCGCGTGGCCATTGGCGTTATTTCTATTTGTTACGCCATCACCATTTGTGTAACTTTTTCCTCCACTGTTTACGTTTGTTTGGCCTGTTGTAACGCTACCTGCCGTCTCAACCAGCATATCTCCATTGACTGTTATGGTTTGTTTAAGATTGCTTCCTCCTATCTGGAGAGTTCCTTGTTTGACGGTGAAATTACCATTGATTGTTATATTGTTATTTCCGCTCGTGTTCGATAATGTGGCTACACGGTTTTGGGCGATGTTAATAACCAAATTGTTATAAGTCACACGGTTTGTTGGTATGGTAAAATCGTTGGCATTTGTGTACTCAATCGTGCCGCCGCCAGCACTGACAAAATTGTTGAACGTGCCACTCGGGAACTCGGCCGATGCGATTTTCAGAGTTCCTTTTCCTTTCACTGTGCCTAAGTTGTGACCAGTTACTGTCCCCAAATCCAACACGCCACCATCATGTATGACAAGTGAAGTTAAATTGGCTGCACTTTCGGAAACAGTTATAACATCCGGGTTTTTAATCACAACGCGCGAGCGTGCCGATGGTTTCGAATCAGGAATGTTCGTTCCTGTTCGGTCGATTCCTGCAGGGTCGAAGGTCCACGATGTGGCATCTTCCCATGAACCCGATTTAAATGAGTAGTAAGTTTTAATGTCTTCGCAGGCAGTCCATGTTCCTGTTGGGGTGCAGTGGGTGAATGTTATTGTCATATTTTCATATCCGCTACCTTCTCCTGTACATTTAACCAGCCCCGAACCCGAATCGTAGTATGGATACAAATTGTGCGAATCTCCATAATCGCTATTAATGTGGGTGAATGTCAATGTGGCGTTGCTGATATTATCCGACTCTGTTGTCCAATGACACTGCAAATTGTATGTGTCACCTGGAGTTGCAGGATTATTTGTAGGCCGCACACTGAACGAACTTTCATCAGTCGTTGTGCTGGTTATGGTGACAAAACGGCCAGAAGGTGAAGTGCCGCTATAATTGCCCACAGGGATTGTGAAACTGCTACCATCCGAAAAATCGCCTTTAATGGTTACAAACCCCGTGGTCGCATCTTCTTCAAATGCAAACATATGGCTGTCGTCGAACGCATTAGAACTCTCTATTGTTGCATTTTTTTCAATAGTAAAAGAGTGGTTCCTCATCCTTATTCGCCCGCTATTCCATGTCAACTTTTCAGTTACAGTCACATCTCCACATAGTTCGACATTGTTGGACACGGTTAAGTTTTTGTATGTTCCGCCAGGAATTCTGGTTGTAGCCGTGTAGTTGGTCATTTGCACATTGTAATCATAACATTGACTCACATTTATAGTGCCATTAGTCATTATCAAGGTTCCACTAAATCCTGACAAATTACAATTAAGAGTTCCGCCATCAATAATGATAGTACCGGAACCATTAATTGTTTGATTGGTACTTGTTGTAGATATAGAATGAATTCTAATAGTTCCGTTTACGGTTAGAGTGGTTGTGTTACTCATTGTGAAATTACCATTAACCAAAAGAGAGCAATCTTGGTTAATTATGACAGCACCACGAGATAATTCAAAATCGTTACATTGAGCATCTGCAACGTTGATTGTAAGAGTATAAGTAGGGCGATTATGGTTAACCCTAATATTGTCATTGTTTGTTGGTGTTATAGTTCGATTGTTTTGCCATGCACCTCGATCCCCCCAATTGTAGTTGCCGAGTAGTGTATAAGTCGCTCCCAAAACAACATTAGCCACCAGCATGAAGCCTGCCAGAAACAATAGTTTTTGAGCCACTCTGCCTATTCCGAAATTTAACGCTGACTTTTTCATAACCATAAGATTTTAACCCCCATTATCTTACAAAGATATAGTATCTTAACGTTTAAGACGCTGTCTTATAATGGTATACGCGCCGAAACGCGAAACAGTTTGACTATTTGGCGTAATAATGGGATAAAGCGGCTGTTTTTAGTGTCTATCAGTCAATTATTGTAGACATTTGTTTTGGGTGACGCAGGGGGAAGCAGCGCATTCCGAAAGCGATTTGTCTTTACTTTTTCCTTCTTTCAGCGCTTAATTTTTCCTCAAAATATAAATCGTATTCGATGTGTAGCGGTCGTTCTGAATGGTCTCAACGGTCATTCCGAGTGCGGCGGCAATCTGGCGCATCCGCGTTTCCGACAGGAAGCAGAGCCGCTCTTCGGTCTTGTTGAACTTGATGATGCGCGTCGACATCAGTTCGGTGAAGCGCGTCAGGCGATGGCGCTGCTGCTCTTCGGTGTTGCCGTCGCGGATGATAATCTGGCCGCCGTCGGCAAGGGCTGCCACGCACTTCCCAATCAGTTGCTGCTGATGGTCGGCGCTCATATAGTGCAGCATATCGTTCATTATGAACACGTCGCTCTGCGGCAGCGGATATTCGAGCGCATTGGCCTGCTCGAACCGCAGATGGCAGTGCTGACGAAGCCATCCGTGCTGCGCCACGGCAATCTTGTCGTCGTCGTAGTCGATGCCCAGAATGTCGCGGTCGGCCGATGTCTGCGCAAGCATATAGCACAGCGGACCGAATCCGCAGCCAATGTCGGTGATGCGGGCGCGGCGCGGCACTAGTTTGTCGAACAACTCGTAGTTGCCTTCCATACGGATTTTCACGCGCAGGTACCACTCTTCGACGGGCCCCTTGAAGATGAAATTATGCATTATGCGGCTGTGGATGGCCGTGCTCGACGTGGTTGTAAGTTCGTTGTAGAGTTTTTGGTATTCGGCTTTGAACCAGGCCGATATGCGTTTTGTGCGTTCCTGATAGGTGTCGCCCCACGAGCGGTCGGTGTGGCTGATGCGCGGCAGAACGCTCACCACAATCTTTCCGCGCCGAACCATAAACGGCTGGTTTTTAGGTATCACGTCGCCAGTGCCGTAGAGCAGCACGGGCACAATGTCGAGCCCGAGCGTGTCGGCAAGCATAAACGCGCCCTTGTGGAAGCGCCCGATGCGGCCGTCGGCAGAGCGTGTGCCTTCGGGGAAGATGACCACCGAAAAGCCTTCGCTGATGCCCTGCCGCCCCGTGTC
>JAEEGK010025059.1_pt1 | contig 12293 bp, 5 predicted proteins | sample 8958771 | NCBI WGS metagenome assembly JAEEGK01 (sample SAMN16246547, study PRJNA631951) | gut metagenome | biome: gut microbiome; feature: rumen; material: SC-attached | host: Bos | place: Iran: Karaj | collected 2018-10 | reverse complement strand
CCCATTCGCTGTGTCCCACAATGGGAGTGTACAAGGTTTCTTCGTCTGAAAGATCGATTGAGCATCCGTAATTGCCGCCACTCGTCATCAGCGACAAGACGACTCGCAACGACATCCTGCGTTTTTGCGGACCGTAGTAGCTGCCAAGCCACTCGGGCAAGTGCATATCACTAATCTTCTTGATGGACTCGCCAACAATCGTCCTGTTCGCCTCAGCCCGCGCCGCATACCATTCGGCAAATCGTGAGGCAGACCTAAAATCAACCAGCTGCCGCCTGACTTTTTCAAGGTCAATCTTCTTCCACCTGGCGTCAAGCCTTTGCGGCCAAGGCTCGAGCGGGACCAGGTATCCCGAAAGGTCTGGCTTTAGATGGACGGACAGGGCTGCGGGCGCGTCGTACCCGATCCCCGATTTCTTCCGATACTCTTTGAACGCCTTTACGGTGGGATGGTTCGTGAAAGAACCAAACCTGTCCTTGATGAGTTTCCGGTCCTGTTCCTTGTATAGTGACAAGGAGTATTCCTCGTATCCCGCAAGATGACAGACCATTGCGATCAGCTCAAAGTTCGGGTCGACACGCACTTCGATCGGGCCGGCCTTTTCCGCCACGACAGGAATCGCCCCATCTCCCTCATTTGCAATCACCACGCCTGCGAGTAGCGCGGCGATTGACATTACGATGTCCTTCGCGCCGTAAAGGCGCCACACTTTCGCTTTCATCTTTCTTTCTCCTTCAAATCGACCGACGGCAAAATCTTGCCGTTTCTTCGCGCATATCATACCACACGGGCGGCGATTGCAGCGATTACAATATTTCAACGTCGTTCGCGCGGGCGCGGCGATAGGACGGCACGTCGCGCGGGCCGAGTGCCGATTCGGGCGGCAGCAGACGGAACGACGGTTCCTCCGCGAGGCGCGCCGCGGACGGCATGTCGTCGAAGGACCGGTTCGCGTACGTCACCGTCTTGGGCGATCCGGTGAAGAGACGGCCCGGTCCCACCACGACGTTGCGCGTGAGGTAGTTCACCGGCCCCATCTCCGGTAGCTGGGCGATTCCGGGGTACTTCTCGGAGTACGGCGGCTTGCGGATGGACGTCTCCTCCTCGGTCCACCGCACCACGTTCGGACGCTTGAAGTAGGCGTGCCAACGGTCCTGTCCCCACTGCCCCGCGGAGACCCCCTTGGGCGAGTTCACGAACAGGTTGTTGTCGATCGTGTTGTTGCGTCCGCCGTTCATCTGCACGCAGCCGAAGCGGCTGAAGGAGCAGTTCTCGAAGTAGTTGCAATAGACGGTCATGGACGAGACGGCGTCGTCGAACCGGACGCCCGCCTGCCCGCACGGCGCGTTCTCGCCGCCGCAGCCGATGTCGCGCCAGACGTTGAACGCGATGTAGATGCCGGCGTAGGACGGGTTGGCGTAGATGTCGATGCCGCCCTGGTCGTCGGACTCCGTCACGACGCGCTCCACGATATTCGAGACCACGTGGTGGTCGTTGCCCTCGATGCGCATGGCGCTGGAGAGCATGTCGTGGAAGTGGTTGTGCACCACCTCCGTGCCGCACCCGTCGAGGTGCAGGCCGGGAGCATACGTGCGCTTCCAGCGCTCCACCCAGGAGATGTCGTTGTCGCTCACCACGACGCCGCTCGCGGTCAGCGTCTTCCTGTCGCCGCCCGAGATCCGCAGCGCGCCCAGTCCGAAGCCGCGCAGCACGTTGCCGCTCACGGAAGCGTTGCGGACGTTCTTCAGCACCACGCCCTCGCCGCCGAAGTCGCGCACCACGTTGCCCGTGAAATGGAAGTCTCCGCAGTTTCTGGCCATCACCGCCGCCGAGCGCCCGCGTTCCATCACCAGCCCCGCCACGGCGAAGTGCCGCACGCCGTTGAGCGAGAAGAACGGCTTGTCGAAGAGCGACATCGCGAAGCGGCGCGCATCTTTCGGCGGCCAGAGGTAGAGCTTGCCGTTCGGACGGTCCAGCCACCATTCGCCGGGACGGTCCAGCGCGTGGATGGCGTTGACGATGAACCACGGGCGCTTGGACTGGATCACCATGTTGAAGCGCTTGCCGAGCGTCACGAGCCCCGTGGCGGGATCAAGCTTCTCCGGCGCCTCGGTGAGGTCGGCCCAGTAGTGCCGCCAGAAGCCGGTGAGCATGAGGGAGGGTTCGTCCGCCCAAGGTGTGAGGTCGATGTCCGCCTTGAACACCCGGTTGGTGGAATCGTCGAGGATCTCGCCGATGTGCAACCAACCCTCGTTGGGGAAACGGGCGAGCGCGAGGCGTTCGGCGTCCGCATAGACGTCCGTCATGGGGCGTCCGCCGCCCACTTCGCCGCGATGGAAGCCGAACGCGTGGAGCGGCGACGTATCTGTATAGCCAAGGGCCCGCACGTCGGCGCAGACCACGTGTCCGCGCGCCTCGGGCGGCAGGCGGCGCACGACTTCGGGATCCAGCGGGGCATCGAAACGCGGCACGTCCAGCGCGCCGGTGAGCACCGGCCGTTCGTCCTTCCACGCATGCCACACGATTGGCGTACCCGGCTCGCCGGAATCCTCCGCGCCCAGCTCCAGCGTCTCCGACAGACGGTACACGCCGCCGTGCAGACACACCGCCACGCCGCCGGCCGGGAGCGGTCCCGCCTTCTTCAGCGCGCGCACCGCGTCACGCGCACGGACAAGCGACGCGAACGGCTTCGCCGCACTGCCATCACCGCCATCGTTGCCGTCCGGCGCCACGTGGATCTCGACAGCAGGCCGGCCCGGGAGCGGTTCAACGCAGGTCGACGCGGGCGGGACGCCTTCGCCGGAACACTCCGGCTTGAGGAACGGACGCGCCCGCGCCGCCGCCGCGGCACGCACCTCCGCCGCCTTTGCCTGGTCGCCCTTCCGCGCCAGCACGTTCGCGTACGCCAGCCCCGCGATCGGCGCGTACACCGCCTCGGCGGCACAGGCGTCGTTCCAGAGCGCCTCATACTCCTTCTCGGCCCAGGCGACGTCGTTTTCCCTCAACGCGGCGGATGCGAGGCGCAGACGAAAATCCTGCGCCACCGCCGTACCCAAGTTGGTCACGGAACCCGCGAACGAACGCAGGAGTTCCCGCGACAACTGAAGATCGCGCCCCGAGAAGATTGCGTTGTACACGCGCTGCTTCGCAAGGCCCTCGAACCGCGGATCGACCGTGCCCGCGAGGATCTGCCGCACGCAATCATTGATCGGCTGCCCCACGAACGCGGCCACCTCCGTCTCCGGGACCACTGGCAAGCGCTTCGCGAGTTCGGCCACTTCCGCAGCGGCGAGCGCCGAATCCCACAGATGCACGCCGGAGGTCGCGAACGGGTATCCCCACAGACCGTACGAGGGACCGCCCACGCCCCAGTTGAGTCCGTTCGCGCGCACGAGCGGCTTCTCGTGTCGGTCCTCGGCTACGCATTTCCCGTTCACGTAGATCCGTGCCGTCTGGCCGTCCCACGTCGCCGCCAGGTGCGTTTTCAGACCCGCCGGCATGATCGCGTCGCGCGCCTCAAGTACGTAAGAGCCGTTCCGCTTGCCCTTGCTGATTTCCAGGGACGGCATAAATCCGTAGTCCTTCGGCGACATCCTCAGACGGAACCCGTAGTCCCACCCGTTCCCGAACCAGGCCACCATGCCGGGGATGCCGCCGTTGCGGACAGCCTCCGGCTGAACGTCAATAGCCACGGTGAAGGCGTCCGCGGGCAGCACGGCGTGTTTGCCGCGCTTCAACTCCACTTCGCCGCCGAAGAGCGCGCACGCCGCAAAGGCCGCGCAGGTAAAGATTTTCATTCTCATATTCATTCACTCCATTTTCAAGCTATCAGTTTTGCAAGTCCTTGGCGGTCGCATCCGCAATCGCCTGAAGCGTATCCGCAAACTCCACGATGTCTTCGGACTGCCAGCCCAGCTGCCGTCCGAGATTCTCCGCCACGATGCCGAGAAGCGTGCCTCGTTCAAGCGCCATCAGCTTTCGGCCCTCGATGTCGAGACGCCAGATCTCGTTCAGGTTGTCCTTTTCCCGCTTGAGGGTCATCTCGTCGTCGTCTCTCATGTTCTCCCGAAGGAGTTCATGCAATTTGGCGTATGTTTCCAACAATTTCCGGTGAACGGCCCGCTCCTCCTCCGTCATCCCCGACGTATCCAATGCCGAAAGGGCCTGTTGCCATTTCGCATATTTCTGAAGCTCGCGCGTCGCCTTCTTGACGAACTCGCCATGATCCTTTTCCCAATGTTTCGGATACTGACGCTTCCAGTCCCCGTACGTCTTGCATTTCGCACGTACCTCGGCAGAGGTGACGACATCCTCGCTCTTTCCGCCCGCGCCAGCGTCCTTGCCGGGCAGATTTTCCTTTCGTCCTTCGTCAGCAGCGCCTGTCACTTCGTCAAATTCGGCTTCAAGCGACATCACTCTCTCCCGCAGCTCTTTCAGTTCTGCGGATTCAGCCACCGGTCTTCTCGCCGTGCGCCGTGCGGGTACAGGGTGCACCTCGCGTACCCGTTGCGTGGGTTCACGCACTTCTGCAGGCCCGGAACGAAACGCAACGTGAGCGAAATATCCCCCTGCGCCACCAACGACCAAGGCCAGAATCAAAACCACAACGCGATTTCTGCCGCACAATGACATGGCTACTCTTCCTTTGAACCATGGTATGCCTGTCCCCACGCATAGTCTGTCATTTTGGACACTTCGTCCAACGCCAACATCAAGCCGGCCGCAGACTCGTCCGGAACCTTGAAACTCTTCGCCGCCTGCGAAAGAAGCATCTGCCGCTCCCGGGGCAAAAGCTCATCCCGTCGTTTGGATGCCGCTATGAGCCGTTGAATGTCCTCGAGTTGTTCCCCCCAGGTAACTCGATCATACGCATCAAGATTCAGCATCTTGACAAAGAGACCCGGCATGCTGGCGTAATTGTCAACGAACGCGGCATGGTGATTTCTTTCCTCTTCGGACATTCCGGACGGATCCACTGAATCGAGAATGCCGAGCCGGAAACCTGTCTTCTCGACAGTTCGCTTGCACCCCGCCACCGCTTCATCCGGCACCTCAAACGCCTTGGGGAGTATCCTGCTCAACTCGGCAAGGGTCAATGATTTCATCCGTTCTTCGCCAAGTTGCTCAAGCGCCTTTTCGCGTTCCCATTCCGTGGGAAGCTTCAACAACCGCTCAACCAGTTCAGCGTTGGAGGCGGACTTGACGCGATCGACCGTGCGCGTACGTTTCTCCTTTGCGAGACGAATGCCTTGCTCCAGATAGTGGATACGCTTCTCAAGGATCCGCTTTTGCACCCCGGCGTCATTGGCCGAGCGTATCGGCGCCTTGCGCATCGTCCTCGGCGCAGATTTCGCGTTCTGATCCGGACGCGCAGGAGCGCGTCCCTCCCGCGCCTGTTGCGTAGCGACGGCGCCCTCGCCGTCGCGAACGGGCGAGACGCCCGTTGTCCCAGTAAGGCCCGCGGCAAACCACCCCGCCGCCGCGCCGATACCCAGCGCGGCGATTACGAACATAATGTTTTTCATTTTCAATCCGTCCACATCTTATCTTTAATTTTACCGAGATAATAGTCGCGTTTTATCATTGAGTTTCTCTTTTCTTGGTTTCCCAATGTTTATGAAACGCCGGTAGAATACCACGACCTCGCCTGTCCGTCAATCCCTCGTTCGGTGAATTGACGCGTTTTTGTTCGGTGAATTGGCATCCTAAAGCTAATTTTGCGAATTGACTGTGTTTCCATCCACGGTCAGGCCCGGCACGTTGCCCTTCACGAACGGCTCGAATGCGCCGAGCGCGGGCGCCACGACGTAGCGGTTGCCCGTGATGAAGACGTCCCGCGCCGCGCCGAAGGCGAACGACCCCGTCGTCTTGGCGACGCGCCGCTTGCCCGTGAGGACGATTTCGTTGTCCCGGAAAATCAGGTTGCACACCGGATCGCCGACGAAGAGCGGTCCCGACGGATCGGTGATCCGGCACTTCTCGACGAGGATGTCGCCGTGGAACGCGATGTCGAAGCCCGCGGGCGGTTCCCTGGTGAACACGTTGTTGCCGGGCGGGTAGGGTTTGGGACGCGGGAACTTGACGTAGGTCTCGAAGACCGGCTGCACGCCGCGCGACCAGTCCGCAAGCGTGCAGTCGTGCTCGAACGTGCACCGGCGGATCACGACGTCGCGCGACCCGCGCCCCTCGCACCAGAATTCCCGCGAGTGCGCGGACCCCATCTTGAATCCGGACCCCGTGCGGATGAATCGGCAATCCTCCACCGTGACGTGTTTCGGCTGGACGATCTCGCGGAAGTGCGTGTCGTGGAAGGTGCATCCGCGCAGGACGATATGGTCGCTCTGAAACGTGCTGTCAAACACGAGGAAATGCTCGCCCGCGAGCGGCGGCAGGTCGCGGTCCACCACGAGGCAGTCGCCCTCCGTGGCGAGAAGGCGCCCCTTCCAGCCGAGCGGCTGGAAGTTCGGCGCGAGCAGCTCCAGTTCGTTGCCCGGTTGCGCGCCGAGGTATTCGGGCCCCCGTACGTTCGTCACCCGGATGCGCCGCGGGCCGGCGGGGACGCCGAGCGTGAAGCAGTCGTGGATGTTCAGCCCGTCGTCGTTCTGGAACGAGATCACGCAGTCGATGAACTTGATGTGGCCCTTCGAGCGCGCGACGTGGCAGCCGTCTGACGTGCCCGTGCAGGGGCGCCCCGGGACCGGTTCCACCACGACCTTGCGGAACTCCCCGTACTCCTGCGCGCCGTCCACCACGATCGGCATCCCGAAGCAACCGAGGACTTTCACGTTCTCCACCGTCACGTGCCGGCCGGAGTGCATCGTGATGCCGTTCTTGCCGTAGTAGTAGTGGAAGACCCGGTAGATGACGCCCTTACGCATCTGAACGACCGTCTGCCGGTTGATGGCAGCGCCGTAGTAGTGGTCGTTCACCGGTGCGGCGTACTGGCCAGGCTCGCGCACGCCCGGCCACACGCGCACCGCATGCGGCGAGAGCCACGCCATCTTCGTGCCGAAGTGTCCCTCGGTGAGCCCGAACAGCAGCCGGCTCGGGGCCTCGGCCGTGAGACGCGTCCGCTCCGCGTTGATCGGCGTCATCGTCTGGATCGGCATGGGGCGTCCGTACCACGGATGCCCCTGCGGCCAGTCGGGAAGCTCGAGGTCGAAGTAGGATCCGTTCTCCGCCTCGTCCACGTGCGTCGCCGCGACCACGCCCACGTCGCAGAGCGGGTCGTTCTTCCAGTCCCAGTCGATCGAGAAGTTGCCGACCACGCACCGCTGGCAGTTCGTCACGAGCACGCTCGAGTCGTGCGGCACGCGCACCGAATTCGCCGCCAGCCGCCGCGTCGGACGGCGGAACACGAGCGTCGCGCCGGCGCCGTCGAGCGTGAAGTCCTCCATGTCCGCCACGACGAGGCCGTGGTCCGGATCGAAGCAGTTGTAGGTTCCCGGCGCCAGCACGAGACGGGACGCCTTCGTCCGGCGGCAGTAATCCAGCGCGCGCATCACCGCCGCGGCGTTGAGGTCGTTGGTGGCGGAGAACCCGAAATCCGCGGCGTTGACAACCGCGCCGCCATGCGCGCGCGGACGCTCCACCTCAAACGCCTCCGCGCCTTGCGGAATGCGCGCCGGACGGGCGCCGGCGTTCACCGAATCCGTCACGCGCACGTTCCCCGCAATCGCCTTGAGCAACATGCGCGTGCCAAAGGCGTCGAGGCGTTGCGCCGCCCAGTCCGCCGTCGTCTCGTCCGTATAGAGAAACGGCATCAGCAGGTACTGCGGAACCCACGCGACGTTCCCCTTCCGCGCCGCCACGGCGAACCGCGCGCCGCCCGCGCTGAACTCCGCGAACGGCTCCACGCCCGGGGTTTTTGCGTTGATCGACAGGAGACACCTGGGCTTGCAGGAGCCGTCAACGTTCGCATCCTGCCTCTGGGGATAGGCCTTGCCGTCGAAGAAGACGGACATCTTCCGCCAGTCGCCGGCGTTCGCCCCGGCCCACCCGCCAGAAGCGGGAACCTCCGTATCCCCCCGCTTGACGAACGCGTTGGAAAATCCCGTCAGGTTTTCCGGATCGCTGCCGCCCACGAGAACAAGACTTCCGCCGGATGCCAAATAGGCGCGTACCGCCTTCACAAGACCGGCCGGCAAGGGCCTTGAACCCCGCGCGAGAAGGAGAATCGGCATCGCGTCGGGCGACGGCAACTTCTCCTTGTCGACCTGCCAAAACGACAGCGCCTTGATCGCGTATCCGTTGTCGCGCAACGTGCGCGCCGCCGCCGCCGCGATGATCTTCCCCGCGTATGTCATGTAACTGTCGCCACGCACGCCGTACGGTTCGCACACCACGCCGACCACGCCCTTCGGCGCGGAGGGATCGAGCCGGGCGTCCGCCAGCCCCGCCCACACCGACTCCCTGAACGGGTCAAGCGTGCGGGCGAACTGCTGCGCCGCCTTCGTGCTGCGCTGCTTGAAGTCGGGCGCCGGCAACGGCTGGTCCGCGCGGCGGAACCGCCACGCGGTCTCCGCCATGTCGATGATGGCGTCCACCTGCATGGCCACGAGATCGGCCAGCGCCTCCGTCGCCTCCGGGAGGGGCGCGAAGAAGACGGCACCTTCCTTTTCCGCCGAGTACGCGCCCTGCCGGACGGCCTCCACAGCAAAGCGCAGAAGCGCGTCGTCGAAGGACGCGTCCGTTCCGCGGAACGGACGGCGCTTCGCAAGGCGTTCGCGCGCCTTCTCCGCCACGGGACCGTCCGACCGGAACCCGAACACGTTCTTCGCCCCCGGCTCGATCTTGCGCGACGGATACTGGACGCCCGTGAACTTCGTATAACGATGGTAGTTCCCGAGCGTTGGATGGTTCAACGCGCTTTCGTCCGAAACGGAATGCGTCAGCAAGGAAAGGTAGAACGCGGCCTTCGTGTGCGCGCCCGTCGCGAACGCGCGCGAAAGAAGGGTCAGCACGACGGCCTTTCCCTCCTCGGTGTGCAGCCAATAGCCGCGGCAGCCTGCCTTCGCGAGAATCTCCCTGTCTTCCGCGTCGACCCACTGCGCCATGTCGTCGACCGTGCGCCATCGCCGGGGTTCGCTCTCCGTCATGTCCGGGAAATGGCAGTTCCCCGCCAACACGCCGAAGTCCTCAAACGAAAAGAACGCGCGGATTTCCGCCGGAAGCGCTTCGCCTGTCAGGCGCGCGATCTCGTCGTGCTCGACGTCCCACGCAAAAACCGCCGTCACGGCGCAGGCCATCGCCGCACACACAGCGATCTTGAATCCTGCATACGACCTTCCATGAAGAACTGAATTCATCATGTCCTCACTCAACCTTTTCATTTTACTTTTCAGCGGATGGTGTTTTCACCGGCGTGCAGGGGACGCGACGCGCCCTTCCACTCGAACGCGCCGGGGAGACCTTCCGGCAACGTCACCGTGCCGATCGGGGCGTCGCCCTCGAAGCGCAGGGCGACCGAGACCATCCCCTTGGGCGTGGGCATGCGCGCGGAAATGCGCTTCAACCCGCCCGGCTGCGGCGCGATGCGTACGGACGCAAACCCGTTCGACGCGGGCTTGATACCGGCCACGCCCGTCAGCAGATGGTAGATCGGATGCGAGCCCCACGCATGGCAGTCGCTGCGCGCGCGCACGCCCGGCGCCTCGAGCGGCGTACGGAGACCGGTCCGCACGTAATCGCGCCACAGATCAAGCCGTTTGAGGAAACGGTCGGTGTGGCCGTATTTCACGTACACGTCAAAGAGGTAGTGCGAAAAGTAGACGGTCGTGCGGGCGAGGTCCGAGCTCGTCAGCAATCCGTCCAGCGCGCGCGCCGCGCGGTCGGGCGGCAGGACGTCCGACAGCAACGCCAGGCACTGCGCGTGTTCGCTGAACCGGTCGTGGGCCGCGGTGTCGGCGACCATCCCGCGCCGGTCGTCCCAGAACCTCGCGAGGACGGCGTCCGCCAGCGCCTTCTTGCGTGCGCGCCAGTAGTCGGCCATCATCTTGTCGCCCGCCAGCTCCTCCACGCGGATCGCGCTGTCCAGCGCGTACACGCACAGCAGGTTGTTCACCGCGCTCAGGCCGAGCCGTCCGTCCGGCGCGTTCCCGTAGAAATCCCAGCCTTCCACCCAGTCCTGGAAGCTCCAGCCCGGCAGGTTCTCCAGCAGGCCCTCTTCGTTGGTGTAGTTCAAGAGCAGGTGGAGCGTATGGCGCATGCCGGGCAGACGCGCCTTCAGGAAGTCCTTCCCGCCGTTCCAGAGCGCGTAGTCGCCCAGCATCGCCACCCAGCACATCGAATACGTCGAGGAATCCTGCACGAGGTAGCACGGACTGTTCATCGGCACCAGGCCGTTGTCGCGGCGCGCGTAGTCGAAGTGGCCGATGCCGAACCGCGTGAGGCGCGCGTCGCCGCTCAGCGCATCCGCGATCAGCATCACGACGCGCGTGTCGCCGGGATACATCTGCTGCTCGAAGTACGGACAGTCCATGTACGTCTCGTGCATGCAGTGCTCCAACCCGCGCCGGCAGAGCCGCCACACGTCCGCGAGCGAGGCGTCGTCGCAGGCGAACGACGCCCGCGCGGCGAGCGGATAGCGCACTTCGTCGCAGGCGAGCTTCGTAAGCGTGAGCGGCGCGTCCGCCGTCTTCACCTCGAACTCGCACCAGCGTCCGCACCGCCACCAGGGCGACGTGAACGTCGCCCGCGCGCGGCCATCCGGACGGAACGTGTCGCGCATCGCGTGCGCGCACCGCTTCCCGTCGAAGGCGCCGCGGTCGGCGCGGTCATGCGCACGGTCGTAGAGCGCCTCCGCCCAGCCCCAGCGGATTTCCGCTCCCGCGCCGCCCGAGGTTTCGAGGATCGGATAGGCGCAGTAGTAGTCTCCCATGTCCCAGACGAGTCGCGCGGTCGTGCCGGCGGGTATCGTGACGGGCTTTCCCTCGCGCAGCAGGGCGTTCATCTTCGCAACGAGCGGAAACCCAGCGTCGGCGGCCTGATAGTAGACGTTGGTGCCTGCCCGATAAAGCGGCTGTCCCGCCTTGAAACTTCCCGGCTGCCGCCGTGCGGACATCTGGTCGGGACGTTCCGTAGGGAAGAGCGCCCAGCCTTCGCGCGGCACGCCGTACTCGCTATCCACAACGCGGTGGCGCACGACCTTTACGTCGCACGGTGCGCCCGTCGCGGCCGCCGGATCGAGGAATCCGGTTCCTGCCGAGACTGACTGGCCCGAGCCTCCGAACCCCTGGCTGTCGCCGAAGCCTTCCATCCGTGTGCCCGTGATGCGCCGCGCCCGCCACTTGCCCTTGCCGGTCGTGAGCGCCGCTTCGTATGCGCCGTTCGCCTTCAGGAGGAAACCGCCCTTGCCGGCGGTCAACACCGCGCGCGGACGTACCGTCTCCATGCGGTAGACGACCGCCTCCAGACGATGCGTGCCAGGTTCGAGCCCAGTGATCGCGTACGACTGGTAGTACCAGTGGTTCACAAGCCCCTTGTGCGGACCACGCGCGATCTCGCGTCCGTCAAGGAACAGCACAAACCGCTCATCGGCGGACACGTCAATCTCAAGCGGTTGCGCGCCGCACACGAAATCCTTGCTAAAGCGCACGGCATCCATCTCGCCCTTCGCCGGCCCGCCGTCCGCGATCCAGATCCAATCGGCCGCGTCCGCCGCCTGAATCATGCGAAGATTCACGTTCCCGCGCGTGAACCGCTCTTCGCGGAACACCTGCCGCACCTCAAGCGCCTGCACGGCCGCCGCCGCGCACAACGCCACCGCCACAACATTGATTGTCTTCATTGCCTTTGGCCTTTCTTTTAACGGCACGGGAAGTCATTTCCCGCAGATTTCCTGAAAGAGCGGCGTGACTTCTTTCGCCCAGATGTCGTAGCCGGGTGCAAGCGGATGGAGGTTGTCGTCCATCATCATGCCCTTTGGGAACGTGCCATCCGGATTGAGGAACCGAACGTTGAAATCGTGCCAGATGACCCTCTCGCCGTCGGCGAGATCCTTGAGAAGGGCGTTGATCCGGTTTTTCGCAACCCGCCACGGGTGGTCGGCCGTGGCGCCGCTGGGAAAGATCGGCAGCAGGATCGTCTTCGCCTGCGGTTGCTTGCGGGCGATGAGGTCGAGGATGGCCTTGACTCCCGCTGCCGTGTCCTCGGGACGCCTGTCGCCGTTGTTCGTGCCGATCATGAGCATGAAGCACTTCGCGCGGTAGCCGTCCAGCTCTCCGTTCTCCAGGCGCCACAGGACGTTTTGCGTGCGGTCGCCGCCGAATCCGAGGTTCAGCACGGAATACTTC
>JAEEGK010025058.1_pt1 | contig 12293 bp, 15 predicted proteins | sample 8958771 | NCBI WGS metagenome assembly JAEEGK01 (sample SAMN16246547, study PRJNA631951) | gut metagenome | biome: gut microbiome; feature: rumen; material: SC-attached | host: Bos | place: Iran: Karaj | collected 2018-10 | reverse complement strand
CCCGAAGGTCCATTTTAAACTAGGCCTAGTGGCTCAGTTGGTTAGAGCGCCGCCCTGTCACGGCGGAGGTCGTCGGTTCGAGTCCGATCTGGGTCGTTAGATATTTTGTTAATATCGAATATGGGGTCTTAGCTCAGCTGGGAGAGCATCTGCCTTACAAGCAGAGGGTCACAGGTTCGAGCCCTGTAGGCCCCATTTTTTTAAAAATAATTTGCCGGCGTGGCGGAACTGGCAGACGCACAGGACTTAAAATCCTGCGGGACTAATCTCCCGTACCGGTTCGATTCCGGTCGCCGGCAGGAAGAACTGTAGATCTTAATTGATTTACAGTTCTTTTTTATTTCTTTGGGTTCATTTCTTTCCTTTTTCTCTTATTTGATTACTTTAGAGTGAGTGTATTATTACATGGAAATTATGAGAAACAGATGATAAAATTAGAGATGGATGTGTTTAAAAAGAAGAAAATTCAGTTTGTTCAACTGATATAAGGAAACAGTATGACTATTTTTGATGAAGTTGATTCCTGGGAGAAGTCCGAAGGAAAGAGTATATTTGAAAATATAACAGATGTGAAAAATCCGTTTATTCTGGATTACGGATGCGGCATGGGAAATTATTCTTTCGCAGCGGCATACGCTTTTGATCCGAATTGTACTGTATATGCAGTTGATATCAATGAACAGGCTTTGGATTATATTTCAGATAAAGCACGGAATGGAAAACTTAAATCAATCATAACAGTTAAAGGCCGGGAAGATTATAAGCACGATTTTAAGGATGATACTTTTGATCTTGTTTTTTATTCGGATATATTTCACGGCGAAGAGAAGCAATACGGAGGACTTCATCGTTTTGTTATGCTCGAGGAGGCAAAACGTACATTAAAGAAAAACGGAATACTGGCAGTTCTTCCTTTTCATCTGTCTAACTTCAGAGATAAAGAGAAGAAAAAATGTAAGTACACTTATAAAAAGCTTGTTGCCGAAATCTGCGATTACGGATTCGAATATGCAGAAAACGATCTTCAGGGAATACATTTTGAAAAAGTTTACAGTCCTTACTATCAGCAGAAGGGCGGAGTAAACTTTGATGAACTTGAACGAGGAAAGATTCTTGTATTTATCAATAAAGGTTAAAAGATAAAGATATTTTTAAGGGGAGAGTAAATGGATACCAGAGAATATCTGAATATACTGCATACAGCCGAAAGACTGAAAGATACTCCGCGTCATTGCACTACTTCAAACGGCAGAATTGAAAGTGTTGCGGAACACAGCTGGAGAATATCTCTCATGGCTTTTCTTTTAAGACATGAATTTACTGACGTGAATATCGATAAAGTTGTGGACATGTGTCTTATTCACGATCTTGGCGAGTGTTTTACGGGCGATATACCGACATTTGTTAAAACGGATTCAGACCGTCAAACGGAAGATGATCTTTTAAATCAATGGGTGGAAAAACTGCCGGCGGAGATCTCAAAAGATTTTAAAGATCTTTATAAAGAGATGGAAGCACAGGAAACTAAAGAATCAAAGATTTACAAAGCGTTAGATAAACTTGAAGCACTTATACAGCATAATGAATCGCCGATAAATACATGGTCCGAGAATGAATATGAACTGAATAAAACATATGCATTTAACACTGTGGAGTTTTCAGAGTGGCTTACAGAACTGCGTAAAGAAATACTTAAGGATACGCTTGAAAAGATAGAGACTGAAAAAGAAGGATAAATATGGAACATAAAGGTACGGTAAAACTTGAGACTGAAAGACTTATATTAAGAAGACATGAAATAACGGATGCAGAGATCATGTTTAAAAACTGGGTTACTGAAGAAAAGGTAACAAAGTTTCTGACATGGCAGCCGCATAAAAATGCAGATGAAACGCGGCAGTTACTTAATGAATGGATAAAATCATACGAAAAAGCAGATTATTATTTTTGGACTATCGAATTAAAGAGTACCCATGAACTTGTCGGAGATATATCAGCGGTAAATGTTGATGAAGCAACAGAAAGCATAGAACTCGGATACGGAATCGGAAGCAGGTGGTGGGGAAAAGGAATAACCGCTGAAGCAGGCAGAGCATTGGTTAAATTCTTCTTTGAAGAAGTAAAAGCAAAGCGAGTATATGCCAAACATGCTTCAAAAAATCCCAATTCCGGAAAAGTCATGCAGAAAATCGGAATGAAGAAAGACGGAGTGATCCGACAGTCCTGGAAATGCAATCAGGGTATTGTGGATGCAGTCTATTATTCTATTCTAAAGGATGAATATGAGGGGGATTAAAAATGTTATTTCAGAAAAAGAAACCTAATGATGTACTTCCTGTAACAATTGATCTAAATGAGGATCATTTTGTTTTAAACGGGAAGCAGTTTAAACTTCCTGTAAGGATAAGCGAACTGACAGAAATTCTGGGTGAACCGCGAATTGTTTCCGACAGGAATAAAGATGTAAAAGCATATAAAGAGCGCATATGTGAAAAATATGATCTTTCGCCTGAAAAGTATGCATTAACCGATTATTACTGGGATGACCTGGGACTTTTGGCATCGACATTCGAAAAAAAGACGGTTCACAGTTTAATTGTTAAATTGGGTGATTCGAAGAAATATCCGATGGATATGCCCAAATATGATTTTTCGGGAACTTTAACGGTAAGAGGAAAAAACTGGCAGGATATTGTTGAAGAAAGTGCCGTAACATCAGGTACATTTAAATTAAAACTGGGAACATTACATGCCTATGTGGTTCGTTATGGCAAAAAGGTTAAAGATACCAAGCAGTTTCAGTTATCGCTTAATGACGATCAGAAACTGGAGTTTTTTGATGCATCTGAATAATATGCCTTAAGTTGTGACACGATCTGAAAGGAAGAAAAAATGTTTGAAGAGTTTATAAATCCCGAATTCAGAAGGCATTTAATATTCTCTAAATGACAAATTAGACCATACGTTTTCGATTTTTATTTTATATATAAGTCTCAAAAGAGATGATAGGATGATATTAAGGTAAATGTTAAATCGGAATAGTTTGTTTTTTATTCCGAGGGGACGTACATATTTTTCGTATGTTTTTGGGGAAGGAAAAAAATGAAAAAATACGGATTATTAGCAGGAATAACACTTATGGCTTTTATGACGGCATGTGGTAAAGCGAGTGCAGATCCTGGTGATGTAACTAAAGATGCTTCGGCCGAAACCGGTATTGTTGAAACTGACGAAAAAGAAAATGATACTACCGCAGTTAAAAGTGGCGGAGCCGATTACGAATCACAGCTTGATCTGTTTACAGCGGAATACTCTAACTGGAAAATACTTTATGAAGATTGGGCAAGCAGTCCTGATGAAGATGTAAAAGTTGTAGGAGAGTATAAGGTAGCAGTTGCCGATCTTAATCGAAACGGCCGTCTGGAATTTATCTGTTCCAGTCTGCAGGGAACAGGATTGTTTGGAGTTACTGTTGTATACGAAGTTAATGAGTCTTACGACGGTGTTATAAGATTAGATTCGGTGGATGATAAAGACGGCGAAGATGTTGGTGGAGACTTTATATCACATCCTGTTTTGAACTGTTATGAAAAGGACGGAATATATTACTATGCAGTTGAAGATTACACGCCAACCGGAGCATCCCTGATCGAAGAGTGTCTTTATGCATACTCATTTGAAGACTGCATAGACCATGAAAAGATCGGAGGATACACCCTAAAGGTCGATGAATATGATTATGATGCATGGTGTGCCAAATCCGTACTTGTTAAGTTTTGCGATGCAAACAGGGATTATCTCGATGACGATAAAGCTTTGGATAAACTGATCAAAGATTACTGGAAAGATTACAAAGAGCAGCCTTGCGTGGAAATAAAATGGGTGGACGTTCCCGAAGAATCAGATTGCCTTGCAAGCCTTAAAGAATCGCTTGAAGGATATAATGAAGATTCAGCCTTAACCTGCGAACTGCTTCCCGACTATCGTACACATCATGGAGATACACCTGAATACACGATAAGACATCCTGAATGATTTTAAAATAAAGGACTAATGGAATCATAAAAAATGAAAAAGAGTGAATGGCGCAATCCCGGTGAGGATGAAAAAAACATATATTATATTGGATCAAAAGAGAACGGATCAACAATATTATTGTTTCACTCTGCTTGTTTCTGGTTCCGTTTCTGGGGTTTGCGGCATATGATGCCGGGGCGTATCTTTTTAAACCTGAGTACTTCGGTTTTGGAATAAAATTTACTTTGATCTTTTCGCCGCTTTTGATCTTTTTGTGCTGCTTCTGTTTATATATCATCATATGTGAAAATGAGAAAGTCCGAATAGCATCGAAGGGCGAATGCCTTATCATTGAAGCGATTGCTCAGTATGCGGGAAAGAAAAGAATGGGAAGATATGCATATATGAATGTTGTCAGTGCTTTGTTTCATGATGATTTCAAGCCTGAAACAAAAGATTTTCCGGTTTCACAGTCGATCTTAAAGAAAACACATAAAGGGGACAGCGGCTGGCTTATTAAATTCCCGCAGGGTAAAGGGCTTAACAAAAAGAAAATCATTTTTGTTCCGAACAATAAGTAATGCCGTAATAACTATGATATTTACATTATTTTTTACATTTATAAAAATCGGGCTGTTCACTTTTGGCGGCGGATATGCAATGATTCCGATCATAGAAAACATATGTGTTGAAAAGAAAAAATGGATCACACATGACGAAATGATGGATGTTACCGTGATCGCAGAATCCACGCCCGGTCCGATAGCGATCAACTGTGCAACGTATGTGGGATATAAGCAGAAAGGCATATGGGGAGCAATAGCTGCTACACTCGGAGTAGTGCTGCCGTCTTTCATAATCATCTATCTGATCTCTGTTTTTCTGAATGATCTTCTGGAAATATCCTGGATCGCAAATGCGTTTAAAGGAATCAGAATAGCGGTCGGAATACTGATTCTGAATGCGGGTATAAATATGTTCTTAAAAATGAAAAAGAGAACAATCCCCTGCATCATCTTAATCTGTTCTTTTATCGCAATGATGTTAATAAATATTTTTGCCTGGAACTTCTCATCCATATTTCTTCTTCTGATCGCAGCGGTAATAAGCCTTGTTATCTTTTTGGTTCAGGGTGCACCATCCGGGAAAGGTGGTGAAAAATGATCTATCTTGAACTGTTTATCGGATTTTTGATCGTTGGCTTATTATCATTTGGAGGGGCATACGGAGCAATTCCTCTTATAAGGGATGTAGTTCTTATGTTCGGGTGGCTGGATGAAGAAGTTCTTACAAATATGATCGCAGTAAGCGAGAGTACACCGGGTCCGATAATGGTTAATCTTGCGACATATGTAGGCAGCAGTCAGGCAGGGATTCCCGGAGGGATAATTGCAACATTTGCGGTTGTACTGCCGGCATTTATGATCATTCTGCTGATAATGGTTGTTTTAAAGAAGATGCTTGAAAACAAGTATGTTAAGGCAGTTCTTGGGGGACTTAAGCCATGTATCATCGGTATTATCATATCAACAGGCTGCTATATGATCCTTAAGAACAGCATTTTACCGATATTCCGTCCTTCTTACGATTTATGGGCACCTGTTATAACGATAATCCTTGCAGTATTGTTTTTTGGTTCAAAAGCAGTAATAAAAAAGAAAATGTCGCCAATAGTTCTGATAGCCGTTTCGGCTGTTTTGGGCATAATCGTGTATGGGGTATAAAAGATATGAAAAGGAAAAAATTCGGTTTAGCCTTAATCGTTCTTTTTACAATTTTGTCTTTATCGGGCTGCTCGTATTTTGATGCAAAAAAAGAGGCGAAAGCAAACAGGAATGATCACGAAGAAGAATTTATCCAAATAGTAGAGACTGAATTGGGACCTGATTATGCATTGTCAAATGTACAGGGATATGTCGACAGAAGTATTTCGGATTATGAGTTTTTCCCAACTTATTCTGCGCCATCGAAACTCACCGGAGAGATAGAGCATGACGGTAAAAAGTACAATGCAATGTATGATTATGATAAAGGGATTCTGTACAGCGATGTGTTTACCGAAGATATCATAGATTCGCTTGCTCAAATTCTGGGAATGGACAAATCTCAGATAACATATGGCTGTATCATAAATCATAACGATCGGTATTTCCCTTTGCAGTTTCCCACCGGCAACCGTACTTTTGAGGATATGCAGGTGTCGTATAAAGGAGGATATGTTGAGTTTTATATAGTCACATCGGAAAATGTTTACGGTTTTGATTTCGAGGAATACAGGAAACTGTGTGAGCTTAAGCAGAGTGAATTTAACGTATATATCCTGATCTCTGATGATTTTCAGAATCCTGAACATTTTAAAAAGAATTTCTACGCAATAAGAGATATCGGGGAACAGCATCCGGTGGTTGATTATGAATACGAAACAAAGGATGTTTATGACGTGTACAATCTTCAGGGTTTTGTGCATATAAATGATGGCTTTAATGATAAATTCGGAGATGTTGAAGTTGAAAGATATTAGAATAAAAGATTAAAGGAGGCATTATGGACAATTCGGCGATTATTAAAACGAAAAGTGAAAAACCTCAGGCATGGAGAATAGGTCTGGTGATCGTTACAGGCTTTCTTTCGACAATGTTTGCTCAGACTATATGCCCGGTGTTTATTTATATTGCGTTGTTTCCGCATATGTTTGAGCATATGGACAGTCTGGCAGCATCAAACAGTGTAATGTCAATAATTTTGTTCGGAATAAAATGGCTGGCAAACGGTGTAGTCACGATGCCGTGTTATGCGCTCGGACAGATATGTTCGATAGCCTGTCTTTTGGAGATAATATTTATTATCGTGGGCGTGGCAAGCAAAAAACTGGAAAACAAATGCAAAATGACACAATCCGTAATGGTTGTGATGTCTGTTAAGGTAATAATGGCTTATGTATGCGTATTAGGCGAATTCTTAATGGGAATGTTATTCCTCATTTTTCCGGATTTGAATAATATGGTTTCTTATCAGCATTGGCCCATGGTTTGTACGATAACTTCTCTGGTAATGCTCTTTGGTGCGTTTATAATGACGGGAATACATCTTTTATTGAAGTTTTCGAAAAAATAAGATACCGTTTGATGAGTTTAGGGAGGAAAAAATATGTCTGATGGGTATTGGCGGCTTTCGACTAAGGAAGAAAAGGAACTGGTATCATATTGGGTAAAAAGGGTTCGTAATAAGGACGGTCTGTTTCTGTTGTGCTGGTTTTGGGTTATGCTGATAGTGGGGATTGTCCTTGCGATCATACTTAAATCTGAACGTTTTGCCATAATAATTGGATTTTCGGTCGTCGTTGTCCCCGCGGTTATCGTTTTTACTATTATTTTTCTGGTTTTTCAGGAAAACTATAAGATGGCATTAAAGGGTGATTTCAGGATTGTTGATGTCAAGGTAGTAGATCTCAAGGCAGTAAATTTCTGGAATAGTAATCGGCTTATTGAAGTATCATATATTTACGATACGGAAATAAAAATAAAAACCCTTATGCGTTTTAGCGCGATTTTATTATATACCGATGTCGGAGACAGCGGATATGCAATTCTTTTTCAGGGAGAAAAGTTTCCGTGGTCGCGGGAAATGTATATTCCCAAGAAAAAACCTTATGAAAAAAAGAAGAAAAGAATGGATGATCCGGATAAATAAATGATGATCCAATGATTCTGTTTAAAAAGCGGTTATATTTAACCGCTTTTTTACGTAAAAAATATATTAACCACACACAAACAATACATCTTTGAATTATAATCAGTATAACAGATCTGTAAGGAGAACATTTTTAATGAGCGAAAAAATACTGTTGGTGGAAGATGACGATAAGATCCGCAATATAGTATGCGAATACTTTCAGGCAAAGTCTGACGGACAATTGGAAGTGATCGGTGCGGCAACCGGAGAAGAAGGAATAGAGTATATTCAAAACGGAAGTTTTGACATAGTTCTTCTGGATGTGATGCTTCCGGGGATCGACGGATTTACGATGTGCAGACGGATTCGCAAAACTGTTGACGTTCCTATCGTATTCCTGACAGCAAAGATCAGAGAAGAAGATCGTCTCTACGGATATGAAATAGGGTGTGACGATTACATATGCAAACCTTTTTCTTTTGCCGAACTGTATGCCAAAGTAAATGTTCTTTTAAAACGCGCTAATAAAACTAACGATGATAAAACAATAAAATGCGGAAGCATCTCTTTAAACACGGTTTCTCTTATACTTACTGTGGATGGCTTGGAAATTGAGTTACCTCCCAAAGAATTTGAAATACTCTATTATCTTATGCAACATAAAGGCTGGGTGGTAAGCAGAGAAACACTTTTAAACAGAATATGGGGTGATGAAGCATATGTTGAAACGAGGGTTGTCGACAACCATGTAAAGAATTTAAGAAAAGCTCTGGGAAGTGCGGGAGCACAAATAAAGACCATAGTTTCTAAGGGATATAAACTGGTTGAATAGATTCGTTTTTAAATGCGAGATAAGGAGACATGATGAGAAACAATAAACATATAAACAAAACAGGTATAATTTTTAAAAGACTGGTTATACAGACAGTAATAGTTTCATTATTATTCTGTATGATTTCAGTGATTTATATCAAATGGGATTACAAAAACTGGGCTTACTCGAATATTGATGAACAGGAAAGAATCAACAAGAATATGATTGAGTCTGTTGAGAGTATCGGATATGACAGAAAAATAGTTCATAATGTTTTGAATTCGGACAGATTGATATTGAGTTCAAATGCGGATTGCTATGGAAAAGACCAAATGTATGCGAGAATTATCAATCCTGCAGGATTTACCATTGCTGATTCCAAAGAAAGGTGCTTTCTGAATTTACCTTTGGAAGTTGTCGATTTCGAAGACGCAAGTTATACATATGCTGCAAGTCCGCGCTTTTACATTAACGAAGATGAGAATCTGATTTCATGGATGGAAGCTGTTCAGGATGAGTATAATCAGAAAACCGGTGAAACAGACAACCGCGACCTGTTTTTCGGCGTAAACGCATATGCAACAGACGGTGATTATTTTTATCCGACCAATATGATGGTTTACAGTGACACATCACAGGACTCAAATGAAATGTTTGCGATAGATAAAGACAATTACGAGAGCGCAAAATTTGAGCTTGATATTAATGAGTATGTAAACAATGTGGATTTCGGTGATCTGGAAATAGTTGAAAATGAAGATCTCAGAGTTATGGCATATTTATGCGGAAGCAAAACGGATGTTAATGATTATTTACTGAATGAAGGCGATGATCTGAAAAATTATTATTCCTGCATCGGAACGAGCACTTCTTATGGATCAGGTGATTATAATGATATAAACTATAGATACAGCAAGTCTGTTCTTAAAGGAGATTTTGTCTGTGTATTGAAAGTTCCGTTTATTTGTACGCGCATATCCGATAAAAACAAAGACGATTCTTCTTTAAAGCATTATCTTATGGAAACATATTATAAGGCAAATTACTGGGATATAAACGGAAGAGAAACTTTAAACAGAATACTTATAGCATATGGTATTTTATTCCTTATCAGTTCGCTCATTTCGGTTATATGCAGTCTTAAAGTTATTGTCAAAGCTGAAAGAGAACAATTCAAAAATACACTTATGGATTCGATCTCACATGATCTGAAATCTCCGCTTACAACTTTAAGAGGATATGCTGAGAGCCTGAAGGAAAACCTTAATTCCGACAGGAAAGAAGAATATGCGGATGCGATCCTTGAAAGTTCTGACTATATGGACAGACTGATCAACGGAAATCTTGAGCTTTTAAGACTTGAAGATACACGCAAAACGGGCAAGAAAGAAAATGTTGATCTTGTCGAACTGACTAAAGGACTATATGAGAAGTATCTTCCTTCTCTGGATGAAAGAGGCATCACATTAAACATTACAGGAAAGTACTTAAAGAAAGTTGACATATCTCTTATTTCCAATGCGATAGAAAATCTTGTTTCGAATTCCGTAAAATATGTAAATGATTTCGGCGAAATTACCGTGAAGGGAACCGAAAAAGGATTCGAGATCGTAAATACTGTTGAAGAACTGCCTAAGAAAAAACCCGAAGATCTCTGGGAGACGCTTGTTAAAGGCGATGATTCAAGAACAAACGAAAAAGGAAGCGGCATAGGTCTGGCTATTGCAAAACGTATCTTCGACATTCATAAGATCAAAGCCCATACACAGTATGCGGACGGCGATCCCAAAGAATTCAAAGTTACTCTCTCATAAATTTATTCAGTCTTAATGCAGAAACTGTAAATCGATCATTTGATTTACAGTTTTTTGCGTATTCGGGCGAAATAATACATCTTTGAAATCTTTTAAAAATTTGATATAATAATTATCGGTTTTTAAAAACGAATCATCGGAGGGTTTTACATGTATTTAAGCAAACTTGATCTAAATGAGAAGAAAAGCTTCCTTAACCTGGCTGCTATTTTGGCAGAATCGAACGGAATCGTTGAAGAGTCCGAGAAGTTCATGCTTGATATGTACTGTGCAGAGATGCAGATAGAAGGTGAATTGGAAGATAAGTCCTTTGAAGAAAACATCGAAGCATTAAGAAGCAGTTCCCCGGAAGCGAAGAATATAATCGTATTCGAACTTATCGGTCTCTGCCTTACCGACGGCGGATATGATGACGATGAAAAAGACAACATGAAACAGATCGCATCCGAACTCGGCGTATCGGCTGACAAACTTGCCGAACTGGAAAAAGACATGGCAGATTATTACGAACTCGTTAAAAAAATGTCCGTACATGTATTCTCAAATTGATCGCCGCGTTCATTTTAACAGTTGACAAAATATTTTTTGTTATTTAATATATGATTTATATTTAAAGGCTGTGAAAAAGAGAGTAGTATCGAAGAAGCCTTCAGAGAGGATACGTTTGGTGCGAGTATCCGACCGATCGATATGAAGACCACTTTGGAGCCGAACGCTGAATCAAGTAAGCGTCTCCGCGTTGTTGCGTTAAAGACGAAATGAGTTAAACTTAAGGTGGAACCGTGCACAGTGCACCCTTAAATCCTGTCGGATATAAGGGTGCTTTTTTAATTATTTAAGGAGAAAGAGTTATGGTTAATTTCAAAGAAGACGAAAATTTACATGTGCTTAACCATTCATGTGCTCATATGATGGCACAGGCTGTAAAGCATTTGTATCCTGACGCAAAATTCTGGGTAGGTCCCGTTGTAGATGAAGGATTCTACTATGATATGGATCTCGGCGGTGCCGTTCTTAATGACGAAGACATCGAAGCGATCGAAAAAGAGATGAAGAAGATCGCAAAGTCCGGAATCAAGATCTACAGACGTGAGATCTCAAAGAGTGAAGCTCTGGAGATCTTTAAGGACGATCCTTACAAAATGGATCTCCTTTCAAACATGGAAGACGGCAATATCTCATGTTACGATCAGGGCGATTATACAGACCTCTGCCGCGGACCTCACGTAGACAATGTTAAACTCTGCCGTAACTTCAAGCTTGTTAAGCATTCCGGTGTTTACTGGAAGGGCGATGCAGAGAACCAGGTTCTTCAGAGAGTATACGGAGTATGTTTCCCTACACCCGAAGAACTCGAAGATCATCTTAAACTTCTTGAAGAAGCAAAAGAAAGAGATCACAGAAAGATCGGTAAGGATATGAACCTTTTCATGTCAGACGATCTTGTAGGAAGAGGACTTCCCATGTTCCTTCCAAACGGTTATCTCGTATGGCAGGAACTTGAGAATTACATCAGAACAAAAGAGCAGAAATTAGGATACAAGCATGTACTTACACCCTGCGTAGGTACGGTGGATCTTTATAAGACATCCGGACACTGGGATCATTACAAAGAGAATATGTTCCCTCCCATGGAAGTCGAAGATGAAATGTTTGTTCTTCGTCCCATGAACTGTCCTCATCACATGAGAATATATGCAAACAGACCTCACTCATATAAAGAGCTTCCCATCAGACTTGCGGAGATCGCACATGACTTCAGATTCGAGTCTTCGGGAACGCTTAAAGGTATTGAGAGAGGAAGACATTTCTGCCAGAACGACTCACATATCTTCGTAACACCCGATCAGATCAAAGATGAAGTTAAGAACGTATGCGACCTTATCTTCTCAACATACGAAGATTTCGGCATCACGGATTACAGATGCGTTCTTTCATTAAGAGATCCCGCTGATACGAAGAAGTATCATCCCGAT
>JAEEGK010025054.1_pt1 | contig 12295 bp, 12 predicted proteins | sample 8958771 | NCBI WGS metagenome assembly JAEEGK01 (sample SAMN16246547, study PRJNA631951) | gut metagenome | biome: gut microbiome; feature: rumen; material: SC-attached | host: Bos | place: Iran: Karaj | collected 2018-10 | reverse complement strand
AACACCAGGCCACAGAATGCGGTGAAGTATTCCATTACCACGGCATACAACTCCTTCGATCCCTTGTCCTTTGCCCGCTGGAAGAAGAACGGCTCCGCGGCATAGCGGAACATCTGTATGAACAGGTTCATTATAACAGCAAGCTTCACAGCGGCCTGATAAATGCCAAGGGATGCCCTCCAGGCTTCTGACGACGTGTCGAAGAAACGGAACAGGAGCCTGTCAAGGAAGTCGTTTGCAACGCCCGGCAGAGCGGCCACCATGAGCGGCAGGGAGTACACCAGCATTCGCTTCACCACGCCGCCGTCCCAGACCAGCTTGAGGCGCATGATGTCCGGAATGAACAGCGCCAGGCACAGTATGCAGCTGATGAAAATGGCAAGTATGGGATAGGTGAAATCCGGCTTTGCGGGCCAAACGAAGAACAGAACTATGTTGGCACCCGTTTCCGTAAGGATCTTTACAGTCTTGAGGACTGCGAACTTCACGGCCTTGTGCTCCTGACGCAGCTTGGCAAAGAGGATGGCCGTGATGCTGTCGCAGAACAGGATTGACGCTACATATATTATTAAGGAGCGGTAGCCGGCATATCCCAAGGCCGATGAAATGGGATCCGAGAACGCCACCATGCAGGCCAGGAAGGCCAGGTTGAGGCCGGTGACGGTCAGCAGGGCTCCGGAATAGACCTTACGGGGATCCTCCCCTTCCTTGTTGGCAAAGCGGAAACACCCGGTTTCCAGACCCAGCACCAAAACCACCTGGAGAATGGCTATGTATGCCATGAACTCCGTAACCACGCCGTACTGCACCTGGGTGAGCATTCGGGTATAGATGGGAACGAACATGAAGTTCAGAACCCTGGCCAGGATGGAACTGAACCCGTAAATAGCGGTTTCGCCGGCCAATTGTTTCAGAGGATTTGCCATATTAACTACAAAAATAGTTATTTTTGCAGAAAAGTTCAACCAGGAATCATGAAGAAGTTACTGTATATAATCCTTGCGCTTGGCGCAATTGCCGCCTGCAAGGGAAAAGGTGCGCAGGCGCCGGCGGAAGAACCCGCTGCGGAGCCTCTGGACACCGTTGCCGCAGCCGCGGTTGCCAAGACCCTTCCGGCAACTCCGGTGTTCGATATCGTCACAAATCTGGGCACTATAAAGGTGCGCCTTTTCAGCGATACGCCGCGCCACAGGGACAATTTCGAAAAACTTGCCCTGGCGGGCTACTACGACAGCCTGCTGTTCCACCGCGTGATAAACGGATTCATGATCCAGGGCGGAGATCCCTTCACCAGGGATACTTCCAAGGTTGCGGAATACGGCCAGGGAGGCCCGGACTACACCATCCCCGCAGAGATGCGTGACTCCACCGGCACTCCCCTCCACCGCCACTCCAAGGGCGCCCTTGCCGCCGCCCGTCGCGGAAACCTGGCCAATCCTTTCAAGGAATCGTCCGGCTCCCAGTTCTACATCGTCCAGAATCCCGACAACTGCGTGCACCTTGACGGCGAGTACACGGTTTTTGGCGAAACCGTGGCCGGATTCAACGTAATTGACAAGATTGCGGGGGTAAAAACGGACCGTTTGGACCGTCCCGTGAACGATGTTAGGATAATTACTATAAAACCCGACAAAGAACTTAACGATTTGCAGTCTGCAGGCACAGAATTTGCAGTTAAATAAACCGAATAGTTTTAATAGGTTAAGTTTTTAGGTTAGATGAAAAGCGCCGCCTGCTGAGAAGCACGCGGCGCTTGCTTTATGGGCAGTTTTCACTATATTTGCGCAACAAAAAACCTAAACAGAACACTATGAAAAAGCTTTTACTTGCGGTTTCCGCACTTCTTCTCACCATCGGCCTTTCCGCCCAGAACAACAAAGCAGACAATATTACAGGCACTTATAACTGCGGCACCGGCAAAGATGCATACAAGGTAAAGATTACCAAACTTTCGGACGGCACCTTCAAAGGCACCGTCTGCTGGACGGCGGACCTTTACGACGAAGCAGGTAAGATTAAGACGGACACCAAGAACCCGGACAAGTCCCTCCGCAACGTCCCCATGGACAAGGTGGTCATCTTCTCCGGCCTTCAGTACGATGCCGACAAACAGCACTGGACCGGCACCAAGATCTACGACCCGGACCGCGGCATCCGCGTCAAAATGACCGCCAAGTTCGAGGGCCCCGGCAAGCTCGTCGTCCGCGGCACCGTCCTTGGCATCGGCGAGTCCGTCACCTGGATTAAGGAGAAATAGTCTTCAACCCTCCTCTCAAGGTAACTTGATTCGAGCCCCAAAAGTCGCTGCCTAAGCGGCTTTTATTTTTTTGTCTCTCACGGCGTATATATTTCCGTCACACCCGGCCACGAGCGGATGTCTCACTGGGCCGATGTCCTCATGGCGGCCAAGTATCTTCACTCGGAGACGGCTCAGGAGGTGTAGGCGAGGATTGGAGCTGGGGCTGATGTTCATTAATGCAAAGATGGTGTAAAAGACAGATGAAAACGGCATGAAGACCGGGCAGAGTGCCCGGGACGTCTATTTCTTCAGGCGCTGAATAAGGCTGTCCAGGGATCCGACTACATGGTCAAAGAGCTTGTACATGAGCTCGGGCTCAACCATTTCCGGGATGTAGGCGATGACGCGCTTCCCGGCGCCGGCCATCCAGCCGGCCTCCGTGTGGGCGCTGCGGCCGCAGGGAAGGACCAGGACGCAGGTATCGGCCTGCTGGAGGGCGTCAAGATCGGCCTTAAACTGCCTTTCTGCCAAAGGGTGCTTCAGCCCCGCCTCATACTCCCTGAAGGTCCAGTTGGGGGCATTGGGATCCACATCGGTCCAGTGGAAGCCGGCACCGCCGTGAGGAGGGTTGCGGAAATCGTACACGGGAAAGCCTTCCTGGCGGAGGCGCTTCACGACATCTTCATAGTAAGGGTTTCTCCAGCTGGAGGCGACGTAGATCATGGTAGTAAGGGTTTTGCCAAAGATAAGTATTTTCAGTATATTTGTCAAAAAGGCTGACTGACATGGCACAACAATCTTATCCTTGCGAGAACTGCAAGTTCCGCGCTCACTATGACAAAGACCCCAAGTCTTTCCTTGGCCGCCTATGGCGCTGGCACATCAATTTCTGCCCGGGCTGGAAGGCATACTTCACCAATCAGGACGAAGCGGTAAAGACTGAGCTTAGGGAAAAGTATGACTTCAAGAAGTACCAGTAACACCTTCCATGGTTTGTTTTCTTGTCCGGGCCGCGGCTTTTTATTATATTTGCAAAAGCAAACCGAAATAACAATGAAACGCAGGCTTCCTGCCCTTATACTCATAGCCCTGGTAGCCTTCTCATGCTGCCATAGGGCTCCATATCCCAAGATCAGCGGACACCGCGGGGCAAATTTCATCGCCCCGGAAAACACCCTGGCATCGGCCGACTCCTGCATCCGCCTGGGAATTGACTTCATGGAGTGCGACGTGGTGATGAGCAAGGACAGCGTCTTCTATCTCCTTCACGATTCCCTCCTTAACCGCACCACAAACGGAAGCGGCCCCATCGGCGAGTGGTACTCCCGGGACCTTGACACCCTGGATGCCGGAAGCTGGAAAGGACCTGAGTGGAAAGGACAGAAACTCCCCCGCTTCTCGGAGCTGCTGGAAAGGGTTGCCCCGTCCAATCTGGGCATCACGGTAGATTACCGCAACGGAGACTTCCAGGACCTGGTGAGCCTGGTGCAGTCGTACGGAATGCTGGAAAGGACGTGCTTCACTTTCTCGTCAGAGGAAGATACCCGGAGGTTCCGCGAGCAGTTCCCCTGGATCCACACCCTTCAGGCATACGTCTGGGATCCAAAGGATCTGGATCAGGTCCTGGACGATATCCACCCGGACATAGCGGTGCTGAGGATAAACAAGATTGACCGCAGGATCATCCGCCGCTGCCACAGACGCAACGTCAAGGTCCTTGCCCTCATCATGGGACTGGACGACAAGACCGCCGACAACCGAAAGGCCATACGCCTTGGCGTAGACATCATTGCAACGGACAAGCCGGAACTATTGGTAAAGAAATGATAATGATATGAAAAAAGCGTTTTACATTACCCTGGCTGTTCTGATGCTTGCAGGTTGTAAGAATACAACAAATAAAAATACAGATATGAGCAGTAACGAACCCCTGAAGGAGATGGCCGGCCGCAAGAACTTCGGCCCCAGTCATGCACTTATGACAACGCCCCAGCCCTGCGTAATGATAGCTACCTGGGACAAGGACCACAACCCTGACGTCATGATGGCCGCATGGGCCGGGCAGTACGACTACAACAAGATAGTTGTCTCCATGTCCAAGCACAAGACCACGGAGAATCTGGAACTCACAGGTGCCTTCACGGTGTCGTTTGCAGACATCCGTACCGTGGCGGAATCGGACTACTTTGGCCTTGTGAGCGGCAACCAGGTGCCGGACAAAGTGGCCAGGGCCGGCTTCACGGTAACACCCAGCCCCAATGTGGACGCCCCCATCATCGACCAGTACCCCCTTACCCTTGAATGCAAGGTGGTAAGCTGGGCCGATGGCATCCTGGTCGGAGAGGTAGTGAACCAGAGCGCCGATAAGAGCATCCTCACGGACGGAAAGATAGACCTCGCAAAGCTCCAGCCCATAGTCTTTGATGCAGCCGGCATGTGCTACCGCGCCATAGGTGACGTGGTTGGCGGCGCCTGGAACGCCGGCAAGAAGTTCACGGAGTAAAAACGTTTACTGGATCTCTTTCCCGAAGGGGAAGAATGAGGCCAGGGCCATCTTGAAGTGCTGGATGCCCCACGGGACACCCACTATGGTTATGCACAGGATGAGGCCGAAGGCAAGGTGGATGGTGGCTATTTCCCACCAGCCCAGGAGAATCCAGATAACGTTCATGACGATTGATATGCATCCCGGCTCGTTGGGGCCGTCAACAAGGTTGTGCCCAAAAGGCCACAGGGCGTACGTTCCCAGCTTGAACAGCTGAATGCCAAAGGGAAGGCCCACCACGGTGATGCACATGAGCAGCCCCACAATATAGTAGATGAGGGCAATTACAAGGCCGCCCAGTATCAGCCAGGTTATGTTTCCAAGGAATTTCATACTCTTTATTCTGTTTCCTTACAAAATTACAAAAAAAACGGCATAAATGAGTATATTTGTATGTCATGCTCAAGATCCTGAAGGCGTCGGCGGGAGCCGGCAAGACATACCAGCTGGCGCTGGAGTACATAAGGCTCCTGGTAAGGGAGCCGGACCCTCTGGCGTACAGGCATGTCCTGGCCGTGACATTCACCAACAAGGCCACGGAAGAGATGAAAAGCCGCATCCTCAAGGAACTGGACACCCTGGCAGAAAAACCGGAAGAATCACAGTACCTTGAGGAGCTGCTCAAAGAGTGCGGCAGCATCCAGACCCTCCAGGAAAGGGCCAGGACCCAGCTTTCAGGTATCCTCAACGACTATTCCGCCTTTGCCGTCTCCACCATAGACAAGTTTTTCCAGCAGACCCTCAGGGCGTTCTCGCGGGAGGTGGGGCAGTTCTCATCGTACCAGGTGCAGCTGGACAGGGAGGCCCTGGTGCAGGAAAGCGTAGACCTTGTGCTGGACGGCCTTCAGGAGAGCGACAGCACCCTCCTTGGCTGGCTCACTGAAGCTGCCCGCGGGGACCTCTCGCGTACCGGAAAGTTCTCCGTTGACGTGAACCTCCTCAACATGGCAAACAGCCTCAGGGACCTGCCGGAGAACCATCCCTCCCCCACCCACGGGCAGCTCCGTGAACTGAACAAGCTGTGCAGGGAGATAAGGGAAAAGTTCCAGCAGGATGTCACCGCCGCCGCCGGCGAGATTGCAGACCTTTTCAGCTCCAGGGGCATAGACATGGCAGACACCTCCCACCACTGGATAAAAAGCACGGTCCTGAAGTGTTCCGATCCGGACACCATAGAGCCCCCCACCCCGTCTTTCACTGCCAATGCACAGGACCCCTCCAAATGGTTCGCAAAGGCAAAGGCGCATTACAGGGCCGCCCTTGAAGGCCATCTGGAGCAGCCCCTGCAGAAATTCATCGCCCTCTTTGGCCAGAGGTATGCAGAGTACATCACCGCCGGAATCATAACCGGCCAGATATACGGCCTGGGCGTTGCCGATATCCTCCGCAAGGCCTTCGCACAGGTGCAGAAGGACAACAACGTCCTCTCCATCGACGACAGCAATACCATCCTCCGCGGAATCATCGACGGCACGGACACCCCTTTCATCTACGAGAAACTGGGCGTCCGCTTCGACAATTTCCTCCTGGACGAGTTCCAGGACACATCGGACGTCCAGTGGGAGAATTTCCTCCCGCTCATACGCGGCAGCGAGAGCACCGGCGGCCATTCCCTGGTGGTAGGAGACGTAAAGCAGAGCATCTACCGCTGGAGGGGCTCGGACTGGGACCTTCTGGGAAGCCGCATCCAGAAGCAGTTCCCCCGTGCCGTAACCCGTCCCCTTGACGGCAACTACCGCACCTGCAGGAAAATAGTGGAGTTCAACAACCGCTTCTTCAAGCATGCGGCAGAGGTCCTGGACGCTGCCCTCGGCCTGGACCAGGACGCCCCGGACAGCATCTCCACGATATACAAAGGCGTAAAGCAGGAAGTCTGCACCCGGGAGACCGCCCCCGGCCTTGTTGAAGCCGTCTTTACCGACGACCAGATGCAGGAGGTCATAAACTCCGTAAAGAGGCTCCACGATAAAGGGATAGCCTACAGGCAGACAGCCATCCTTGTAAGAAACAACGCGGAGGGCTCTCAGATAGCCGCAGCCCTTGTTGGCGAAGGCATCCCCGTGGTATCTGACGATTCCCTCTTCGTGAAGGCCTCCGTGACGGTTCGCCGCCTGGTGTCCCAGATGTCCCTCGTAGCCACTCCCTCAGACCCGGACAGGCCGTCGGCAGCAGGGTTCCTGGGGCAGGAAATGGGAATAGACATCCCCTCCAGCTACCATTCGCTCCCGGACCTTGCAGAAGGCCTTCTCAGGAGCATCCGCGACGCCGCCCCTGGCACCTTCCAGGCGGAAATCCCTTACATCCAGGCCTTTATGGACTACCTCAAGGACTGGACCGTCACCGGCGGCAACAACCTCGCCTCCTTCCTGGGGAGCTGGGACGATGCGGAGCCAAAGTTATCGTCCCCCTCGTCCGGAGACTCGGTCAGGGTCATGACCATCCACAAGTCCAAGGGACTGGAGTTCCCCTTCGTGATATTCCCCTTCGCAGAGAAGGTTACCCTGTACAAGGCATCGTCCTACTGGACCCGCCCCCGTCTTGAAGGCAGCGCCCTGGAGGGAAAGGCCGACGGATACTACCGCGTGAGCATGGACTCAGGAGCCGCCAGTTCCCTCTTCCGGGACAGGTACCTCCAGGAGGTCCGCCTCCAGGCAATAGACAACATAAACACCTTCTACGTGGCCCTTACCCGCGCCAAATACGGGCTCAAGGTAATAGCCGCCACCCCGCCCGCCAAGATTACCAATTCCAACCTCTCACAGATTCTGTACGGCTTCCTTGGAACCACGGAATACACTGAAGGTGAGCTCTTTGTGCCGCCAGTCAAGGACGATGTCCCGGAGGCCTCCATCCTCCTTGACTACCCATCCTTCCCGGCAGAGAGCGGCGGACGCATAAGCTTCAGCCAGGAGGCATCGGACTACTTCGGGGAGGACGGCACCTACGGGCAGGAGGCCAGCGCCCGCATCCGCGGAAACGTCCTCCACGGCATCCTGTCGGCAGTTTCTGAAGAGGCCGATATCCCCACCGCCGTGCACTCCGCCGTCCTGGACGGAGACCTTCCCGCCTCCGAGGAGGAAAAGACCCTGGAACTCCTTACGGAAAGGATAGCCTCCGTGAGGGACCGCGGCTGGTTCTCCCCCGCCGCAAAGATCATGAAGGAATCCGCCATACTGGACCGCGACGGCCGTGAATGGCGTCCGGACCGCGTCGTAGTGCATCCTGACGGCTCCGTGAGCGTCATAGACTACAAGTCCGGAGAGCCTGATCCGAAGTATTACAGACAGGTGGAGCGCTATGTGAACCTGTACCGCGCCATGGGGTATCCGGACGTAAAGGGATACCTCTGGTACCTGGCGGACGGCAGCATCAGAGAATCTTGTCCAGATAATAGAAAATGAGGCGTATCCGCTTCATGAAAACGGGATAGTCCAGCGTGTCAGGGGTATCCCCTGGCTTATTGTTGAGCATGGTTATACCGGAAGTGAACATCACGGACGGAATGCCGTGCTCCAGGAAAACCTTCTGGTCCGATACGCTCCTGTAGAACAGCTTTGTGAAGTCTTTGCTGCCGTAGTAGTCAAAAGCCAGTTCCAGGCCTATGCGCTGGGTTTTCTCCGCACTCACAAGAGTGGTGCGGTAGCCGGTGGCTTCCTCGCTGAGCATCATGAGATAGTCCGGATTGCCTTTGGTTATGGGAGAGAGGGAGCTGCCAAGCTGGTCAAGGTTCACGACCAGGGAGATATCGGCGGGAGAGAAACCCAGGCGGCCGTTATTTATGCGGGTCCAGAGGTCCGAAGACCCCGCCAGTCCCTTTTCCTTTGCATCCAGCGCCACGAATACCAGGGTTGCGCCGTAGCTCTTGTGGCACTCTTTCATGCGCTTGAACATGAGCGCAATCTGGAGCAGCGCCGCCACTCCGGAGGCATTGCTGTCAGCTCCCGGGTAGAAAGTGTCCCCAAGGCGGCCGAAGCTGTCAAAATGGGCCATCACTATCACTACGCGCGAAGATGTCCCCGGGATGACGCCTATGACGTTCCTGTACAGGGACCCGCCGCTCCGGAAACCGTAAAGATAGGTGCCGCCGATGTTTTCCAGACCTGCCTGGCGGAACTGGAGGTCTATCCAGCTTGCCGCAGCAGCGCCGCCGGGAGTACCGGACGCCCTGCCTCCCAGGGACTCTGCGCAGAGATAGCTCACGGCGTCCTTCACGTACTTCTCGCTTACCGCGGTCTCTGCGTTACGGGCAGAAATGACATAGCCGCTGCGCTGCGCCACGGCCCCTGCGGGAAGGGCCAGGGACAGCACGCAAAACACAATTATTTTTGCTATCTTTGTCATTTGGCGCGAAATTAGTTATTTAAGCGCTGAAATGAAAATTTTTTTAATGAAACCACGCATCCTCCTTACCGTTCTTGTCCTTCTTGCCGGCATCAATGCAGGTGCCCAGTGGGACAAGGACGTATTCTCCTTCCGCGGCCGTACCGCACTCCAGGACGGCCGTTACCAGGATGCCGTTTCACATTTCAATATCCTTGCCCAGCTGGACTCCACAGACCACTGGACCTTCTTCTACCGCGGCATAGCCAAGTACAACCTGGGAGACATACGCGGAGCAAAGCAGGACTTCTCCACCGCCGTACGCCTTAACCCGGTATTTACATCGGGCTATCACTACAGGGCCATCACGGAAAGCCGGAGCGGCAACTATGACGGCGCCCTCAAGGACCTGGAAAGGGCCCTGGAGCTGCGTCCCGGCAATGCCGGCCTGTATTTCACACGCGGGGTGACATACTTCCTGAGCCGCCAGTTCGACAAAGCCGTCACGGACTTTGACAAGTACATTCGCCAGGAGCCCAAGGACCCCAGCGCCTACCTCAACCGCGGGGCATCGTACCTTTTCCTCACGGACACCACAAAAGCCCTGGAAGACTACAACAAGGCCATCAGGCTGGATCGGTTCGAGCCGGAAGGCTATATCCGCCGCGGCGGCCTCTCCGCAGCGCAGGGACGCCTGGACGATGCCCTGAAAGACCTTGACAAAGCCGTGGAGCTTGACTCCACCATTACCCTTGCATACTTCCAGCGTGCCCTTGTGCGTGCAGAAAAGGGAGAGCTCAGGGACGCCATGCAAGACCTCAACACCGTCCTCAAATACGAGCCCGGCAACGCACTCACCCTCTATAACAGGAGCCTCCTGAGCGCCCAGGTGGGAGACTACGAGGGCGCCCTGAGCGACATGGACCGCGTGATAAACATCAATCCAGGCAACGTTCTGGCGTACTTCAACCGGGCCGGCTACTTCATCCAGATGCAGCGCTGGGACGATGCCCTTGCCGACTACAACAAGGCCATAGAACTGTACCCTGACTTTGCAAAGGCATACATGAACCGCGCCTTCGTAGAGCTGCAGATGGGCATGAAACGCGCTTCCCGCGAAGACTACCGCACCGCCCGCCGCAAGGTTGCAGAGTACGAGAACTCCACCGCAGAAGGCGCAGATTTTTCCGACACCACCAGGAAGTACAGCGGCCTCCTTGCCCTGGACGCAGACTTTGCCCGCCACGGAGGCTTCGAGAACGAGATGCTCCGCCACCGTGACGTGGACATTAACCTGAGGCCTCTCTACCGCTTTGCCCTTGCCGGGGAGTCCGGCTCCGGGGCCAACATCCTGGAGCACAGGTACGAGAACCGTCTCATGGACCGTTTCGTCCAGTCCTCGCCGCTGCCGCTGGAGATGGCATCGGCCCAGAAGGAAGTGCCGGAAAAGGTGCTGGAGGAAAAGACCGGGGACAGCTTCATAAGCGGCCTCCAGCAGGTGGGGAAAAAGCAGTATTCCCAGGCCCTGCAGGAGCTTGACAAGGCAGTGGAAACGGATTCCCAGGAAGCCTACTCCAACTACTACAAGGCCTTCTACCTTATGAACAGGGCCGTCCTGAGGGCAGAGATGATAGAGTTCATAGCCTCCTTCGAGTCCAACGTTCAGTCCCTTTCCATGGACGACAAAGGCGCCGCCCGTGCCAGGGTCCGCGAGCAGGTTACCCGCGAGTACGACTACTCCGAGGCCCTTTCGGACATGGAGCAGGCTGCGGCGCTCCTTCCCGCCTTCCCATACATTCAGTTCAACCTTGGAAACCTCTACTGCCTGTCTTCGCGCTTCGTGGAGGCCATAGACAGCTACGACAAAGCCGTGAAGCTGTACCCCTGGATGGGAGACGCCTATTTCAACCGCGGCCTGGTGCTGATATATCTTAAAGATAAGGAAAAGGGCTGCATAGACCTTTCCAGGGCCGGAGAGCTTGGCGTGGAGGGCGCATATACGGTAATAGGCAGATACTGCACAAAGGAGGACACACCGTAATGCGTTTCATCAGTTTTTCCAGCGGCAGCTGCGGCAACTGCAGCCTCCTTCTTGGAGAGAGCTCCGGGATCCTCATCGATGCCGGAGTGGGCATACGCCGCGTGAAGAAGGAGCTGGACACCATGGGGCTGGGGCTGGAGAGCATATCGGCAGTGATAGTCACGCACGACCACGGAGACCATATCCGCTCCCTGGGGTCTTTCTGCAAGAGGGTGCAGGCGCCGGTCTGGACCACGGAGACCATCCATGGCGCCCTTGCCTGGCATCCTTTCACCAAGGAATGGATAGGCCCGTGCCGCCAGGTGCTGCAGGCCGGGGTGTGGAACCAGATTACCCCGGAGTTCGAGGTCCGCTACTTCGTGGTGCCTCACGACGCCACCCAGTGTGTGGGCTATGCAATCCGCTCAGGGGAAGAGCTCTTCGTACTCATGACAGACCTCGGGCACACTACGGAAGAGTCCATGTTCTGGGCCTCCCAGGCCACTACGGTGGTGGTTGAATCCAATTACGACGAGGAAATGCTCCTTGGCGGAAGCTACCCGGAAGAGCTTAAAAAACGCATACGCCAGGGCTACGGCCACCTGTCAAATTCCGACTGTGCGAAGGCCATCCAGCAGTTCCTTCATCCCGGGCTCAGGAACATATTCCTCTGCCACTTGAGCGGGAACAACAACACCCCGGAACTAGCCTACCAGTGTGCACTGGAAGCCCTGGAAGAATCCGGCGTGGAAACCGGAAGCTTATCGCTAAGGGTCCTGCGAAGAGGAGTATCGTCTCCTTTGCTATATCTGTAAAATTATTAGGAGAATTGCCAAAATTTATTTAAATTTGTAACCATACAAAGATTATTTTGGCAATTTATGAATCTGCACGTAACATCGGAGACAGGCCGGCTCAGGACAGTGATCCTGGGGCTTCCCTACCAGAACGGCCCCACCCCCACCCTTAACCAGACCTTCGACAGCAAGTCCTACGAGTCTGTCCTCCACGGGGTTTATCCCGTGGAAGAGGATATCGTCTCTGAGATGGATGCCTTCAAGGCCGTGCTGGAAAAATATGGGGTACAGGTGCTGCGTCACTAACTGGAACCGGAGAGCAACCAGGTCTTTGCACGCGACGTGGGATTCGTAAAAGAGGACAAGATCATCGT